>Ga0256842_1002914_pt1 | contig 11805 bp, 10 predicted proteins | sample 4559240metaG_FD_185973 | JGI IMG/M metagenome (GOLD analysis project Ga0256842, IMG submission 185973) | Hydrothermal vent microbial communities from Guaymas Basin, Mexico - 4559-240 | ecosystem: Environmental > Aquatic > Marine > Hydrothermal vents | place: Mexico: Guaymas Basin | collected...
TATATAGGTCAATCCAAATTCAAGCAAATTGGCATCGTCATTCCATACCATGTTGGCAGGGTTATAGTAACTTGTATCGGCTCCATTGGCATTTGCCACATAAGCGGCACTTAATGATAAAGAATTTAAAGACTGTTCCGGTATCTTATAAGCTGCCGCTTGTAATAGTGTAGCGGTACATAAACTTAAAAGTACTCCTTTTATCGTCAAACTTCTCAATATATCCTCCTGGTGTGTTATTGTTTTTTTATCAAACCGTATAGCAACTTTATCTCATCTTTCCATATCGAGTTATCGGGAGTTTCAAGTATCAAAGGTATATCATCCATTCTTTTGTCGTTCATTATAAGTCTAAAAGCCTCTATACCTATCTTACCCTTGCCGATACTTTCATGCCTATCGACTCTGCTACCAAGATCGGGCTTCGAGTCGTTTAGATGCATACCTTGAAGATAATCAAAACCGACTATCTTGTCAAACTCATCCCAAGTTTCATCATAAGCTTCTTTATCTCTTATATCATAGCCCGAAGTAAAAAGGTGGCAGGTATCAATGCAAACACCTATTCTGCTTTTATCCTTCACTTTGTCTATTATGTAGGCGATATGCTCAAATTTGTAGCCGAGATTTGTTCCCTGTCCCGCCGTATTTTCTATCACAAGTGTTACACCTTTGGTTTTGCTTAAAGCGGTATTTAGAGAATCTGCTATCCTATCCAAACACTCCTCTTCGCTTATCTGCTTTAAGTGGCTTCCGGGATGAAAATTGAGTTTAACCAAGCCAAGAAGTTCACATCTTTTTATCTCATCAAGAAAAGCATTTAAAGATTTTTCTCTCTTTTCATCATCGGGATGACCGAGATTGATAAGATAGCTATCGTGAGGCAAAATGTGTTTCGGCTCTATTTTCGAGGCTTTAAGGTTTGTTTTAAATTTTTCTATTGTCTTTTCATCATAAGGTTTTGCCATCCATTGTCTTTGGTTTTTTACAAAAAGAGCAAAAGCCTTCGCCTCTATCTCCATAGCATTAATAGGGGCATTAAAAACTCCTCCGCTACTACTTACATGAGCTCCGACAAATTTATTCAAAACTTACCTCTTTATAGCTGTTAATTTTATCAAAATATGATTTTTATAATCTTTAAAGTATATCTTATCTTTGCTAACAAAATACTTTAGATTTAAATTTTTTTGTTTTATGATTTGAGAAAAACCGCTATCGCTTTTCTTGTAACCGATTTTATCAAATATGGTTTGTTTATTGAGTATATTTTCCAAAGTATTTTCATCGTAAAGTGGACTTAAAAATCTTCTATTGAACTCCTTTTTTTCAAAACAGTGAGAATTTATACAGATATACTCTCCAATCTTCAAATCAAGTATTAAATTGCCAGCTGAAAAGAGTTGTAGGTTAGTATAATCTTTGCCATAGTTTAAAAAACCCAAGTCGCTAAAAACTATATTTTTCATTTTTATCGTAACTATATAGCTTTTAGATATATTTATCTCTCTTTTGTATGTGCATCCGGAAAATAGAAAAAGCAGTATCGTAAAAAAAGAGAGTGCTATCTTTTTCATATCAATATAGATTCAAACTCTCTTTGCATAGATTGACCCATCCGTTAGACGGGGTGATTTTAGAACATTTTAAAAATATATTTTTTGCATTTTTTATATCTTTTTCAGTTAAATATATATCCCCTAACTCATACATCAATCTTGCTTTTATCTCCTTTGAGGTTGCCATCTTTATGGACGATTTACCTACATCAATAGCCTCTTTATATCTATGTAATTTTTTTAAAGCAAGCATCAAATCAAGCTCTATATTCGGAGATAAAACATAGCTCTTATATCTATTTTGCAAATCAATTATTTTTTTAGCATATTTAATTACCATAATATTATTATCAATACTTTTTGCATACTTCACAAGCTCTTGAAAAACTTCGATATTTTTAAATCTATTTTTAAATACATTTTCTATATCTTGAGAAATTTGCAGAGCTTTATTGTAGTTTTTAATACCAATAAGTGCAAAGAATTTATAATACAATGCCTCTTTGTAATCTTTTATATCATAACTTTTTCCCAACACAAGCAAATCATTGGCTATCATTAAAAGCTTTTTAAATTCTCTTTTTTTGTATGCAATTTTTGCTTTAATATTTAGCCAGAAAAATTTCTCTTTTGCAGTTAAATTACTATTTTTTAGCTTCCAAGTTGATAGTTTTAATGCTTTATTGTAATTATTCGTATCAATATAACATCTACAAAGGTTTTTACTTAGATTGTTATCAATATCGGGCTTATATTTGTCTTTAACTTCTATAGCTTTTAGGCAATTTGACTCTTTAAGATTTTTTTCAACAATATATTTTGCTGCCGCTTTTTTTAATTTTAAAATAATTTCTTTATTTTTTATATCATATTTCATTTTATTTAAAAAAGATAAAGCATCACTATATTTTCCTAATTTTATCAATAGTTTTGCCTTTAAAATACCGGCTTTTTGATAAATATTGCCACTATTATATTTTTTCATCAAACTATCATAATGTTTTAACAATTTTGTACTATTTGTTTCATCGATATCAAAAAATAATCCGTCTAAACTTTTTTTAACCTCATCACTATATTGCCCATATCTAAACTCTTTCAAATACTCTTTATAATATTTAGATGCCATTTTTTTATTTTTAAGTTTTTTATAAATATCTGCTATATTTTTTAAAATATCTCCCCTCAAATCCGGTTCTTTTTTTGTCTTTAAAAGTAGTTTTTGCAAAATTTCAACAGCCAACTCTCCCATTTTGTTTCTACTAAGTTTTAGAGCAAAATCGTAAGCTTTTTGGTTATCTTTTAAAAAATAATCCGGATTTGCATCAATAATCTTTTTATAATATTTTTTAGCCTTTTTTATCTTTTTTAAAGAAAGATACACATTTGCCAATCTATCGGCAGATATACTGGCAACATCTATATCTTTAGCAGAGTACAAAATATCTTTATACAATTTTATTGCTTTTTGTTTTTTGTTTTGCATATACAAAGAATCTGCAAAGGATATGATACCCAATTTTGTATATTTATCTTTTGGGTGTTCTGTTATCAAAATATCATAGAAATATTTGGCATCACTATTTTGCCCAAGATTTTGAAAAGCTTGAGCTATATGGTATAAAACTTCAGGTATATTACGATTTGATGGAAATTGTTTAATCCATTTTTTACCTATTTGAATGATTTGATCGTAGTCTAAATCTTCAGTTTTAAAGCCATCTTTATTTGCATTTAAAATTTTACTCATAGCCCTTATCTTGTAAAGCATAAAATCATTTAAAAATATGGATTTAGAATACTTTCGCATAGCTTCATCAACTTCAGATATAACAAAGCGATATCTTTGTTTATCATAATCATCTTTTATGGACAGATAAGCAGATATATCCTTGCTGTTTCCGATATATTTTACAGGAACACCATTTAAATCAAGAGCCCCTACACTTGGAGTATTGTCATTTGTGTAAAATATGGGAAAGTCGATTCCAATATCTTGTTTATCACTTTTTAAAAATGTAGAATTTTTAAAAAATAAAAATATCCAATGTTTTGCTTTTTTATATCTATATTTACCAATTTGTGCAGTCAAACAAAGCGGAGAAGAAATTTTTGCTACTTTTACTTTATATTTAGGTTCTATGATTATTTTTGTGTTATTTTTATCTTTTACAAAAGAGATATTGACCAATTTTGTTTTTTTGGGCTTAATATTGACTTCACTTGCATATCCGATAGTACAAATATATCTTTCCTTTGTGATAGAAATTATCTCTTTTTTGCAAGGAAATTTTCGACCATCAAAAATATGCAATATAGAATAATCTTCTCTTTTCTCTTTTGCACTATTAAGCACAATTGTAAATGAAAAAAGAGAGCTACAGCTTATAAGAAGTATAAATGATACTATTTTTTTCATGAAGTTATTATATCATAAAGCCCATACTAAATGCTATGGGCTTTATTTTAAAAACCACTTGCTACGACATAAGAGCTTATCATCTCCAAAAACGGCTCTATTGTAAATATTGACAATATTGTTACCACCGCACTAAATCCCACTATGGTTTTAAGGGCAGTAGATGCATTTTTCATGTATGCTACATTCGCCTTTCTATCAGGCTCTCTTAAAAACATAAAAACTATAAGTTTTAGATAGTAGTATGCCGCTATTGCACTATTTATTACCATCAAAAATGCCAATGTCGTATTTCCACTATTTATAATAGCTCCAAGAAGATACAGTTTTCCCCAAAATAGAGCAAATGGAGGAACTCCGGCAAGAGAAAGCATAAATATCGCCATAATTGTAGCCGCTATCGGTCTTATAGCAACCATGCCTGCAAACTTTTGATAAGGATGATCATATTTTGCATCAAATTTACTCTTTTTATACCTTGATATCCAAAGCATTGCAAATGCACCAAGATTGGTAAATGTAAACATTATCCAATACAAGAAAAGAGCATTGTGTGCTGCTGTCGTATTTACCAAAACAGCACTCATAACAAAACCGGCATGACTGATGGAGCTATATGCGAGCATTCTTTTTACACTCTCTTGCACCAAAGCCATAATGTTTGAAAATGTCATGGTTATGATGATGATAGCATAGAGCACATCATATGCCCAAGTAACTCCCGCACCTATAAATATATCAAAAAATCTCATAGCCACTATAAGTCCGGCTATTTTAGGTACTATCGAAATATATCCTGCAGTTGCCGAACTTGCACCCTCGTAAACATCGGGAACCCAAGTGTGAAAAGGGATAAATGATAGTTTAAATCCAAGAGCTGCAAACATAAATGCTATAGCTCCAAGCAGAGGCAACATTGCATAGTTTCCTGATGCTACGACCTTTGCTATTTGGTGTAGTTCAACACTTCCGGTTATCCCATATAAAATCATAGATGAAAATACAAAAAATCCTGCCGCCAAGGCTCCCATAGTAAAGTATTTGATGGCTGCTTCAAAAGATTTCTCAAGATTGTGTAAAGCTATGATAGTGTATAGAGATAAACTTGCAGTTTCAAGCCCTATAAAGATAAGCATTAAGTTATCGGTAGCTACCATAAATTGAAATCCCGCAGTCATAAATAAAAATAGTGCGAAAAATTCAGGATAAGAGTACTCGTGAAATCTTTTTGATGTTAAAGCCAAAGGTATAAAAAGCATTGAGGCGACCAATATGATAATCTGACCAAGAGTTGCTATACCATCTGCCAAAATCATCCCGAACATTCCTCTGCTTGGTCCATTGTATCCCAAAACTATACCAAGGTCAATTACAAGCACCAATATGCTGAGCATCACATACAGACTTTTTGATAAATCTTTTTTTATCAAATCTATACAAAGTATTCCAAGACCCCCCAAGATAACAACTATCATAGGCATCAATGTACTTAAATGTAGTGACGATAGGCTTACTGTTATAGTCTGTAACATTATTTCGCCTCCTTAACTTTTTTAACCACAAGGAGTCTCTCTCTTGCCTGTGGAGTTTGTGCTTTCAACTTCATAAGTGTAAGCATTTTTTTAACACTATTGTCTATAGGAGTCAATACGGGCTTCGGATAAACTCCAAGCCACAACACAACCAAAACCAATGGAATAAGTGCCATTAACTCTTTTGTATTTAAATCTTTTAATTTACTATTTTCTTCACTTTTTGATTTGCCAAAAAATGACTCTCTAAATAAATTTAGCATATAAATAGCACCAAGTATGATACCTGTACCTGCAAATGCAGTCATAATAGGGGAAACTTTATAAAATCCTATCAACGATAAAAACTCTCCGACAAATCCCATAGTTAAAGGAAGTCCTACTGAAGCCATCATCATAATCCCAAATATCGTAGCATATTTAGGCATTATATGAGCCAATCCACCGAACTCGCTCATAAGCTTAGTGTGTCGTCTATCGTATATAACACCGACAAGCATAAACAAAGCACCGCTTACAACACCATGACTTAACATGAAAAAGACAGAGCCCGTAATACCTTCTGCATTTAAGGCAAAAGTTCCAAGCACTATAACACCCATATGAGATATAGAACTATATGCTATAACTTGTTTCATATCTTTTTGAGCAAATGCAACCATAGCCGTATAGACTATCATAATGATAGCAAGAGTTGCTATAAAAGGTGTAAAATAAACACTTGCATCCGGAAATAAAGGAAGTGAAAATCTAACAAAACCGTAAGTACCCATTTTCAAAAGTACTGCTGCCAATATGACAGAACCTATAGTCGGTGCTTGACCATGTGCATAAGGCAACCAAGTATGGAACGGAAACATCGGAACTTTTATGGCAAAACCGATGAAAAATGCCAAAAACAGCCATATCTGCATACCGTACGGTATCACAAGCAGTTGCCAATCCGTTATAGAAAATGTCCAAATACCTGTCACTTGATGAAAATAGTTTGCAAGATATAAAATACCAAGCAACATTAACAATGATCCTGCAAATGTATATAGAAAAAATTTAATAGATGCATAAACTCTTAGTTTTCCACCCCAAGCTCCTATGATATAGAGCATAGGAACCAAAGATAACTCCCAAAAAAGATAGAAAACTATCACATCCAAAGCACTAAAAACTCCAACCATTGTCATCTCAAGAACAAGTATGGTAACTACTAAGTTTTTAATATCTTTTTCTATATTTAAAGCTATCAAAGATATCATAGTCATAAATGTACTAAGCACTATCAAAAAAAGTGAAATTCCATCTATGCCTATATGATAATTTATACCATATGTACTAATAAGAGGAAAATACTCTACAAATTGAAAATTTGCTCCGGCAGGATTATAATTAAACCAAAGAGCAAGTGAAAGTAAAAATTCAACAGTAGCTATAGCTATACCGTAAGCCTTTATACTGTTTTTATCTACGATAAATCCAAGAATCCCTGCAAATAGCGGGAAAAATATAATTAGTGATAATAAATGATCCATCAACTGCTCCTTTACTTAACCGGATTGAAAATAACTACCAAAAGCAGTAAAACCAAAAGACCGAAAACCATCAGTCTCAACATATTTGAAAGATTACCGCTTTGCATAACTCTTGCTTTATCGCCACCGTCATAAAGCACTTTTGCAATTGTATCAACAGTTTTATCAACAATTGCCACATCAATTTTTAGCCATAAAAATGATGCTATGGCCATATATGGTTTTATTATACATTTATTATAAAATTCCGGTATATAGTATTGATTTAACAAAAGTTTATATATAGGATACTCTTCCACCTTTTTACTAAATCCACCTGTTTTATACTTATATACTGCAAACAAAATACTTGAAATTGCTAAGCCAAGTGTTAAAGCCATCAAAACATAGCTCATAAAATGAGGTTCTATCTCCGGCTCATACTCAGGCAAAAGCTCTGTGGTAAATTTCATAAAAGAGTGTTCAAAAAAGCCTCCCACAGTAGCAAATAGTGCCAATGGTGCCATAGCCCACAATACGAATGCTTTTACCTCATGAGGATGAAAGCCGTAGTGTTTATACTTCTCTTCCCCGAAAAAGACAAGCATCACAAGCCTAAAACTATAAAATGCCGTCATACCCGCACCGATCCAAAGCATTGCCCATAACACATAGTGATCTTGAGCAAATGCTACTTCAAGTATCTTATCTTTGCTGAAAAATCCTGCAAACGGATATATACCCGCGAGAGCAAACGAAGCAATTGTCATGATAATCATAGTCCACTTCATCTTATCGCCAAGTCCACCCATTTTTTTGATATTGAGTTCGTCGTCCATAGCATGCATAACATTTCCTGCACCCAAAAATAGAACAGACTTGAAAAATGCATGTGCAACCAAGTGAAATAGTGCTATCCAATATGCTCCAAGACCCGCCGCAACAAACATATATCCAAGCTGACTAAGAGTTGAATATGCAATGATTTTTTTAAGATCATTATTAACCAAAGCCATTGATGCCGCAAATACTGCAACAAAAGCTCCGAGACTTGCTATACATATACCAACATTTGGTATCATAGAAAATATATGATTGGCTCTAATGATTAAAAATACACCCGCTGTTACCATAGTAGCCGCATGGATAAGAGCTGAAACAGGAGTTGGACCCTCCATCGCATCGGCCAACCAAGTATGAAATGGGAATTGAGCTGATTTACCCATAGCACCTATAAATAAAAATATACCTATCAAAGTTACAGTTGCTACACTCAAATCTCCAACTTTTTCAAAAACTACATCATACTGCAAACTTCCAGTATTCCAATATATCAAAAATAGTCCGATAAGCATACCCAAATCGGCTATCCTGTTCATTATAAAAGCTTCGTTTGCCGCCCAAGAAGCACTATCTTTGTGATACCAAAATCCGATAAGCAACCAAGAGCAAAGTCCGACACCTTCCCATCCTATAAAAAGTCCTACAAAATTATCACTCATAACAAGTATCAACATAGAAAAAACGAATAAAGAAAGATATACGAAAAATCTATTGAAACTCTCATCATGCTCCATATATCCTATAGAATAAATATGTATCATAGCTGATACAAAAGTTACCATACTCATCATCACAACAGATACTTGATCTGCAACAAATCCAAACGGTATATGAAGATTTCCCGCAATTATCCAATCCATTAATTTTACATGATATACATGTTCGGCATCTATATTACAAAGTAGTATGATAGCCGAAAAAGCAGATACAAGAAGCATAATGGAAGCAAATATTCCAACCGCCGTATTTTTCTTTTTTGCTCCGAAAATCGCCGAAACAAGAGAACCGACAAGCGGTGCAAAAAGTGTTATATATATAAATTTTTCCATCTTTACCCCCTCATGCTTTGTAAGCTATCAAGATCAATAGTTGATTTTCTCTTATACCACAATACAAGCAATCCCAAACCAACGGCAACTTCAGAGGCGGCTACGGCTATGATAAAAAAAGCAAACATTTGACCCGTCATATCGTGATAATATTTTGAAATAGCAGCAAAACCTATATTTACCGCATTTAAAATTATCTCTGTTGAGAAAAAGAGCATTAGCAAATTTTTTCTTCTTATTATGCCTACCAATCCTATGGTAAATAAGATGGAGCTTAAAACCAAATAGTGTGTTATCGTTATCATTTTGCAACCCCTTTCTCAAATTCATCTTGAGCTTCATATTCATCTTTCAAGCTCAAGCTTATATCCATCTTTTTACTAACCAGCACGATACCTGCAACCATAGCTACAAGAAGCATCACAGCCGTCAATTCAAACGGTACGAGATATTTAGTAAATAGAATATATCCGACCATTTTAGAGTTGCCTACTCCGTCTATCATAGGAGAATTAGCAACTATACCGCTTGAAATGATAGGAGATGATACAATCACTACAAGAAGTATCGCTATAGCCACGGAAAAAGAGTATATCATCCTCTTTCCTTTTATCTTCTCTTTTACATCTTTTGCACTATCTATAAAAATCATACCGAAAGCATATACCGCCATAACAGCACCGCTATAGACTATGATTTGCACAACTCCAAGAAAGTCTGCTCCAAGCAAAAAGAAAAAACCTGATATAAAGATCATACCTCCGGCAAGAGCTGTCATGGAGTATAAAGCATTTTTACTAAATACAACTATACAAAACATCCCAATCGTCAAAAACGAAAATAGATAAAAAGCTATTATTTCATACATTACACATCCTTAATAAGCTAACGGTGTTTTTTTGATAAATTTGTCAGCATCCTTGCTTGGTGCTCCAAACCCCGGAAACTCTCTTTGTTTTCCTGCCCTAAATATCTCTAACGGTGTCAAAAGATCCTCTTTTTGTGCAAATTCAGCTCTTTGCTCACTTGCATGTTCATAGTCTTTCGTATGGACGATAGCAAGCTCAGGACAAACTTCAGCACAATATCCGCAATATATACATCTTCCGAAATTGATAGTATAGTCAAGTACCTCTTTTCTACTGTTTTCATCAATTTTTGTATCTATCCTTATGCAATTTGCTACACATATCTTTTCGCAAAGTCCACAACCTATACATCTATTGTTGCCACTTTCAAGAAGTCTTTGAAGTCTGTGAATAGCCCTAAATCGAGGAGAAATCGGCAATTTTTCAAGAGGATATTTTACTGTATGTATGTTAAACTTTAACATTTCTCTTAAAACTATCCAAAGACCGACAAAAAGCTCCCCTTTAAAAGTTCTTTTTAAAACTTGTATAAAACTTCCCCATGGATCCTTTGCGGGAGCCTCTATTTCTAAAAATTTATACCCCTCTTTAACATTTCTATCTTTAAACTCTTTATTCATCATTCTCCTCCTATACCAATACAAAACCGGTTATTAGTATATTGATAACTGCAAGAGGCATCAATACTTTCCAACAAAACCACATAAGCTGATCGGGTCTGACATGAGGCCAAGCGGCTCTTGTCCACAAAAAGGCAAATATAAAAAACGATATCTTAAGAAGTATCGCGATAGCTCCCGGTATAAATCCCCAAGGATTATATCCGCCAAGAAATATAATTGATACCAAAAATGAGATAGTAAACATATTGGCATATTCACCGATGAAAAAAAGTCCCCATCTCATACCACTATATTCCGTCGCATATCCTGAAACTATCTCTGCTTCATGTTCTATAAGATCAAAAGGAGTTCTGTTTGTCTCCGCATATCCAGATATCAAAAACAAAACAAAAGCCAAAGGCTGTTTCCAAATAAGCCAATCGGTAAAACCTCCGGATTGGTAATTATTTATATCTATCAAGGATAAAGAGCCGACAAGCATCAAAGGTGCCAAAACGGAAAGTCCCGTTACAACTTCAAAAGATAACAGTTGTATCACAGTTCTTGCTGCACCTAAAAGCCCCCATTTATTTGAAGAACTCATACCTGCCAAAAGAGGTCCGTACATCCCTGCACCCATAACACCGATGATAAACAAAAGCCCTACATCAATATCGGATATTATCGGATGGACGGTATAGCCGAATATTGTAAATTGAGGCACTATTGGAAGTGCAGAAAGTGCTGTAAATGCCGCTGTTGCCGAAATAATCGGAGCTATGATAAATATAGGTCTTATGACATTTTGAGGTATAATATCCTCTTTTGTAAATAACTTTATAGCATCAGCTATGATCTGCAAAACACCATAAGGTCCTACATGAGTAGGTCCCAATCTTCTTTGCATAAATGCTAAAACTTTTCTCTCCACATATGTGGTAAATCCGGCACCCGCCGAAAAGATAATCAAAATTACAATTACCTTTATAATCGTTTCTACAATATATCCAGTATCACTCATGATGCACACCTTTGAATTTTAACTTTTGCATATCTATATCCATCCTCAAATACAACTCCGCTCTCTAACTCTTTATCAAAAGTCGGAAGATACGATATATCTCCCGTTATTTTATCATCTATCTTAATAACTGTTTTTAAGATATTTCCATTTTCACTCTCTATTTCTACACAATCGCCCTCTTTGTAAGCCTCTTTTTCCGCCAACTCTTTAGAAACAAAAAGTCCTCCTTCTGTTTTTAACTGTTTGCAAATATTGGTAAATTTATTAAATTGCAATACCGGCTCACACCTATAAACAACAACACCGTCAAAACTATCTATCTCCTCTATCTCTTCGGGGATTCTTGTTTTGGTTCTTCTTGTTATGTTTTTCAAGAGATAGCCTCTGTGTTCTTCCCCAGAGT
>Ga0256842_1002915_pt1 | contig 11804 bp, 10 predicted proteins | sample 4559240metaG_FD_185973 | JGI IMG/M metagenome (GOLD analysis project Ga0256842, IMG submission 185973) | Hydrothermal vent microbial communities from Guaymas Basin, Mexico - 4559-240 | ecosystem: Environmental > Aquatic > Marine > Hydrothermal vents | place: Mexico: Guaymas Basin | collected...
GAAGGATTGGGTTGCCATAAGTTTCATGTGCTTTGCTGGCTGGTATATTACTTGGACTTTCCTGTTGAATGCTTAAGAAATCAAATTGTAACCCTTAAAATTTCGCTTAATTCTATTACGTCTATGCCAACACACTTAAAAAATTTCCTTTATCAATTTCTTACCAGATTTTTGATTTAATTTTAAATTCTTTAAACATTCCTTTTGTTCTTCACTCAGATTATACGTCAAAGCCCATAGTTTTGCCTTTTTATCTCTGTAATTCACGGACTTAAGATCATCAAACATAACTTGTTTTTCTATGGTTCCGTTAGATGTAATTTTCCAGCAGATTAAGTAAATAGTTGTTTAAGTAACATGCAACTTAGGCCTATACTGGCTAAGGCAGACTTTGTTATCAATAGAAAACGAGAAAAGGGAATCAGTACTTGATGTTGCAAGAAGGGTAGAAGAAGATCAATTAGAAACCTGGGCATTATTTTGTGCTTTTATGGCATGGGGTGGAATTAAAGGGAAAATACAATTGCTATCGAATTTTATAGAAATTTCATAGATAAAGATAAACTTTGATTTTTCTCTCATTCATTCAAAATCCCAGTATTGAAAAACTTAGGATCATTTATCCCAATAAACCAGAAAAACTGGCTTACCTTTGCCATGTAATTAACGAGCTAATAATGGAATATGGAAGTATAGGTAAGCTTGCGAAGCAAGAAAGTAATGTCAAATCCGCAATCTTTAGATTGGCTTTTGAAATAGGAAGTAGGTATAGAAGAATTTCAAGAAGCAAATTTCCGTCTTTACCTTTTTTAAAGTCTCCTGAGCCACCAAGAAGTCTTAAAGAGAAGAGAAAAATAAGCGCATTAAAAAGGTACTGTATGTATTTTAGATGGATGATTAGAGATGAGCCCCCTGATTTTGGTTTGTGGAAATTTTTCGATAAAAGCGATCTCTTTTATCCCTTAGATACGCATGTAACTCGAATACTTTATAGATGGAATGTTTTACCAGATACACAAGCAAATTGGTTAAATGTCGAAATAGCTACTGAGTATTTTAAACAAGTCTTGTGGGAAGATCCACTAAGATTTGACTATCATCTGGTTACTTTTGGTCAAAAAATTTGTACAAAGAACCCCCTAAATATAAAATTGTTTAATTTTTAGAAGTGGATTTAAATGTAGGTTGAGGTGAAAAAAAATGAAGAAAGATCTAACTCTTAAAGAAGTTCAAAAACTTGTTGATTCATGGATAAACAAAAGTGGTGGCTATTGGTCTGAATTTAAAATTCTGGGAAGATTAATTGAAGAGTTAGGAGAACTTTCGCAAGCTATGAGAAAGGGCAGAAAAAGAAAGATTAAAAACGAATTAGGAGACGTTTTCTTTACTTTAATAGCCCTTGCAAATAAACTTGAAATTGATCTAGAATCATCTTTAGAATTAGCAATTAAAAAATATTCAAGGAGGAGAAAATGAGAGTTAGAACCCATGAAGAATATGTTAAGAAATTGGAAGAAATTGGAAAAAGCCTTGGATTTGAGATCTCCAAGAAGACAGCTATTGGAGTAGCAGACTGCATTTGGGTTAAAGAGTTTCCATACGTCGGAAAATTACCTATTGTTGCATTTGAAGTAGTATGTTCTGAAGGACAAAAAGAATTAAAAGGATCTTTAGCTAATCTATTGTCTATAAGACCCTCTTTAGCAATTTTCGTATTAGTAAGAGAAGAAATTAAGAAACATCCACGTGGTAATACCTCTCCAGAGAAGTGGTTAAAAAGAATTGAAAACTTTGTTGAAAAATTAAAGAGCTCATTTAATGGTATTTTAAGGATCGAAAAATGGTATGAGAGTATGGTTGATAAAATTTATTTAGAAGTTACAAAAAGGTGAGAAACCATGAGCATAGTGGATGATTTAATTAAAAGGAAAAGAATGTTATTTTTCTTACCATTTTGGTGGGATCATGTTTATTCAGATTTTGATCCATGGAAAGATACTTGGACTTCAGATGACAAGCATTCAAGATTCTTATGGGAACTCGGTCCTAATCCTCCCTTTGATGGAATTCTCTTTTCGCGAATAGAGGTTGAAGAATCGAAGAACAAATGGAAAGAAATTAAAGAAAAAGGAGGTATAAGAAATTATCTGCGATTACCTTCGAAAGTACTCCTTTTTGGAGATTGTGGAGCTTTTGGTTATATAAAACTAGATAAGCCGCCCTTTGATCCATTAGAAACATTAGATTTTTACGAATCAATGCAATACGACTTAGGTTGCACTGTTGATCATCTCATTGTAAAGGAGACTGAAGAACAAAAGTACAAGAGATATGAAATAACGTTAAAAAATGCAGAAAAAATGATGAATAAATGGAGTTCTGGAAATTACTCATTCCAATTAGTTGGAGTTGCCCAGGGATGGGATCCAGAGTCCTATTACAATGCTGTAAAAGAGCTTATAGACATGAATTTTAATTATATAGCTATTGGAGGACTGGTAAGGACTAATACTCCTGGAATTATTAGAGTCCTTAAGAAATGTCACGAATTATGGAAAGGAAAAAATATAAAAATTCATATTTTTGGAGTTGGAAGATGGAGCATTCTTCCTTATTACTTGAAGTATGGTGTAACTTCTTTTGATAATGCTTATCATAGGAGAGCTTGGCTTTCTAGCAAAGATAACTATGAACTAGATGGTAAGTGGTATACTGCTTTAAGAGTTCCACTTTCTAATTCTAAACCATTCAGAAGAATAAAGGAAGAACAGGAAGTTTTTGACGTCATTAAAGAGTATGTAGAAGGAAAAGTTCAACCTGAAGTCGTAATTGAAAAACTAAAAAAGTATGAAGAGAGACTCGTAGAACTTGGTATTGAAAAAGAGAATAGATTTGAAAAAATAAAAAATCTAGAAAAGGAATATTTAAGGACTCTTAAAGAGAGGCCTTGGGAAAAGTGTGATTGCCCAATATGCAAAGAAATTGGAGTACATGTGTGCATTTTCAGAACAAATGAAAGAAATATGAGGAGAGGTTTCCATAATTTATTCCAATTCTATAAAAGACTTCAAAAATTCTTAAAAGGAGATTTAAAGATCGATGAAGGACCGACATACGCCGAAGAAATACCTCTTGAGGAACTAAAGGGGAAGAAAGTATTAGTGATAACATCTTGTACTGCGAAAAAATTAAGTAATTCTCCTGACGTAAAGGCTAAGGCTAAAGACTTGTATCAAGGTAGACTCTTTAAAAGTGTAAGAAAGTTATGTGAAAAAATGGGTTGGGATTATGTCATTATTTCCGCAAAATATGGATTAGTATTTCCAGAGGATGAGATAGAAGGATATAATGATGTATTGAAAACTAAGGAGGATGTAAAAAGATTGAAACCCCTTGTCATTCCTAAATTGAAAGAAATTATCGAAAAATATAAATATGATGTAATTCTTGTGATCGCTGGAAAAAAGTACAGAGATGTTATAGATGATATTCTCTCTAACAAGTTTATCATTTTACAAGCAAAAGGTTATGGAGATTTTTGTAAGAAAGTAGATAGTGTATCTCAATTACATCAGTCTACCTTGAATCATTTCTTTCATCTGTGAACTATAAATATTCGTCTATTTTCCGAACACTATTTATCCTTTTATGAATTCTCTGGAATGTTAACCAAGCGTTTTTTAGTCTTGGAGATACCAATATCCTTTGTTCTAGTAGTTCACCAAAGAATCCATTTTTTATTGCATTATTTACTAACTGAACATAGGTTACAAGGACGTATAAGTTATGTAATGATAGTAAACCTACGGCTCTGCTTGTACCTTCTATGAAATCATCATACGAATACTTTCGACATATAGGACATGAACAAGGTAAATCTTCTAAGTAATATCGTTTTTCAGTTTTGACTTTCAATCCTAAGCAAATTCTTTTTCCAGTTTGCGGTATAATATAGTGCCGATATCTAGCATATGTAATGTAAGTAGTACTATCAAATGAGTCAATTCCTAATAGCCCAGCCATGTAGATACCATCAATACCACTAAAGCCATAGCAGTGTATAGGTTTATCTTTTACCTGACTTTTTACTCCACAAACTATTTCAACAATTTTACTATAATTACCTCTGATTGGAATTAGGGAGCCAATAGCAAAGCCGTCAAAATTATAATTTGACAATTTCTTTGCAATCATTTTTGCACTATTATAATCCCATGCATGTATTGATGCGTATATTTTCAGATCGTCCCTTTCTCTTTGAGATAACATAGTAACAGCGTTGTAGATATTCCTTTTAATTCTCTCAATCTTTTCCCTGTAGGACATTTCCGGAGATATAGGGTAATCTAATGTTGAAGCTATATTAGCTCCATTCTCTTCTTGGAATCTTAATATCTCTATAGGATCTAGTGAGATATTCTTCCTTAAAAGCGTAAAACCTCCACTATCAATAAACAAAATAACATTCTTATCGGCTTTCATAATATCTTTTCTTAGATTTTGTCTTCGCTCTTTAGCATATATGGCATTAACCAAGACCCTATTCAGAATTCCTTCTTTCCAAAATTTTGCATGTGAATATTCCCCTCCACGTGTTGCCCACTTTCCAAATAACACTATCTTCCTACTCATAGGATCAACTCCATTTTTTTGGATTTACTCTATAAATATAGAGTAAGACATATATTTAAATCTTACGGACAATGTATTGTGGAAGAAACAAAATCCAAAGATAAAGAATTGCTCAAAATTCTTGGAAAAACAGGATCATACGAAATATTAAAAGAATTAGAAAAAGAGAGTAAGCGATTTTCCGACCTAGCAAAAATAGTTACTCATTCTACTCTTGCAAAAAGGTTACTTGAGCTTGAAAAATTTAATTTAATTAGGAGAAAGGTTGTTGATAGTAGACCCCCAGTAGTAGAATATGTTCTAACAGAAAAAGGTAGGCAAATTCTCAAATTTTTTAAGGAAATTGTTGAGAACGAATCTAGTGCAAAAAAATAGAGTTACTCCATTTTTCTTGAGAAAAAAAATGATAATTCCCATGGAAATTTGTTAATTTATGGGAAAACTACTCGCGAAAGAGCAAAGCAAGGCTGTTCTCGTTGGAGATATATGCCAAACTATTATAAAAGCTGTTCTAGAAGCAAAACTTAAGGAGGGTTTAATTAAAAATATAAGAGCAGAAGAACCAGTAATAGAGATTGAAGCTACACAGAGTGAAATAGGAAAGGAGGAACAACAATCAGGAAATTTTGTTCTTGATTTTTCATTTGAAAGGGTGTCGGATGGGCAATCTATATCTGTTTGGGTTTCACACCGTGCAAAATCAGATAATTCGCACACATATTTTTGGGGTCTCGTTGATGAAGTACGTCAAGTGCGCAAAAGGGCCCCAGATGCAATTTGCATATTTATAATCTTGGGGAATAAAAGAGGGTGGAAAGATTGGATTTTTCCAGCATCTCTTCTTTTCTTTGATTACACATTTTTTGTAGGAGATTTACGTGGGGATGACTTATTTAATTTTAAATTTGAGAATTGTAAGGAGCTTGAAGAAATCGTAAAAGAACGACTTATTATTGTAGAAACGGAAGATATTGATGCTATAGTCCAAGATTTACTGAACGATGGGTTCTCACCTAGCCATATTAAGAAAATTGTGTCTACTACATTAAGTAGAAAGATTAGCAAAAACAAGTATGCATCCCGAATTCTCAACATCTATGAGACTTTGAAAGAACATTTCTCTGTTCAAGCATTTAGTCGTAATGAGTTTGTAACTCAGTTCTATAACGAGATACAGAAGCTATCAAAGACAACTAAATCTACACGGAGTATCTCCACATCAATTCACAGAACTGGAATACTGGAAGCTACTTGTTACTTATATGTCCTGCTTTTTGAACGTGTTAAAAAAGAGGAAGTTATTAGAGTTCTAAGTCAGTTTTATGATGATTATGGACTTGCAAGAAAGGCTTGTGACTCTCTTATTGATAAACAAATCATAATAGAGAAAAATTCTATGCTTGAAGTAAATCCAGAAATTGTTGCAGTACTTATAAAAAATATCGAAAACATGAAAGGAGAACCTTGTACACACGATGATTTAGTTGCGGAATTTGCTTACAAGATGATAGTACCTAAGCTTAGTAAAGCTCAATTCCAGGCACTAGAAGAGATGAAAAGAAAACATTTACTTGCCAAAGGTATTGATAATGTTTTAGAGACTATTCAAGAACTTATTAGAGGAAATAGTAGAGGAAATAGTCGCATATTAAAGATCACCAAGCCTACGCTTAAGTCACTTTATGATGTCCTAAAAAATAGGAAAGGTGTTATCAAAAGAAGAGAAGAAATTTTATCTAAGTTTTTATCGATTTTGGACGAAGAGGGAGTAATTGATAGAGATTCCATGTTTATAAGAGTAATAAAGGATGTCAAAGTTGATCAGAATAAGTATATATTTCTTCATAACCTTACATCCAGGACAGATCTATATGATCCCTATGTTTTATTTTTAAATAGAGAGTACAGGGAGAGCATAGTCAAGAAAGCATATTTCAAACTAAAAGAAGTGTGGGGAACAAATAGTTTGTCCCAAGTTATAGAAAAACAGGAAGAGAATGGAATTAGAATATTTTTTGAGGTTGCGATTTATGCTGCTGGCGAAACCCCTACAACTATTAGAAATATAGCCGAAACGGCTGTAGCAAGTACTGGCATTTGGGCTTTTTTAAGAGGAGATAAAGACTTACCTTCTGGGGTTAAGCAGTCTATAAATGAATTCTTTAAAAGTCGAAAAATTATCAATGATTGGAAAACTATATCTGAGGAAATATTAAGAAAAAGAATTCAACAAGTCAAAAGAAACTCAAGAATTAACATACTAGAAGAACTCGTTTATTATAGTTTACTCCAAGCTGGGTTTATATTCCTTGGTACTCCTGAAACACAGGGTGATGTTTATTTGCGTAGTATGCTAAGTGAAATTGGACTCAAATGTTTCATTTCATCGTCTACAGGAGGGAAAGTCGAAAAACGTGGAGAAGATTTTGTAGTACCAACAAGCTCTGGAGTATGTATTGCTATCCAATGTCGTGCATCTCCACAATCTTATGAAGCTAGAAGAATGGCAGGACACTCTCTTCAATTTGTCGTTAAGTGGGAAGATAATAAATGGGTACTACGTAAAAATCTTCTTCATGTAGCAGTAGTTGACGGTAATTGGAGAGAAGAATGGATAGAGAACCTATTAGATGCCGGTTATGATATGGTTTTTTCTGCTGAAGAAGTTGATAAACTTGTAGAGTATTTAGAAAAGAGAGGAGCCATAAAACTACAGTCTCCCGAATATCTTAAGAAGTTACGTGAATTCCAATTGTACTTTAGAGCAAAAGAAGTAACTCCTGATGAAATTATCAATCAAGCAAATAAAATATTGTCGAACTCATAATAATGATCTTTACAATCTTTTATTAAATTAAAATATAGTGAAGTTAGTTTAAACTATATTTTCTAAAAACTCTTCAATATGTTCTTCGCTATTTTCTGCCTTAATGAATATTGGTACATTACTTATTCCCGTTGCAACATAGCTTGATAATAACCATTCTCCTGGAACAAGTTCTAAGACTTTATCAACGATGTTTCTATCAATCATGAATTGACTACTAACCGTGCTTCTATCATACGATCTTGGTAAGGTTGAAACAAAGTAGGTATGTAGTTGCTGAAGGACGTTAGTATTAAGATATGCTATTCTCTGTGTTGCTATGCAAGCTCCTAGTCCGTATTTTCTTCCTTGTCTAAGTAGTTTTTCTAGTTCCTCACTACATTCTCTTTCTATTCCTCTAACTTGGCTTGGTTGAGGGACGAATTCTTGAGCTTCATCAAAAACGAACAGAATCTGAGGGATTGTCTTAAACTCTCTCTTCCTCATCAAAAGTATTTTCCTGGATATTTCCATAGCTAGATTTTTAATAATCTCTGGTTCTGATATTGAGATACAAATTAGTCTGGTCGTTGATTCTGGGCTTTCGATTAAATCAATAATTTCATCTATGCACACTCCTTCTCTTTCAACTTCCTCTCTCCTCTCCTCAAAAACTCTTCTCAAATTTTCTCTTGAAGTTAACCATGCGTAATCTTCACTCTTAGGATGGATTCCTCTTCTACTTAGCTCATTACATTTTTCAATAAATTCTTCAACAAATTCTTCTGTAATTTCGTTTCCTTCCTCAAAATTATTTTCCTCCATGTACCCTCTAACAAAAGTCTGTAGTTCTGTAAAGACTTCTCTGTAAAGTGGTTTTTCTTCATTTTTACTTATGTATTGCTCAATGTCTCTCAAAATCTCTCCAAAAGTAAGAATTCTTGCTATTCTCTCAGTGTAAAAGGTTACTCTCCCCAGATCCCATATTTTTTCAAAACCCTTTTTAACATCTTCTCTGCCTTCATATTTCTTTGGTTTAACAATACTCTTGTAAAAATCATCAACGGAATTTGGTTTTGATTCGAGAACAATTAGAGAATCTATGTTTTCATCAGCAAAGATATCCATTAGGAGGAATGGATATTCACAAGAGATATCAAAGACTATGATTTTGTTATTATCTGTAAACCTAATTATTTTCCTTATTATGTTAGAAAGTAGGTTACTTTTTCCACCACCTGTAAATGCAAAAATTCCAAAGTGGTATCTTATCAGGGAATCAAAATCAATAAAGATAGGTATCTTATCCTTCTCAAACCTTTCAAACATTTTTATTGTTCCTAAGCTAGCTTCGTGTTTGTGCTGATATTTTTCAGCAACACCTTTATTGTACATTTGCTTTATAGTCTCTGCATTTAACAGTAAAACTTCGTCTCCTACAACTGGGAAAGAGAAACCTTTTTCGAAATCGAATTTTCCATCCTCGTAGATTACTAAATCATAGTTTATGGGAATAGCTACTATGTTAATAATCATGGTTGAGGTATCATTAGTCTCCCAATCAACAACAGATTGTTCAACAATCTCAAATTGAATAGGATAGTAGTGATATTCCCTTAAACCTCTCAATCCGAAGTGTTCAGGCCAGAATCTAACTATTTCCATTAAGGTAAACCTCTTTTCAGTATTTCTTGTTCTAAAGTTTCTTACTGCAAGTAACATTCCATCATCCAATAATCTAAGAAGTTCTCTGTTATACTCAGCAATAATCCTGCATAGATAACCTGAAGTCGTTCCAAATTCTGTTTCTCCCTCTCCTCTTTGAGATATTTCTACTTTGACCAATCTAGCTTTAAATAACCCACCTAAATCCGTGAAAAACTTTTCCTTTAACTCTTTTATTGACTCCTTCTCCATCATTCTAGCCTCTCCTTCTATATCTTTCAATTTCCCACCTCCTTTTCCTAAATGATGACATATAAAATATAAAATCTCTTAAATCTGGATGCTCTTTTATCCATAATTCTAAACTTTCAATTACCCTAATAAATAACCCAACGTGCCATTTAGCAATTTTATCTGCAATAAATAGGGGTTTATTGTGTCCGAAAACCTCTAAAATTGCAGAATCTACCATAGCAAGTAGAGTTGCCATGATTAAAGTCTGAACGACATTTTCGACTCCATTATTCTTGTAAATTATCACGTCTACTGGTTCCTCTATGGTTTTAGAATACCTATTTACTAAATGCAGTAGCTTATCCTCAGAGTAATCAAATTCCGGATATACTAATCTTGTTAAAGCAAGTACATTACTTCTTATTTTTGGATCTCTTTCAGCCTGAACAAGCTGTATATAGGATTTTAGGAAAATTCTTTCAGGTGAAATTTTGTTTCTTATAGCTCCTCTGACATAGTTTCTTTCCTCTGGTACAAGAGTTATAAAACTCGAATCATACTCAATAGTGCACCATGGAGGTGAAAATTTATCAGAATTCAAGATAGAAATAGCTTGTAATAGCATTCTGTCGGTGTTAGGGAGACTAGAAATATCTTCAGGTTTTAAGTATCTCTCAATTACTCCCGAATTTTGAAGAATAGGTATAAGATGATTTTTAAACTCTCTAGCGCTGGTATCTTTAACTAATCCTATGAGTAGAACTTTTCTCTTCCAACATTCTTCTAATAGTGAATAAAAGATTATCAAGGTCAAAAATGCTAGATCCAAAGTGGTCAGCCAATAAAACTTCCCATCCTTTTCTATTTTAAGAATTCTGGCGTAATCTTCGCTTAAAAATATCTTTTCTCCAATATTAATAGCGACTTTCTTAATTTTCTCCCACACATCTTTGTATTTTTCGTCTATACTGTATTTTTCACCTACTCTTATAACTACACCTTTATCCTCCCAAGAAGCTAAAGCTCTTTTAACTCTTTCTTTTCTTTCTTCAGGAATTTGTAATATCTCACAAATCTCTTCCAGAGATAGTGGTTTATCCGACGTTTCTAGTGTGAATAATACTCTAAACTTCAGATAATCTCCTCGTGGAGCTATAACATCAAGAGATGGGTTAAATATTCTATATCTGAGTATCTCTAGATGGTTCACATCAATTTTAATGCCATCTACATCCATCCCGAGAATTGCCAATTTTTCCCAGAAATCCTTTTTAGACGTTTTTGAAATAAAATTAGCCTGATCACCTGGAAGATTTCTATCCATAAGAAGGATTTTTACTCCTTCCTCTGTGACCATCTTATAAGCAAGGAAATACTCAGCAAAATGCATAATCCACAATGAAATTTGAGAATTATTTATTACATAGATATCCTCTGGTGCTATATTAAATTCTTCTTCACCTTTATGAGAAAATTCATCATCAATTTCATAGACTTCGTTTATGTAAATGGGAACACAAGCTGAAATAGTTTTGCCACTAGTGAATAGCTCTTCAGAGTAACTTACTTCTGGTATTCTTCCATTCTTGAATTTTATAGTACCTGTAACGGAGTATGCGCCACCAAAGAACAATATTAAATCTGTGACCTCTCGAGAGATTTCTGTCCCATCGATAGCAGCAAATTTAACTTCTTTACTTCCAAAGAACTTTACTGCAAATTCTTCTATTTTATCGAGTGGTATATTTGTTATAATCATATCTTTAAGGAATTTATCGTAAAAATCTTTAACTATTCCAAATCTTCTCGAATAGTCTTTAATTTCTTCTTCACTATTAGTCTTTAAGATTTTAGAGAGTCTTCTTATCTGATGAGCTAAACTACTTCTCAACTCATCGCTCATACCAAATTAATTTCTGAACAATTAGATTAAAAAGATTATCACAGACTAACTGAGAAGATAACATCAAAAATAATACTTCATCCGAAAGCCTATTCTAAGCTTTAAATCTCTTTAACAAGCCTCGATTCTTTAGCCTAACATGTGTTCATTTAACATATAACATCATCGCTTAACTAAGGTAACTAAGGATTTTTCACATTTGAAAGTGCAGTTAGATAGTAAATCAAGTCCAATTGCTTAAATTTATATTGCGAGCTTCTCACGGTTGGAAAATGACGAAGAAGATCAGAATTGCAGTGGTAGATAAAGACAGATGTCAGCCGAAGAAGTGCTCACATGAATGTGTTAAGTACTGTCCTAAGGTAAGGACTGGTGCGGAGGATACGATCGTAATAAAAGATAAAGCTGAAATTTCGGAGGAGCTTTGCGTTGGATGTGGAATCTGCGTTAAGAAGTGTCCATTTAAGGCGATTACAATCGTAGGCTTACCTCACGAACTTGAGGGAAAGGAGGTTCACAGATACGGCAAGAACGGGTTCGTCTTATACGGACTACCCGTTCCAA
>Ga0256842_1002916_pt1 | contig 11797 bp, 9 predicted proteins | sample 4559240metaG_FD_185973 | JGI IMG/M metagenome (GOLD analysis project Ga0256842, IMG submission 185973) | Hydrothermal vent microbial communities from Guaymas Basin, Mexico - 4559-240 | ecosystem: Environmental > Aquatic > Marine > Hydrothermal vents | place: Mexico: Guaymas Basin | collected...
GAAAGATAAGGTATATGTGGTGGAGATAAAGACGGACGCGCAAGAGCCAGCGATAAAGCAGATAGAGGAGAGGAGGTATTGGGAGAAGTATGAGGGGGCGGGCAGGGAAATATATTTGGTGGGGATAAATATAGACAGTGAGGGTAGGGCAGTGAGGGAGATGGAGATAAGGAGAATTGAATAAGTTGGGTTTTGCAGTAGGAGAAAAGTTTTTGAGCTCTTGACAGATTCTCTATCGGTCGTGGTATAATCGCTTGCTTGGATATTGCCCCGTGGTGCAATTGGTAGCACGCTTGACTCTGGATCAAGTAGTCCTGGTTCGAATCCAGGCGGGGCAAATTTGATGTTATTTGTGAAGAAGGTGTTCGATGTCCTGTTTCCCCACTTTTACTAATAAGAGTTTCAAGATTTACACACTCGCGCCAACTCTTTTGTCCTTTCTAATCTATTTTGTCGGGTATATAATTTACTTTTAGTAATGTTTGGTTGTGGAAGGTTAGTTTAAAGGTAGGTGAAGTAGTATGGGTAAAATTGTTGTAGAGTTTTATGATACGACTCTTCGAGATGGATCTCAGGGGGAAGGGATTTCATTTTCTGTTGAAGATAAACTACGCATTACTCAGAAATTAGACGAATTGGGAATGCATTACATAGAAGGTGGATGGCCGGGCTCTAACCCTAAGGATGTGGAGTATTTTCGCCGTGTTAAGGAATTGAATCTTCGTAATGCTAAAATAGTAGCATTTGGTTCTACCAGACGGGCAGATAATCCTGCCAGTAGGGATAAAAACTTAAAGGCGTTGTTGGATTCAGGAGTAGAGGTTGTTACTATCTTTGGTAAGACTTGGGATTTGCATGTTAAGGATGTCTTGGGAATTTCTTTGGAGGAAAATCTAAAGATGATAGAGGATTCTGTAACATACTTGTGTAAGCATGGATTAGAGGTTTTTTACGATGCAGAACATTTTTTTGATGGATATAAGGACAATCCAGAATATGCATTGAAAACTTTAAGAGTGGCTTATGAATCCGGAGCAAAGAGATTGATCTTGTGTGATACTAATGGTGGAACACTTCCTTCTGAGCTTAAAGAAATAATAAGAAATGTTAGTGAGAATATAGTAGATGCTCCTTTGGGAATACATGCCCATAACGATTGTGGGTTAGCGGTGGCTAATTCTATTATTGCCGTTGAAGAGGGAGTGAGGCAGGTTCAGGGGACGATAAATGGGTATGGCGAGCGGTGTGGTAATGCAGATCTAACCACTATTATTGGGATTCTTGGCACAAAAATGCAAAAGGTAGCAGTTAAAAAGTCAACACTACGGAAGCTAACAGAGGTTGCTCATTTTGTCTCTGAGGTCTGTAATATGCAGTTGCCAAACAATCACCCTTTTGTGGGACGAAGTGCCTTTGCTCATAAGGGTGGGGTGCATATAAATGCGGTGATGAAAAATCCTCGGACGTATGAGCATATAGATCCGGCATTGGTAGGTAATGAACGCAGGATTTTGGTTTCGGAATTGGCAGGAAGATCTTCTCTGGCTATGCGGGCCAAGGAGATGGAAATTGATTTAGATAGAAAATCTCCTGAGGCCCAACGAGTTATGTCTTTATTGCAGAAGTTGGAATATGAGGGCTATCATTTTGAGATTGCAGAGGCGTCTTTTAAGGTTTTGCTCTATAAGGAGATGAAGCAATATAGGCCTTTCTTCGATTTATTAGGTTTTAGAGTGATAATAGAAAAACGCCCCGATGGTTCGGTTCTTACTGAGGCTACTGTAAAAATAAAGGTTGGTGACAAGGTGGAGTACACAGTAGCAGAGGGAGATGGTCCAGTCAACGCCTTAGACTTTGCCCTTCGTAAGGGTATAGAAAAGTTTTATCCTGAGATTTCTACTATGCACCTCACTGATTTTAAGGTTCGTGTGCTTGATGGTAGGGAAGGGACGGCAGCAAAGGTGAGGGTTCTCATTCAGTCTCAGGACGAAAATGAGTCTTGGACTACTATTGGTGTCTCTGAGAATATTATTGAGGCCTCTTGGCAGGCACTGGTAGATAGTGTTGAATATAAGTTGATACGGGAAAGACGACGCAAGTGATGGGGGATATCAATCTTTTCTTTTTTGGTTTTACTTGTTTTGGCACAGGGATCTTGTCTAGTTTTACTCCTTGTGTGTATCCTGTGATTCCGTTGGTCATTGGCTATATAGGTACGAATGCCAAAAATTGGCGTGAGATTTTACTCTATGGTAGTGGTTTTACCCTTGGTTTGATGGGTGTCTATACATTTTTGGGGTTATTGGCAGGACTTGCCAGTATCTTCTTAGGGAAGTGGGCGGGGAATCCTTATGTGTATATGGTGTTGGCAGGAGTATGTTTTTTGGGGGCGTTCCATTACTGGCATATATTGGAAATTCCGGGGATTAAGTTTTCTCATGGAATAGAAAGGGGTTTTAACTTTTTGGGTTCTTTGATCTTAGGCGCTGGAGCAGGAATAATGGCTTCAGCGTGTACTACGCCAATAGTGTTTACAATCTTGTCTTTTATTGCCTCTCATAAAATTGGTCCATGGTTGGGGGCCTTGTTTTTGGCCCTGTTTTCCTTAGGGATGAGTTTGGTATATTTGATAGTAGCGGTGTTAATAGGTTTCTTCAGACTGCGGCCTACCTCAGGAATCTGGACAAGGCGTGTATACGACTTGTTTGCTTGGTTATTGTTTGCCTTAGGGGTTTATTTTGTATTTAAGAGTGGGAGGTTGTGGTGAAGAGAATAGTTTTAACTTTATCTTTGTTGGTTTTATTTACTGGATTATGTTTTTCTGGAGGGTATAGTCAAGTGAATAGGGAAGAACGGTTAAAAGCACCTCAATTGACCGTAAAACCAATAAATCGAGATGAGAAATGTCAAATAGGTGGACCTAATGATAAGTATACGGTTTTGTTATTTTGGACTACGTGGTGTCCTCATTGTGCGGTGGCGATGGAGGATATGAATAATTATTTCCGTCAGTATAAGGATAAGGTGAGGTTTTGTGGAATAGCGGTGGGTGAGGATCCAGTAAAGGTTGCTTCTTACATTGCTTCTCGAGGTATAAAGTTTCCAGTTGTGGTGGATGAACGTGGAGAGATCGGATACATATATGGAATAATGGGTGTGCCTACGATATTTGTGATTGATAGGGAGGGCTATGTAGTTGATTATGGTTATGTCCTCCCCCGAATAATAAGGCGACTGATGAGTTTTCTTGAACAAGAGGAGGAACAGGGAGGGCGCCATGATGGGAGATCTGATCAAGGTTGATGGGTTGGTAAAGGTATATCCGGGGGGATATAAGGCATTAGATGGTGTTAGTTTCTCTGCTAAGAGAGGGAAGATCTTGGGCCTTTTGGGGCCAAATGGAGCAGGTAAGACAACTACAATTAGGATAGTAACTACTTATCTTTGGCCGGATGCAGGACAAGTTTGGATCAATGGAATAGATGCATTGCGTTATCCTTTATTGGCCAGAAGAATGTTTGGGTATATGCCAGAGAATCTTGTGTTTTATCCTGAATTGACGGTGTGGGAATTCCTTCTATTCAGAGCAAGGTTAAAAGGCATTCCTTTTTCTCAAGAGAAAAAAGAGGTGTGGCGAGTGATGGAGTTGGCATATATTGAGGATGCGAAGGATAAGTTGATATCTTCTCTGTCAAAGGGATATCGGCAACGGTTGGGGTTTGCAGATGCTCTTATAAATAATCCCCCATTGCTCGTACTTGATGAACCAACGATAGGTTTGGATCCAAATCAGGTAGTGAAGTTTCGCTCTCGATTATTAGAGTTAAAACAGGAAATGGCTATCATTTTTTCTTCACATCTTTTATCAGAGGTGGAGATGGTCTGTGATGAAGTGGTTATCATTGATCGTGGGAAGGTTATTGCTTATGGAGAAAAGGAAGAGCTTCTCTCGCGGAAAGGGGCTTGGGTATCGTTGGAAGTTAGTGGGCAACGGTTGCCAGAGTTTCTGGAATGGTTGGATAAAAATGTTGCTGGTTTTGAAAAAGAGGATCAAGAAAATGGTTGGATAAGGATAAAAGTAAGGGAGAAATTAGATGATAGTGTGTTGATCTTTATACATAAAAAAATTTGTGAATTGGGTTTGAATTTAAGACAGTTGGCGTCAGAGCGTTCAAGCCTTGAGGATTTATTCCTTTCCCTTACCGAGAAGGAGGTGGGGAGATGAAACGAATTTTGGCGATAGCTATAAAGGAGATGCAAGTATTCTTTTATAGTCCGTTAGTTTACGTATTGTGGGCTTTGTTTTTCTTTTTCAACTCATGGGCATTTGTCCAGATACTGAATGTCTTGAATGATCCGATGGGTGTAGTGCAAATTGCTCCAGTAGAGATATTCTTTGGGGGGACTATTTTCTTTTGGTTGCTGATAATAATCCTTACGCCCCTTTTGACAATGCGCACGGTTAGTGAGGAGAAGCGCACTGGGACCCTTGAGCAAGTATTGACTGCACCAATTAGTGAATGGGAATTCCTTTTAGGCAAGTTTTTAGCGGTTAACCTTGTTTTAGGTCTGTTTTGGGGCTCAGCGTTGGTGTATCCTTTGCTAATTTCTCATCAGATATCTTTCCATTGGCCCGCAGTTGGTATTGCGGTTGTAGGAGTGCTTCTTTTAAATGCTGTGTTTTCTGCAATTGGGATCTTTGCTTCTTCGCTGACGGCTAACCAAGTTGTTAGTGCTTTTCTTTCTTTTGTTATGGTAATGATACTCTTCACTATCGGCATATTTTCTCGTTTTATAATTGGCCCAAGTCAAAAGATTGTGAGTTACCTAAGTGTTTTGGATCAATTCCAAAATAGTTTTAGTTCGGGGATATTAGATTCGCGCGCACTGGTGTACTTTGTCTCTTTATCTTTGGTATTTCTCATGTTGGCATGGTTAGTATTAGTAGGTGTGAAGCGAAAACGATGGGATGCCTGGATTTCTTTTGTCTTAGTGTTAAGTATCTTATTTGGAATTAATGTTGTTTCGTTTATGCATCGGAAAGAGTGGGACTTTTCTGGGCAAAAATTTTATCATCTCTCAGAACGGGCAAAAGATTTACTTAAAGGTGTAAATAAGGATGTAGAAGTGTTTGTATGTCTTTCCCCAGACAGTAGGACGCGCACATGGATGGAGCGTCTCCTTAAGGAAGCCGAACAAACCAATCCTAAAATAAGATTTGAGATGATAGATCCAGCTCGGGATATAGTAGCCGTAAGGCGTCTTTTTGAAGAATTCAAGAGTGACCCAGTAGGGACTGTGTTGGTACGATCTGGTAATCGCAAGAAGGTAATAACGGAACGAGACCTTATCGAGATGGATTATTCTCCGGTAATGAAAGGACACCCTCCGCGAGTAGCTGGATTTAATGGGGAAAGGGCGTTGGTGTCGGCAGTCTTGTCAGTGGCAAAGAAGGAGAAGGAAGAGATATTCTTTGTGGCTGGGCATGGAGAGGCCCGAATTGAGGATGTTGCCTCGGGAAGGGGTTTGTCTCAGTTGCGAGATCTTTTGGTTTCGCAGGGTTTTCTGGTGAAGCAAGATGCTTTACTTAAATTGGCAAAAAAGAAGTCCCCTTTACCGTCCATTTTGATTGTTCCCGGTCCTAAAAAGGCCTTTTTGAAAGAGGAGCAGAGTTTGATTGAGGATCTGTTGAACAAGGGGGTTGGTGTACTGTTTTTGTTGGATCCGGGGGTTGATGCCGGTTTGGTAAGTTGGTTTGCTGAGGAGTATGGGATCAAGGTCGGAGATAATGTTGTTGTGGATCCAACGATGAGCGTGATGACACCTGTCAACTTAGTAATAAACTTTTTTACATTGCATCCTATTACAAAGCCTTTCATTGGGACTACGATGCTATTGTTCTCTGGGGCCTGTTCTGTGGATCGAGTTAGAGAAAAAGTTGAAAATGATCAGACGAAGAAGAAGCAAGGGAAGGATTCTCAAAATTCGACTAAGAAACATAAAGGGCAGGTGTATAAGCTCATCTTTTCCTCTCCTAATTCCTGGGCTGAAACAGATTGGCGCGATAGGCGTTTTTCCTATGACAGGGATAAGGACGTAAAAGGGCCTATTTGCGTAGGGGTAGCATGGGAAGGTGGAGAAAATAAAAGGATGGTTGTTTTAGGTGATTCTACTTTTATTACTAATGAGCTTATAAAGCAGTTATCAAATGAAGATTTTTTGTTGGCAGTGCTCGATTGGTTACAGAGTAAGGAGGTTGATGTGAAGTTGGGACCACGGGAGATAAAAACAATAAGACTATCCATGCCAATAAAGAGTGTTCAATTGCTTAGTCTTTTTTCTGTTTTAGGGTTACCACTTTTACCTTTGTTGGTAGGAGGAATATTGGTTGTGGTCCGGAGGAAGCGAAGATGAGGAATATTATATTATTAGTGATAGCAGGTCTTATTTGGGCAGGGATTTGGTTTGATTTTAATTATCGTGTGCTTGGTCCTGATTCAGTGCTGTATTGGGTAGGATATCGGATTAGAAAGTCTAAGTGTGGAGGTTATGTTTCTAAGGTAAAGGAGATCTCAATACACTGGAAAGGAAAGGATTTTGTCGTCTTTCGTAAAGGTGGTAAGTGGATTAAACGGGAGGATAATAAGGAGGTGGAGTTAGTTTCGTACCCAGTAGAGGATTTTTTATCGGAGTTGCTGTGTGCTCGGTTTTCTCGATCGTTGGAAGAGGTGGATGAGTATGGGATTGGGAGAGATAAGATTGTCGTGCAATTTGTAGATGGGCGTAAGTTGATGATTTTGTTAGGTGAAGATGTTCCCGGAGGATTTGGAAAATATGCAAAGGTGGGAAATAGGGTTGGTATATTAGAGCAGCGATATCTTTACCTATTAGATAGGGTGAAGTCGTGGGAGAAGGAGGAGGAGAAGGATGATAGAAGAGGGATTAAGAGAAATTCTCACATTAGAGAAGGAAGAGCAATTAAGACTCACGCGAGCCCAAGTTGAAGCGGAAGAGATTAAAAAACAAGGAGAATTGGAAGCAAGGAGGATTTTGGAGCAGGGGAAAGCCGAATTCTTACAAAAAATAAAACGAGAAAAAGATGAATTAAAGACAAAACTTGAAGATTTTCAGCGCGATTTGTTCAATAGCCACAAAGAGGATCTTGTAAGGTTGGAAAATTTCTATAGAGAGAAAAAAGAAACCCTATTGCAAGAAATTATTGATTGGATACTGGAATAATAATGGGACATTACGCGGTCTTATACGGTAAATTAGGGGCAATCAAGAGAGATTTTCTTTCACCTGCAGATGTATCTCAGTTGGAAGAGATGCAGAATTATGAGCAGGCGATTAACTATCTTGTAAATAAAGGTGTATTAAAAAGAATAGAGCAAGGTGGAATTTCGGCTCGTCAGGTAGAACGTCAATTGAGGGAAAATTTTCTGTCAAAGGTAAATTCCTTTCGCTTTTATTTGCCTGGTTTGGAACGTTCCTTTTTTGAATTTTTGGTTTATAAATACGACATATACAACCTTAAAATACTTCTTGCATTGCACTTTTCCCATCATGATCGTGAGGTTGCAGAGTTTGTGTATCGAAATACACCGTTATTTAAAAGATATGCCTTTTTGATGGATAGAGAATCATTTTTGGATAAGGATTTACTTTTGGCCTTTAAAGGCACTGCTATATTTCCTTTCCTCATGCATGCCTATAGAAATTACAAACAAAAAGGAGATTTATTTTTTTTGGACACGGTATTAGAGGATGAGTATTACCAGCATATGTTGAAGATCCTTTCAGGTATGCGGGATGCCAAACTGGAGAGGGTTTTGTCAAGGGTCTTATTAGTACACGATATTATCTGGGGTATGAGGATGCACTTTATCTATTCGATGCCCAAGGAGGAAATATTTTATTATCTGGTGTTGCCTCTTCCGGGGATTTCGTCTTCGGATTTGCTCAATTTGTTTTCCGTGGAAGGAGTGATGGAATTTAGAGACAGATTGAAGTCTTTCTTGTGTGATAAAATGAGGGTATTTGAGGATGTGGAATTCCCTTCTGACCTTGTTGGGATAAAAAAGATTCTCTGGGATGCATTGATGAGAGAATTGTGGAGTGTTTCTTCATCTTTGGATGTCTTGAGTTTATCAGGCGTATTAGGTTGGATTCTTTGTCAGGAAATGATGTTAGATAAAGTAGGTTTTGTTCTTTATAGGCTTTTTATGGGTGAAGAGAAAAGAGGAGATTATGCGCAAGTTGTTTCTCGCTGAACCAATGATGGTGGGACGGGTTTTAGTTTTAGATGAGCATATTCCTAAGTTTATGAAGACCGTATTAGATAGTGGCGTAGTTCAAGTAGAGGATACGTATCAGCTCTTTCCTATAGACTTGGATCCCAAATATGATTTTAAACATGAATTGGCCAGAATAGAGCTTTTGGAATCAAGAGTGGAAGCAATTTGTAGGATATTGGACGTAGACCCCAGTGAGTTAAAGCAAGGCGATCTTTATGACTTTATTGATGAAGTTTCAATAGTCCCTGCTGCTATATCAGATAAGATCTCTTCTGATTTGGATAGGATAGAGGCAAACATATCTGAGGTAGTTTCTCTTATTGAAAAAAGAAAACAGTTTATATTTGAACGGAATCAGATTTCATGGTTTTTATCGATATTACTCCATAGTGGATTAGAGTACGTGTATGAGTTAAATGCAGAATTACTTCCACATTGGGTAGGTAGCATCCCTAAGAACAATTTGTTTCTTTTGAGGGAGGGTTTATCGGAAGTTCCTGTGGTTATCGAATGGGCATTGGCTTCAAGAGATAGGGTGATGGTATTTTTAGCTTCTATTCCAGAATATAAAAATAGGATAGATGCAGCCCTTAACGCTGCAAATTTTCTTGGCGTGGATGTCAGTAGCTTAGATCGGGCCATTCCTATAAGTGAATTGATAGACGAGATAGAATTCTCAATCTGGGAGGCAAGAGAAGATATAAGCGAACTGAATGAATTGTTGAATAAGAAAAAGCGTGTATTTAAAGAATTGCTTGCCAAGATAATTAAACTCTTGTCGCTTGAGAAAAGATTGGTTCAGGCCATGAGTATGTATCGGGGCACAAAGTTTGTTGGAGTAGTAAATATATGGGTTAGAGAGAAGGATAAAGACGATTTAGCTGAATTGCTTGATAAAAGATTGGATTCAGTAGTTGATGTACAGTGGGTAGAGTCTGCTGACCTCAGTTTGGAGAAAGATAAAGTGCCAGCTTCTTTTGATATCAGAGGAATATGGCAGGCTTTCTTTGAACTGATGCGAATGTATGGATACCCTTCGTATGCTGAGGTCAATCCTATTGTTTTTTTCACAATAGGCTCTGTCCTTATGTATGGAATAATGTTTGCCGATGCAGCGCATGGTCTGATATTGGCTCTGATGTCCTTTGGGTTAAGGAAGTTTAATCGAAACTTCGCTACTATGATGTTTTATGCGGGATTAAGTTCGAGTCTTTGGGGTATTGTTTTTGGATCTGTATTTGGTAAAGAGGATCTTATTCCTGCTTTATGGGTAAGTCCCATGCATGCTCCCATTGAAGCTATGGTGCTCTCTATTGGGATAGGAATTGTTTATTTGTCCTTAGGTATAATTCTCTCTATTGTAAATAGAGTGCTGAATAAAAAAATTAAGGAAGCGATGTTTGGGATATGGGGGGGGACCTCTCTTTTGTTCTATTTCTTATTGCTATTGGCGATTGTTGGAAATTTTTCTGGGTTAGTTAAGATAGCCTTGATAGGTGTAGGGTTGTTTGTCTTTATATGGGGGTTAAAGAAGACGGCTCATGGGATAGATGAATTGATATCCGCTCCAATAGAGATGGTATTGAGTTTATTTTCGAATACCATTTCATTTGTTAGGTTAGCTGCCTTTGCTATAAATCATGCTGCCCTTATGGTAATGGTTTTTGTAATAGCCAGTCTTGTAAAAGGGGCACATTTACATGGTGTGTTACTGATTTTGGGAAATGCCTTTGTAATAGGGTTGGAGGCTTTTTTGGTTGGTATTCAAACCTTACGACTTCAGTTTTATGAATTCTTCTCTAAATTTTATCGAGGGACCGGAAGAGAATTTAATCCTTTGCGTTGGGAAATAGTATAGGGTATAATAAAGAACTGTTGGGGCGCTGATAGGGGGATTAGATGCCAGAGTTACGAAAAGATCCAGTTATTGGTAGGTGGGTAATAATTAGCACTGAGAGGTCTAAGAGACCTCGTGATGTCTTTGTCTTAAGTCAATCCAGCGGCATTCTTAATAAAGAGTGTGATTTTTGTGCTAACCCGCAAGATTATCCAGAAATTTTTACCTTGAGAGATTCTTCTGCCCCTGAGCGATGGCATGTGATGGTGGTTCCCAGAAAAAATAGGCTATTGCAGATAGAAGGGGATATTGATCGTCGAGCTCATGGAATCTATGATGTAATGAATGGAATAGGTGCCCATGAATTGGTAATCGAGACTCCAGAGCACGTTCTCAATATAGCAGATCTTCCCTTGGAGATAATTGACAAGGTTTTATCAGTGTATACCTTGCGAATGAGAGATTTGGAGCAAGATGAGAGATTGCGATATGTGTTGATATATAAAAACTATGAGGGAGAAAGACAGCGTGGGTCTATCTTACATAGTCGTTCTAATATTATCGCTTTGCCGATTAATCCGAAACGAGTGAAGGAAAAACTTAGTGGGGCTAAGAAATACTATATTTATCACGAACGCTGTATTTTTTGTGATATTATACGGCAGGAAAAAGATCAACAAGTTAGGATAGTTGATGAAAATGACAATTTTATTGCCATATCTGCCTTTGCCAGTCGTTTCCCCTTTGAAACATGGATATTACCTAAAACACATCTGTGTGATTTCTATAAATTAGATCCGTCCCATTATCGAGACCTTTCATTGATACTTAAAAGGGTTTTATTGAAAATGAAGATAGGATTAAACGATCCACCTTACAGTTGGGTCATTTTCACTGCTCCATTCAGAAAGAAACGAAGACCCGGGTATTGGATGACCCTTGAAGAGGATTTTCACTGGCATATAGAAATTATTCCTCAGCTTACCCGAGTGGCAGGTTTTGAGTGGGGGACAGGTTTTTATATAAATCCAATGTTGCCCGAAGACTCAGCTGAATTCTTACGGAACATAGAGGTGGGTATATGACAAGTTTTAGAAGGGATCCCATAGTTGGGAGATGGGTGATTGTATCTACTGATGAACCAATGGATGTAGATCAGTTTTACCAACTGTACTTACCAGTAGAAAAACACCATCCAGAAAAGTGTTTTTTTTGTGTAGGAAAAGAAACAGATACTCCTCCTGAGGTCTATGCAGTAAGGCCCAATGGGGGATCTCCTAATAGTGAAGGCTGGATAGTAAGGGTGGTTCCTAATAAGTTCCCAGCTTTAGTGATAGAGGGAGAGTTGGAGAGTAGGCCTATTGGGCTCTATGATATATCCAATGGAGTTGGGGCCCATGAGGTAGTAATTGAAACGCCGGACCACTTTAAGACCTTAGCTGATTTGTCTTTTGAGGAGGTTTATGAGGTTATAAGGGCATATCGAGTCAGGATTAACGATCTCCAAAATGATCCAAGGTTTCAGTATATCTTGGTATTTAAAAATTTTGGTGCGATTGCGGGAGCTTCCATTGAACACGATCATTCCCAAATTATTGCCCTTCCTATGATTCCTAAGAACGTTAAAGAAGAGCTGGAGGGAGCGAAAGCATATTTTGAGTAT
>Ga0256842_1002917_pt1 | contig 11794 bp, 24 predicted proteins | sample 4559240metaG_FD_185973 | JGI IMG/M metagenome (GOLD analysis project Ga0256842, IMG submission 185973) | Hydrothermal vent microbial communities from Guaymas Basin, Mexico - 4559-240 | ecosystem: Environmental > Aquatic > Marine > Hydrothermal vents | place: Mexico: Guaymas Basin | collected...
TTTCAGCCTTTGCCTCTTTCTTTTTAGCCTTAGGCTTTCTTCCCCTCTTCTTCTTTGGAGCTTCTTCTTTTACCTCTTCTTTAACTTCAGCTTTTGCTTCCTCTTCAACCACAGGTTCTTCCTCGGCAACAGCTTCACCTTTTAAGATAAGGGAGATTTTAGCCATTTCTGCCGCATCGCCAGGCCTGTTTCCCAAAAGGTAAATCCTTGTATAACCGCCGGGCCTGTCAATAAAAGATTCTCTGTACTCTTTGAAAAGCTTCTTTACAGCCTCTTTGTTCTGAAGCTTTCTAAAAACAAGCCTCTGAGCATGAGACTGATCTTCATACTTAACCTTTGTAATAATCCTTTCAACAAACCTTCTCAACTCCTTTGCCTTTGCCTTTGTGGTTACAATTGAGCCGTGCTCAATAAGGCTTACGGCAAGGCTTCTGAGAAGCATCTTCCTCTGATTTGTTGTTCTTCCTAATTTTCTGCCTGCTTTTCTATGTCTCATTTCCTACCCCTACTTGTTTTTCTCTAACAAATCTTTTACATCCATACCGAATGTTAACCCCATACCTTCCAAAACCTTCTTTAGCTCGGTAAGGGTAATCTTCCCAAAGTTTTTGATTTTCAAAACCTCGGATTCTGTTTTTTGAACAAGCTCTCCAATGGTTTTGATGTTTGCGTTTTTAAGGCAATTATAAGCCCTTACGCTTAACTCAAGCTCATCGATTGAAGTGTTAAGTTTTTCAAGAAGCTCGTTGTTCTTTTCATCCTGAACCGGGGTTTCCTCAACCTCTTCCTCAATTTCCTCAAAATTGATAAAGAGGGAAAACTGGTCTTTAAGAAGCTTTGCCGCATAGGCAATAGCATCTTCAGGATGAATTGAACCGTTTGTAAAAACTTCCATTACAAGCTTATCGTAATCTGTTCTTCTTCCTACCCTTGCAGGCAACACTTCATAGTGAACCTTTTTTATAGGAGAGTGAGAGGAATCTACCGGAATAAAACCGATAGGGAGGTCTTCGTCGTGGTTAAATTCAGCAGGAACAAAACCCCTGTTCACCTTAACCCTCATCTCCATATTAAGTGTTACCCCTTTGTCAAGGGTAGCTATGTGAATATTCTTGTCAAGAACCTCAACATTTGAGTCTGTCTCAATATCAGCAGAGGTTACCACTCCCTCTCCCTTTTTGTTTATCCTTATCATTCTGGGAGCGTGCCCATGCATCTTTAAAGGAATCTTTTTGATATTGAGTATAATATCGGTAACATCCTCAACAATGCCCGGTATTGACATAAATTCGTGAGGAACCCCCTCAATCCTTACGGCTGTAATAGCCGCTCCTTCGATTGAAGAGAGCAATGTTCTTCTTAAAGCATGTCCTATCGTTGTCCCAAAGCCTCTTTCAAAAGGCTGCGCCTCATACTTTCCGTAAGTACCGTCTTCGTTAACGGAAAGCTGGACAACCTTTTTAGGCATTTGAAAACCATTTAAAATTTCCATCCCTCACCTCTTAATTACTTAGAGTACAACTCAATAATAAGCTGTTCATTGATATCAAGAGTAATGTCAGCTCTCTTAGGCAGAGATTTTACAACCCCTTTGAATTCTTCAGGTTTAAGTTCAAGCCACTCAGGGATTCCTCTTCCCTTTGCGGTTTTTATAGACTCTTCAATTGAAGAAATCTTTCTTGATTTTTCTTTAACCTCAATTACCTGTCCTTCTTTAACAAGGTAAGAAGGAATATCTACCTTCCTGCCGTCAACAAGGATATGTCCGTGGTTTACAAGCTGCCTTGCCTGTCTTCTTGAAGTGGCAAAACCGAGTCTGTAAACCACATTGTCAAGCCTTCTTTCAAGGAGCTGTAACAGGATTTCACCTGTAACTCCTCTTTTTCTTGACGCAATTTCATAGTATTTTCTAAACTGTCTTTCAAGTACTCCATAAATTCTTTTAACCTTTTCCTTTTCCCTCAACTGGGCAGCATAACCGATAGGAGGTTTGTTTCTCATCCTTCCGTGCTGTCCCGGAGGAAAAGGCCTTCTGTCAAATGCACACTTATCCTTGAAACAACGTTCGCCCTTAAGGAAAAGCTTCATGCCTTCCCTTCTGCATAATTTACATGCCGGTCCTGTATATCTAGCCAATTTTAGCCTCCTGCACTATATTTAGACTCTTCTCTTTTTAGGTGGTCTGCACCCGTTATGAGGAATTGGAGTAACGTCTTTGATGGATTTAATCTGCAAGCCAGCAGCCGCAAGAGCTCTGATTGCAGATTCCCTGCCTACTCCGGGTCCCTTAACCTTAACATCAATACTTCTCATACCATAGTTGTTTACAGCCTGTTCCGCAGCGTCTGTTGCAGTTACCTGAGCTGCGTAAGGAGTATTTTTCTTAGACCCTTTAAACTTGTTTTTGCCTGTTGAAGACCAGCATAAAACATTTCCTTCAGGGTCTGTAATGGTAACTATGGTATTGTTAAAGGTTGTTTTAATATTGGCAACCCCGTGGGGAACTTGCCTGTAAACCTTCTTTTTAGTTGATCTTCTTCTCTTCTTAGCCATACCCAATCACCTTCCCTTATTTGTTCTTCTTCTTTTTGCCTATACCGGTACTTCTCTTGCCTCTCGCAGTCCTTGCGTTAGTGTGGGTTCTTTGACCTCTTACCGGCATTCTCTTTTTGTGCCTGATTCCCCTGTAGCAATTAATCTCCATCAGCCTCTTGATATCCATCTGAACCTTTTTCCTTAAATCACCCTCAACAACATACTCGTTCTGAATGATTTTGGAAATAGTGTTAACCTCGTCCATAGAGAGGTCTTTCATCTTCCTATTTTTATCAATTCCGGCTTTCTCAAGAATCTCGTTGGCTCTCGTTCTTCCAATGCCGAAAATGTAAGTCAAAGCAATTTCTGCTCTCTTGTTTTCCGGCAAATCTACACCAGCTATTCTAACCAATTGATACCTCCATTACCCTTGTCTTTGTTTGTGTTTGGGGTTTTTACAAATAACCCTTACCACACCTTTTCTTTTAATAATCTTGCAATCTTTGCAAATCTTTTTTACTGAAGGTCTAACTTTCATAACTCACCTCTGTGTTAAAATCTGTAAATTATTCTTCCCCTCGTTAAATCATAAGGTGAAATTTCAACCAAAACCTTGTCACCTGGCAAAATTTTGATAAAATTCTTTCTCATTTTGCCTGAAATATGCGCAAGCAATTGGTGTTTAGTGTCAATTAACTCTACCCTGAACATCGCATTTGGTAACGCTTCAAGCACTACCGCTCTTACCTCTAAGGTTTCCTTATCTTTAACCACAACTCAACCTCTACTCACCAATCACCTGGACAATAGATTGTAAAACTTCATTAATTCCCCTATTACCGTCAATTTTATAAAGAATGCCGCGGTTACGGTAATAGTCCAACAAAACCGCCGTTTTATCATTATACACGGCAAGTCTGTTTTTTACAACTTCTTCTTTATCATCATCCCTCTGGATAAGGGTTGTACCACATTTATCACAAACATTATCATTTTTCGGAGGATTGTACTCCAGATGGTACATCGCTCCGCAGTTAGGACAGGTTCTTCTTAAAACCAGCCTCCTGATAATCAAATCCTCAGGGACATAAATATAAATGACAAAGTTGATTTTGTCAACAGTGTCAAGAAACTCAGCTTGAGGAATTGTTCTCGGAAACCCGTCAAGGATATATCCGTCTTTACAATCCTCTTTCGCCAATCTCTCTTTAACAATCCCGTGCATTATTTCATCAGGAACGAGATCGCCTCTTTCCATAATCTCTTTTGCCTTCAAGCCGAGCTCTGTTCCCTCTTTTACGGCAGCTCTCAGCATATCTCCGGTAGAGATATGAGGGATATTGTACTTTTCAGAAATCAATTTAGCCTGTGTGCCTTTCCCTACTCCGGGTGCCCCAAGCATAATTATTGACTTCTTCATCTTCTTCCCCTCACTCTTCCCTTTTGCATAATTCCGTCATAATGCCTCATAAGCAAGTGAGACTCAACCTGATTAACAAACTCCATAGCAACACCTACAACAATGAGCAGGGAGGTTCCGCCGAAGTAAAAGTTAAATCCCAAACCGTTTTTAATAAACTCGGGAACCACTCTGTCAAGAAAATCGCCTATAAAAGGTGTCGCCTCAACATGGATACCTGACATTAAAATCATAGGAATAATTGACATAACGGAGAGATAAATACCGCCCCAGAAAGTCAATTTTGTAAGTATGTCGTCAAGGTAATCGGCAGTCGCCTTTCCGGGCCTGATTCCGGGGATAAATCCCCCGTATTTTTTCAAATTCTCCGCAGTATCAACGGGATTAAAAATAATCGCCGTATAGAAGAATGTAAAGAATATTATTGCTCCGATATAAAGAAGAACGTACAAAGGCATTCCGTAACCGAAGTATGACAAGAATTTATTCAATGCCGGATTGCGGAAAATCTTGGCAATTGTCATAGGAAACATAACAAGTGCCTGAGCAAAGATTATAGGAATAACACCGGATACGTTTACCTTTAAAGGCAGATAACTTGACTGGCCGGTATTTCCTCTCAATCCGGAAACCCTTCTTGCATAATGAATAGGTATCCTTCTCTGGCCGCTTTCAAAGAATACAACAAAAGCGGTTACCGCAAGCATAAAAGCAAATACAAATAGAACAACTATTAAACTCTTGTCTCCGTTTTTAAGGTCAAGGAGAACAGAAACAACAGCCTGAGGCAACCTTACAAGAATACCCCAGTAGATTATCAAAGAGATACCGTTACCGACACCCCTTTCTGTAATCTGTTCACCCAGCCACATTATTACAAGAGTTCCCGTAACAAGTGTCAAAACGGTTAAGAGCTTAAACCCGAGACCCGGGGTTGTTACAATGTGAGCCCCGGAAGGACTCTGTAAAGATTCAAGCAATGTTGCTATACCGAAAGCCTGAAGAGCACTAAATACAACTGTTAGGTATCTTGTGTATTGAGTAATCTTTTTTCTTCCCTGCTCTCCCTCTTTTTTCAACTGCTCAAGGTAAGGCACCATTACCGTTAAAAGCTCCAACAAAATTGAAGCGGTAATATAAGGCATAATACCGAGAGCAAATATAGATGCGTTTTTAAACGCACCGCCAGAAAACAGGTCAAGAAACCCTAAAACAGTGCTCTTTTGAGAGTCAAACCACTCAAGCAGTGCGGACAAATCAATAGCTGGAACAGTAATATGAGCTCCGAGCCTGTAAATAAACAGAAGAGCAAAGGTAAAAATTATCCTTTTACGGAGCTCCTCAATTTTCCAGATATTTCTAAATGTCTCCATCACGGCTCAAGTACCTCACACTTTCCGCCCGCTTTTTCAATTTTTTCACGGGCTGATTTACTGAACTTGTGAGCTTTAACGGTAACAGGCCTGTTTATTTCGCCGTTACCTAATATCTTGATTCCGTCTTTGATGTCTTTTACTATACCTTTGTTAATAAAATCTTCTACAGTGATAACATCCTGATTCTCAAAAAGTGCAAGCATTGTAAGGTTGATGCCTACATATTCCTTTTTAAAAGGATAGTTTGAAAAGCCTCTCTTAGGAAGCCTTCTAATAAGCGGCATCTGTCCACCTTCAAAACCAAATCTTCTTGAGTAACCTGAACGGGATTTCTGACCTTTGTGTCCTCTTCCCGCCGTTTTTCCCTTTCCGGAACCCGGGCCTCTGCCAACCCTTATCTTTCTACGGGTAGCACCCTCATTCGGTCTAATTTCATTTATTTTCATCTTGCACCCCTTTAATCTACTTCTTTTTCTTCAAGTATTTCTACAAGATGAGGTATTTTGTTGATCTGTCCCCTGATTTCAGGAACATCATCAACCACCCTAACCTGATTTAACTTTCTAAAACCCAAACTTTTGAGAATTCTCTTGTGTTTTTCAGGGCGGCCGATACCGCTTCTAACCTGTTTGATAACCAATACCTTCTTGCCCATTATTCACCACCCTCTTCTTTCTCTTTTTCCCTGGCTGAACCAAACCTCATTTCCATAATCTCTTCAGGGTATTTAAGCTGTTTCAAAGCATCGATGGTTGCCTTTACAACATTATGAGGATTGGTTGAGCCGTAGCATTTTGTAACAATATCCCTAATGCCAGCAGATTCAACAACCGCTCTAACAGTTGCTCCTGCAATAACTCCGGTACCGGGTTTAGCAGGTTTAAGCATAACCCTTGCTGCACCGAAGTGCCCCCAAACTTCATAAGGAATAGTGTGGTTCACAATAGGAACCTCAATAAGGTTTTTCTTAGCCTTCTTAATTCCCTTTCTGATAGCGGCAGGGACTTCCAATGCCTTTCCAAGACCGTAACCTACTTTGCCTTTTTCGTCACCTACAACGCAGAGTGCATTGAAGCTAAAGTTCTTACCGCCTTTAACAACCTTTGTAACCCTGCCGATGTAAACCACTCTATCAACAAATTCTTCCTGTGTCTGGCTGATGTTAACCAACTGCCCCTCCTATATTTAGAATTTTAATCCTTTTTCTCTTGCTGCATCTGCAAGGGCTTTAACTCTACCGTGATAAATATATCCGCCCCTGTCAAAAACAACCTTGTCAATACCCTTTTCAAGCAGCCTTTCGGCGATTAATTCGCCTACCTTTTTGGCAGCCTCAACATTTCCGCCGTAATTAATCTTGCCCTTTAAAGCCTTGTCCATGGTTGAAGCTGCGGCAATTGTTACTCTGTTGTCATCGTCAATAGCCTGAACGTAAATATGCTTCAAACTCTTGTAAACTGCAAGTCTTGGTCTTTCCGCAGTACCATGGATTTTAGCTCTAATTCTCTTTTTTATGTGTAATCTTCTTTCATTACGAGACTTAAACCTCATCTCATCCCCCTATTATTTACCTGTCTTACCCTGTTTGAGGATAATTTGTTCGTCCACATATCTAACGCCTTTGCCTTTGTAAGCGTCAGGTTCTCTGAACCTTCTGATCACTGCGGCAACCTCTCCAACCTTCTGCTTATCGTATCCTTCCACAGTAATAATGTTCTGCTTGGTGTCAACAGAGATATCTATACCGTCAGGAATTTTAAAAATAATGGGATGAGAATACCCCAAGTTTAACTCTAATTCTTTGCCTTTTAAAGCAGCTCTATAACCTGTACCTACAATTTTAAGCTGTTTTTTGAACCCCTGAGTAACGCCGATTACAGCGTTGTTCAAGAGTGCTCTTGTCAAACCGTGAAAGGATTTTGTCTGCTTGTCTTCAGACTGTCTTTTCACATAGATGGTATTTTCTTCCAGAGAAACCTCTATCTTTGGAGGTACAGGAGTTTTTAAAACCCCTTTGGGACCTTTAACTTCTACTTCATTCGGTTTAATGGTGACCTGTACCCCAGCCGGAACCGGGATTGGTTTTACTCCTATCCTTGACATAATTTCCTCCTGCTACCAAACCCTGCAAATAACTTCGCCGCCTACGCCAAGTTCTTTTGCTTTTTTGCTGGTTACTACACCCTTTGAGGTAGAAACAATAGCAATTCCATAGCCACCTAAAACCTCAGGTAGTTCATCTACCCCCCTGTAAACCCTTCTGGACGGTGTTGAAACCCTTTCAATTCCGTGAATTACAGGTTCATCTTTGTAATACTTAAGATAGATGATAATTTTCTCTTTGCCTTCGTCGTTTACAACCTTGAAGTTTTTAATATACCCTTCTTCTTTTAAGATTTCAGTTATAATCTTCTTCATTTTAGAAGAAGGCACTTCTACCTTTTCATGCTTTGCCATAATGGCATTTCTAATTCTTGTCAACATATCTGCTATCGGATCAGTATACATGCCTTCACCCCTTTACCAACTTGCTTTTCTTACGCCGGGTAATAACCCTTCGTTTGCCAATTTTCTCAAACAAATTCTGCAAAGACCGAATTTTCTATAGTAAGCTCTCGGTCTTCCGCAGATTTTACAACGATTCTTCTGCCTAACCTTAAATTTAGGTTTTTTATTAGCCTTTGCTATACTTGCAGTTCTTGCCATACCTACTCCTTACTATTTTCTAAACGGCATTCCAAGGTATTCAAGAAGCTTTTTAGCTTCTTCATCCGTTTTTGCCGTTGTTACAATAGTGATATTCAATCCCCTTGGAACATCCACCTTGTTGTAATCAACCTCGGGAAAGATCAACTGATCTTTAATACCGATAGTATAATTACCTCTGCCGTCAAAGGCATTGGGATTTAATCCTCTAAAATCCTTAATTCTGGGAATATCAATGTTTATAAGTTTGTCGAGGAAATGAAACATTCTGTCTCCTCTTAAAGTAACCCTGCAACCGATAGGCATCCCCTCTCTCAATTTAAAAGCTGCGATTGATTTTTTAGCCCTGGTAATAACAGCCCTTTGTCCGGCAATCATGGTAAGGGTTTCTGCCGCAACATCAAGGGTTTTCATGTTCTGAGCGCCTTCTCCGACACCCATATTAAGGGATACCTTCTCTATCTTTGGCACCTGATGAATGTTCTTGTATCCAAAGTCTTTCATTAACTTTGGTACAACTTCATTCTTATATTTTTCCAGTAACCTTGACATACTTCACTCCTACGCCTTATCGATTATTCCGTTGCATTTTTTGCAAACTCTAACCCTTTTACCGTCCTTAAGCTCTTTCCTGCCAACCCTTGTCGGCTTTCCGCATTCAGGACAAATTACCATAACATTTGAAATGTGAACAGGTGCTTCCATTTCTTCAATTCCGCCCTGTATCCCTGCTGCAGGATTGGGCCTTACATGCTTTTTCACATAGTTAATTCCTTCAACAAGGACTCTTTCTTTTTTTAAGTCCACGTCAAGGACAATACCTGTTTTGCCCCTATCCTTTCCAGCAAGGATTAAAACTTTATCTTTTTTCTTAACCTTAGCCTTTTTCAACATAGTGCACCTCTTATAGAACCTCTGGAGCAAGGGAAACTATTTTCATAAAACCCTTTTCCCTTAACTCTCTTGCTACAGGCCCGAAAACACGGGTGCCTATAGGTTCGTTTTCATTGTTAATCAAAACAGCCGCATTTTCGTCAAACCTAATGTAGCTTCCGTCTTTTCTCCTAATCTCTTTTCTCTGTCTGACAACAACAGCTTTCACTTTTTTCACCTTCTTCTCATTCCAGGAAGGAGAAGCTTCTTTTACAGAAGCCCTGATTATGTCACCCACCTTTGCATACTGGCCAACATTTGAGCCAACAGGGTGGATACACATTATCTTTTTTGCTCCTGAGTTATCTGCAACCTTTAAAATAGTTCCCATCTGTATCATAGCCTACCCCTCTCACACAAATTAAAGTTTTTCTGCCTTTTCAAGTATCCTCTTTAAACGCCATCTCTTCCTTTTACTTAAAGGCCTTGATTCAATAATTTCCACTTTATCGCCGATCCCGCATTCATTGTTAGGATCGTGAGCCATGTACTTTTTAGACCTTTTGATGTACTTTTTGTAAAGAGGATGCATAACAAGTGTTTCAACTTTAACGACAATGGACTTGTCCATTTTGTCGCTTACCACTTCGCCTATTAACACTTTTCTATTTTGCATCGTTTAATCTCCTTTTTTCACTAAGAATTGTGTAAAGCCTCGCAATATCCTTCTTTGTCTGCCTCAGCTTAGCTGTATTCTCAAGCTGTCCTAAAGCATGCTGAAAACGAAGCTTAAACAACTCCTGCTTTTTTTCTGCAACCAGCGCTTCTATCTCCTGAATAGTTAACTCTCTAATCTCTTTTGCCCTCATCTCAAGCCTCCCTACTTCATTCTCTCAACAAACTGGGTTTTGATAGGAAGCTTAGCAGCAGCAAGCTCAAAAGCCCTGTGTGCAAGCTCTCTCGGAACTCCCTCAATCTCAAAAAGAACCTTACCGGGCTTAACAACAGCAACCCAGCCTTCGGGAGAACCTTTACCCTTACCCATTCTTGTTTCGGCAGGCTTTTTGGTGTAAGGCTTATCAGGGAACATTCTAATCCAGATCTTTCCGCCTCTTTTTACATGCCTTGTAATTGCGATACGAGCAGCCTCAATCTGCCTGTTTGTAATCCAGGCTGATTCAAGAGCCTGAAGCCCGTATTCGCCAAAAGCAACTGTCGTTCCTCTTGTAGCCTTACCCTTTACTCTGCCTCTCTGTTGTTTTCTATATTTAACTTTCTTTGGCATTAACATGAGTATCCTCCACTACTTAGCCTTTTTTACGGCTTTTTTTTCAGGTGTTCTCGGCAACTTTTCACCTTTGTTTATCCACACTTTAACACCTATAACTCCGTATGTTGTCATAGCCTCTGCAAAACCGTAATCAATATCCGCTTTCAAGGTTGAAAGGGTAACTCTGCCTGCCGAATACTCTTCTGAACGAGCAATATCGGCTCCACCCAATCTTCCGGAAACCTTAATTTTAACCCCCTGAACGCCTTTTTTCAAAGCAGCTTCCTGCGCCCTTTTCATCGCCTTTCTGAAAGCAACCCTTCTTTCAAGCAAAGAAGCTATCTGCTCCGCAACAAGCTGAGCGTCTGTTTCAGGGTTTTTAACCTGTTCTACGTTTACAAAGATATCTTTCTTTTTCAATCTGTTTTGAATTTCTTTCTTTAAATTCTCAACTTCAGCACCCTTTCTTCCGATAACAATACCGGGTTTAGCAGTGTGAATGTTGATTGTGATTTTATCAACAGCTCTTTCTATCTCAATGGAAGAAATCCCTGCGTGATAAAGCTTTTTCTTAAGCCATTTTCTTAAGGCCAGGTCTTCCTGAAGGAAATCGTGATACTCTTTCTCTGCATACCACCTTGATTTCCAGTTTTTATTGAATCCCAGCCTAAATCCGTAAGGATGTACCTTTTGACCCACCATTCACCTCCAATTACTCTTTCACATCCAATTCAATGGTGATATGTGAATATCTTTTTAAAATCCTAACTGCTCTCCCCATTGCTGCAGGTCTTATCCTTTTCAACATAGGGCCTTTGTCAACGAAAGCTCTGCTGATGTACAATGAGTCAACATCAATAGCTTCATTCTTGTTTTCAGCGTTTGCAATTGCAGATTTTAAAACCTTTTCAACCCTCTTTGCATACGCCTTAGGGGAAGTTCCTAAAATCGCAAGCGCTTCGTTAACATCTTTTCCTCTTATTGCATTAACAACAATTCTCATTTTCTGAGGAGAACCTTTAATATACTTTCCTACTGCTTTTGCTATCATGGCTTACCCCTACTTCCTTTTTGAACCTTTGTCTTTTCCGGCGTGTCCCCTGAAAGTTCTTGTGGGGGCAAATTCGCCGAGTTTGTGTCCAACCATGTTTTCATCCACATATACAGGGATAAACTTCTTACCGTTGTATACCGCAAAGGTCAACCCGATCATTTCGGGAGTAATTGTTGACCTGCGAGACCAGGTTTTTATAACAGCTTTGCTGCCAGTCTCTTTTGCCTTTTGAACCTTTTTCAAAAGGTGGTCGTCTACAAAATATCCTTTTTTTAACGATCTACCCATCTATATCCTCCACCTTATGCTTTCCTTCTTCTTACAATGTACTTATCGGTTCTGTGGTTCTTCTTCCTTGTCCTGTAACCCTTGGTCGGCCATCCCCACGGTGAGCATGAAGGCCTACCGCCGGATGTTCTTCCTTCACCACCGCCCATCGGGTGGTCAATCGGGTTCATAGCAACACCTCTAACATGAGGCCTTCTTCCCAACCACCTGCTTCTGCCAGCTTTACCGATTTTAATGTTCTCGTGTTCCTGGTTACTAACCTGGCCGATTGT
>Ga0256842_1002919_pt1 | contig 11789 bp, 7 predicted proteins | sample 4559240metaG_FD_185973 | JGI IMG/M metagenome (GOLD analysis project Ga0256842, IMG submission 185973) | Hydrothermal vent microbial communities from Guaymas Basin, Mexico - 4559-240 | ecosystem: Environmental > Aquatic > Marine > Hydrothermal vents | place: Mexico: Guaymas Basin | collected...
TGAAGATATAAACAAGCAATAAGTCTTCGACCAATGTAACAATACATAAAGAATTGAAAGATGATCTTTTTCCTAATTATGTTTCTCTTTTCCTCTAGTTCGGTAACAACATGTATGGAATTAATCGTCTTACTAGGGGTAGGGGGTTCGTGGTAAGAATGGATAAAGTTGGAAGTATTTGAATATTTGAGGTCAGTATTTATTTAGGATTTGGTTATAAGATTACGAGTGTTGGATTAAATGTTATGGAACTAGTAGTTTGGATTTCTATCCATGGTATCTGTATGAAAAATTAGAAGAGTGTTTTATTATTTTGTTAATTCTATGTATGTATTTATTACTTTGTCTAGTTTTGAATAGCAATTTACTGGTATGACGTGATTTTTCATAGCATATTTTGATACTATAGAATCTACTGATCTTAGCCCATGGACTATTCCGATCATCTTCATTTTCTTTTCACAATATTGTTTTATTATCCTGTTTACTTCTTTTAGTGCTGGATGATTGTTTTTTATGGCGTCTATAGTCTTTATTACTTGATCCACGTCTTCCCTTTTTGGTTTTCTTGCCTCCTCTATTACGACAACTAATTCATTATCCTTATAGACCCTTATTTCATCAGCATATTTTGTACCACTATCTAGTTCATTCTTTATTACTATATCATCTAATTTGATCTTAATCAATCCACTTGATTGTCTTTTCTTATTCTTTGAGTAAGTCAATATACTCACGCCTAACAGCTAATTCTGTAACTATATCAGAGAAGTGTTTCTCGTCTATTCCGTCTTCATATACTAGATTTTCTATTTTCACGCTTTCTTTTTCTCGGTAAAGCAAATATGCTGAGACCTTATTAGGATCTATTAATGTATATGGTTGTATACCTATTCTTGCGAGATGCTCTTCTATTTTGTCCTTATTCTTCTCTAATATCATGTTATAAGCTTTCATCAATACATTTATACATGCCACTAGGTAATCGCTATGAGTAGTAATATATATTCCAAGATTCCTCTTAGACAAGGCATAACCTATTATTTTGGATAAAACCCATACCGCGCCAGGATGAAGATGTGTTTCTGGCTCTTCTAAAAATATGTTTTTGAGCCTAGTACTTGTAAAACTAATAAGTAAAGGCAATACTTCTCTTATCCCAGCTGGTGCTTCCTCTATAGACTGATCGATTCCGGACCAGAGCCTCACATATATTTTCTTAATGTTGGCTTCTTCTCTATAGAATACATCAACAACTCCAAATTCTCGATAAATTTCTCTAAGCAAATCCTCCTCAATATCACAATTTCCACTAAAGAAATCACTAAATAGAATCCTTACTCTCTTCAAAAATTCCCTATCAGCAATATTTATCGAATGTAATTGATTATCTGTGAGTGAATCAAAAACAGTACTCAGTGATCTAAGAATACCTGCTCTACCGTCTACAATTAAGAAGTTATCTTCATAAAATGGTGAAAAACCGAGAACATATTCTATTGTATATGGTATCACCTTATTAGTAATGAAAGACCTTACATCATTTTTATCGATAACTATTGTTTCCAATACTTTTCCGTTCCCTATCCTTACCGAGAGCTTCCTAGACTCTTTATCATATTGAACCCTGATATTATCGGCAATGTCCTCAACTCGAACCTCAACCCAAGAAGCTTCAACAGCTTTTTCTTCCTCTGCGATTCTCCTCCTAAGAAATATTTCTAATTCTCCGCGGGGACCCTTGATGTTTATTATTGATTCATCAGCGTCTCTCTTAATGAGACTAGCAACTGCTAAAACACTCTTATTATATCTCTTGCTTAGCCTTATGGATAAAGAACTAATTCTCCCCCTATATAGTTCTGTAATTATTTCTCCAAAATTCATTTCGATTAATGAGTCAAATGACTTAATAAAATCAAGTATTATTTCACTAACTAGTTCTTCAAGATCATTTTCATTAAATCTTTCCAAAGAGAGAATATTTAAGATCTTATCTATTCTGCTGATATATTCTACGTAGTTTTCTCCATGGAGTTTTTTCAAGTCTAATTCGCCGTGATACGTATTACTGATCATCCATAAAAGATACAACAACATGGACTTTCCAACACTATTCTTACCGATCAATATTGTTAATGGCCTTATATCTAATTCAACATTATCAAACGGTCCATAGTTTTCCAATCTTAGAATAAAACGACGCAAACAAATTCACCTATATAAAGTATTTTTCTATGCTTAATAATTAAAAATTATATAGTCGTTGAATCATCATATTAATGCTGTTATCAGCGACAATACAGTATTGGGAAAATTCGATGATTATAGAAAAGATTCCTTCAAGAACAGTTGCTATGATCTCGTATAGGTCGGTGAAGCTGGAAAAGGGTAATAGAGTAAATCCTTATAACATTTTTAAATGGTGGGGAAGAAGATTTTCCTTTCTCAGCAGAGCATTGCTCGCAGCTCTTTCAACTAGTAAGACTCGTGACATGTTAAAATGCATAGAAGAACCTAGTACTTGTTGGTCCTTTACCTGGAGAAAAAGAATCCTAGACCCCTTCATGGGTGGAGGAACAATAGTTTTAGAAGCACTAAGGCTAGGATACGACGTTATAGGGATCGATATAAACTATGCGGCTAAAGCCATTGTTGAACAAACACTAAGGCTCCTTGATAGAAAAAGCTGTCTAAACACCTATAGCTGTTTATTAAAAACATTCACAAAAACATATAATGAACTGAAAACAATTTGGACAATACCAAGAGTTGGTGAAATAATCCACATATACCTAGCACGATGCCCACCATGTAAAGCCCCTATATGGATCTCTTCTAAGAGGAGAAATAACAGGGTCGTAAAATACCTAGTGCTAACCGAAGAAGGCAAACTAAGATGGACCAATGAAATCGAAGCCAATAAATACTATGATAAAATAACCCCTACAACACCAAAAATTGATCTACCCAAAGACATTTTACCAAAAGAACATGAGAACTACATAGCATATGCCGTAGAGATACTGAGAGAAGATGGTACTAGGAGTTTTTACAGCCTCCTCGATATGGAAGACAATATATCTAGAATAATCAGAGACTATCTTAAAAAACAAGAAAGAATGCTCTATGAGAAATACATAGAATACGTTGAAAAATATGATCAAAGAATCCCGACTCTAAAAGAAACAACAAGGTTGTCAAAGAAAGGAATTAACAACTACTCAAAACTATTCACTTGGAGACAATATATTTCTCTGCTGAAATTATTGGAAAATACCCCTTCTAAATGCCTTGAAATAACTAGTTTAATACTAGGTGATATAGCTAGAACATGTTCACTTCTAGCAATATACTATCAACCATATGCCAAAGTAAACCCAGGCCTTGTAATTAAGAGCTACTGGACACCAAATAACCCTGTTGAACTCAACCCATTCATGCACAGATTTAGAAGTAACAAGATATACAGTATTGGTAGAGGAACGATAGCGTCAAAGCTAAAAACAATAAATAACTTCTGCCAGAGAAAAAACCTTTTATTAAACCAAAACTACACTATCCTAAGATATGACAGTACAAAATACATTCATAAAGACGAAGTCTACGCAATAGTAACAGACCCGCCATATCCAGGATACCATTCTTACATCGATATGTCTCTTTTATACAATTATTTCCTGAGCCTAACTAATAAAACGGAGATAAACTTAGAAGAACTGAATTCATATGATTTATCGGATCAACATGATTATATGAGGTTCTATAATAAATTTGTATCATCAGTATCTAAGTGGAAGAAGATCCCCAAATACTTCGTCTTATTAATAAGCATCCCTAAGACAGAGTATGCCAGTATTATTCCTGAAATAATACGTTCTTCAACAAGTATTCTACCTTACAAATTAATGAATATATACTGGTTTATAGGAGAATCACCCGGAAAACTAGGAAGATCCAAAACTAGGGGAATATATGTACTAGTTTTCAAGAAATCAAAGAAACAAATACCAATAAACAATATTATTGAGAACATTATCATGGATTTTAGAGAGACGAAAAATATCTTTATGAAGAATAACATAGATAACGGGATAAACTGGGAGGCTGAAAAAGAGTTAATCGATGAAACGATTAAGTTAATTATGAGAACAAATATAATTTAGTATGAGTAGGTCTTCTTAATGGTAATTTATATGAATTGTTACATTAATTGGAATGAACTAGCAAAGTACTTGAATGGTTCAAAGTCTATTCTTTGTATATTGCCCAAAATACTTAGACAGAGAATAATGATCAAGAGTATATACGAAAGACACCCCGAACACCCTTTCTTCTCCATGCTGAAATATAATTTATTATTACTAGTGGATATAGTGAATAACCTAGTTCTCGGCATATCATACACGGGTAGAAGAGAAATAGGAAAAAATATATGCTATGAGGTCACATATCCTAGAAATCTAAAGAAGTTAATTAGGGAAAAATGGCTTCTCACGTACGGCTCTATTAATCCAGTAAATTATGAAGACTTTAACGAGATCCAGAGAAGATATATTGAAAACTATTTCTATTACAAGACAATTCTTCACAGATTCTTTGTTTATAAATTAATTGGGAACAAATTGATTCTTTCAAACAAAACTCTCTCACTCATCAGGGACCCCGAAAACCCCAGTATAGATGTATCAATAGGGTTAATTACTGGAAGAATCATTGAATCCAAAAACATAGTTCAAAAGAAAGGATCGTTCATGGGATTATATCCAGTATCCAAAGGAGTTCTTAACACCTATTATATAGGAATAAATCCTAACCCTCCTCCATTAATTCATATCAAAAGAGGATACATAAGTGTAGAAAGCTTAATTGACGAACTAGAAGGTAATGGAGTATATTTAGTCGCAAACATATATGATGGAGAAAGAACAAGGAACATAATCATTGATAAACTAGAGCTATCAGATGAGGAGTTTAAAAGATTTCTAGCTGGAAATCTTTCACTGTTAACATATTATGCAATATATATTTATAATAAGGTATACCATGGCCATGAAAACGCGTTCATTAAGCTTAACAGACTTGTTAAAGTAGCCTCAACTATTTTATTCAGAATATTCAACAGCTTCAGTAATAAAGAAGTAATGAATGAACAGAATGCTCGGAAAACAATATTAGAGGCAATGAACAGATCTATAAATAATATATTTTATAAACGAATAAAGAACAACACTATAGAAATAAGCCTATTACCTTCCAAACCATTATTTAGAAGAAATGACTTTTCCTCCTTATTAACGAGGAGCTGGCTAGGAGTAAGAGCTACTAGAATAGAAAAAATAACTCAGACACTAAAAACTGGGAATATTGGTTGGGGAGAATACTTTTTTATACATCTTATTGGTAGAGGTTGCATGATTGTTATTTAGGAGTACATCATAAGTTATTCTATTAGTTGTTATTCAAGGTGTCTTGAACTAGTATGTTTTTCACAATCATTTTTTGTTTAATACTTGATGCTGTTGAGTAGTTCCACGTACTTTCTATTAACAATACTCCGTCTATAGTATATGTTTTATTATGCATTAATTCCCTCGCTTCACTAAATACGAATTGATCACCATACTTGTTCTTAAGGCTCAATAACTTATCTTTTACTTCATTAATCATTCTCTTATCTATAGTGATATGTACTTTTACGCCTCTCTTAAGAATATTAGCTAACGCATCTATTGCTTGGTCATTAGTGTGTGAAGTCTCTATCTCTAAGCTTTTTCTCGCAGTAGTTATTATCCTATATACTGTTATTCCCCTTACAGTCGATGCCTTAGATCCCTCATCTAGGCCTATTAGTTGTATAAATGCACTAAACAATTTTCTGCTAGTTTCAAGGTTTTCAATAATGGGTTTACTACAGTCTTTTCCTAAATGTATGTCGAGATTACATCCATCATAACAGTAATCGGGTCCGTAACAGATGATTAATGATTCGAGTTTTCTCTCAATAATGTCTTCGAGGATCTCCTCTACTTTACTGGTATCTTTTATTTCTTTACTTAATTTATCCTTAATCCAATTGATTATATGACTATATACGTCTGTATTATGTGCATTGAATAATGACACAATTAATTGTTTGAATATTGAAAAGTCTGGATAAACATTGTTTCTTTTTAAATAGTCTCTGGTTTCGCTTATAACATCAATTACTGCGTCGAGCACTTTTCTCTCATCTTCATCGAGATCACTATATATATTTGAACACTCTGTAGCCTGAATATTTTGTTTAAATTCTCTGGAATATTCATTAAGCGCTTCAGATATGTTTCTGTGTATCTCTTTAAGAAGTTTGTATAATCCTCTCCTATAATCTCCTTTACCGATACTCTCTAATAGTTCCCTAATTGCTTTATCCAGCACTATTGTACCGTATTTGTCTTTTTCCACAATAGCTAAGAAGTATATCTTATCTCCACTAGGAATTATTCGGGAACCATACACGTATGCGAGTTTATCAAGATCTATGCTTAATCTTTTACTTAGCTCTACTATTAATAAATGTGATAAAGTATGCATTAATACAGAACCTACGAAATCAACAAACTTTTCTGAGTAAATATTTCTCCTACTCAGCATCTTATTAACCAGTTCGACCAGAGGTCTTTCATCAGCATTGAACTCGATACGTTTGTCCCTATTTAAGAGTATTCCGTTAAAATTCGACCTAGTTATGACTGGTCTGAGCCTAAACAAGCTTGTTTCATAAACCACATACTTAGTAACTAAAATTTTCAGTAACTCTTGATCAGTATCTTCAATAAACGATATAAGAGCCTTGATGAAATCCTGTGGAGTATATAAAACGAGTCCTCTTGTCCTGACGAGATCCGTATATGGTTTTATCTTTGGCGTGAGCTCCAAAATATTATCTCTTGGTAAATATATTGTAAGCTTCGATACTTTTGAGTCTATTCTAATTTTTTCGGCTAGATCAATAGTTAATGGTGACTCCTTTATCTTGAAGAAATAAACGACTTCTGGCTCTATATCTACATAAACTCTTGGAAATACTTTACGGCTATAATGGTATATTCCAAGTCCTGGGTAGTCCTTACATATGAAAAAACCGGATGGTTTCCGGTTTCTACATGGTGGACAAATAATGTATTTATCATCGATATATTGTATCAACGGGTCCGTCGTTATGTATCTTCCATTATAACAATATGTTATATAATTCAATACGTTTATATCGTATCTAGGCCTATATACTTGGCTGATGAACTCCCTTATTTTGTTCCAGTCCTTGCTGACTATGTCTCTGAAACTACCTTGTATACATCCGATCTCCCTACAAATTTTCTCCTTGATAAACCTTATTGTATCATATGAGAAGCCGTACTGAAAAACATAGTATCTATTATTCTTAATGAATCTAAGTGTTAGAGAACCGTCTAGATCACCGATTATTCTAAAAACCACTACATCAGTTAATTTTACTTTATCCCCGCGAATAAGTCCCACAATACTATAATCATTATATGAAGGTAGATTAAGAGATCTTTTAAGTCTCCTACACTTATTTCTCAGTCTTCCATGACTAAACATTTCATTAACATCGAGAACCCATAGCCTATCCCCAACAAATTTTACACCATTATATTCTGTTTCAGGATAAGTAATTGGTTCGAAAGGAGGAAACCTATAAAATAATTCATAGAAATTAATGTCTTCCTCTTTATTATCCGTATGAATAACTCTTATAGTATCAATATATGGTTTCGCTCCAAACTTATCCCAGCCAGTAAGCTTATTTACGAGATTCAATAACACTAGTTTCTCTCTGATCACATCATTTGGATTTACGAAGAAGATCATGGTTTAAACCCTACCCATAGTTTCTTCTATTTTATTCTTTAACCTTATTATTTTATCCAGTAAGGGCGTGAAGAATACATTGTATTTTTGACGATTTATTTCATCCAATATTTTCTCGATCTTCTTCTTAATGTCAAACCAATCCCCAGACTTATCGTAGAGTGTTATTATATTCATTAACGTGCTTAGTTTTGCAACTACTCTTCCTTTTTCGGAACGATACGCTTCATCAAATCTAAGGATTTCCTCCAGATTATCCAATATTTTCTCAATGAAACCACGTAGCTCCGCTAATTCAATGAATCTGGTATAATATATTATTTCATCAACATGTTCCGGCACTATGTGTTCCAGAATACTTAAATACTTCTTCAATAAATTAACATAATCCTCTATAACATTGTTTACTTCTACAGCTCTATCAATTATTTTTCTTGTACTTGAATCTACAGCTTTACCCGTTCTATTAATTTTATCGAGCAGGTCTTTCTTGATATCGGAGAATAAGTATAATAAGGTACGTAGGTTTTGTATGATGTTTTCTATTGAAACATATTGATCGCTGATCTCTTCTAGTAAATTAGCTATATCAGGTTCTTCAACCACGCTTAAAAGTCTCGATAATTGATTCATAACATCTACGTATTCTCTCTCACTTACTATATTAGCTCCTTTGACGACATATTCACGAAATTCCGATTCATTCATAGTATCAATCATGTATTCTATTACTCTTTTGAGATCGATTAATCTGAATAATTTATATCCACCATACAATATTGTTCTTCTCTTATTGATTATGTTTTTAACAGCATTGTAGAGCAGAATTGATTTTAACAACATGTTAATCTTAACCGAGGATAGATCTTTTGATATGAAAACATTTCTCTCCTTACTGACATCCTCCTCAATTATTCTTTTACGTATGGTTCTATCCGAGAAAAGCCTATAATCCAATGGATTATTTCTAGCTAGTACTATGGCAAGCATAGTCCATAGACTTTCAGAACTCCTGCCTCCACGCCCTATTCTTTGTATCATGCTTTCAACTCTGTCAAATCCCGCATTAACAATGATAGAGACATAGGGGTAATCTACTCCTAGTTCTAGAGTCGTTGTTGCATATATTACTCCAAGCTCTTTTTTCTTAAGCTTATCATATATTTCTTCACGTTTCTCCAAAGGTGTTTGACCAAATACTGTGTCTAAGCCATCAATAAGTAGATCAAATATGCTTGCTTTTCTTCCATCTTTTTGGATTCTCTCCTCGATGATTCTTTTCAGAATATCAGGTGTTAAGTACTCATAATAGTGGCGACAATGGTCTCTTTTTTCTACTGAGTCGTCTAAGCTACATTGTACTCTTCTAACGCATAAAATGTCCAAGGGTGATCCGAGAGATAAGGCTTGTCTGGTTATAGTGTTTAATCTATTTATTTCTCTGACGTTGTTTATGAAGAAAATTGCTTGAGGGATAAAGGATCTCTTTGAACCAATATATGCTTTGTACAGATATAGTATGAGAGCTGAGAGTTCTGATAGGTATGTTTCCCAGCTTACCCAAGGCATAGTCTGTAAGAATAAGTAAAGTTTAAGTCTTTTACCTGAAAATTTAATCTCTCTATATTTATTCCTTATAGTTTCGTAAGTGAGGTCGATAATATTATTTTTATCCACACCTATTAGTGTTGAAGCGAAATCTATAGGACTAGGTACTGTAGCTGATGACACTACTGGGAACAATATTTTCTTTTTAAACATTTTTTCTTGGAGTGATGAAATCATTTTTATCCAATAATGGATCTGTGCTAATCTTATCGAATCATATTCGTGGATTTCATCGAAAACTATTATTCTAGTCTTTAATACATCATATGCATCAATATCGTCTTCTCTCATAGTAAAGCTTGCAAAGAATAAAGTATCTAGATTAGTGATAATTATGTCTGCATCCTTAGCATTGATACTAGGGTCTGGGAATGGAATTACAAAATTATATAATTCTTCTCCTTTGCTAGTTTTACAAACTATTTTGGGACCATTTGCTGTTTTCTTAATATATAATTTACCGTTTTCGCTGCATTTTATTCCACGAAAATCTATGTATTCATTGAGTCCTGCTTTATCATATTTCTTTTTTAATTCATGAGTATCTCCATCTCTAATATATAGTGTTATCTTTCTTGACATGTATTTATTTAATAATTTTACTAGTTTAACGAGCCTAGCCATTTGATCTATTTCAAGCATTTTCCTCGGATAAACAAATATATACTTATACTTTGAATCAAGATTCCTCAAGAGGTCAACAAAAACTATCGTTGTGAATATCTCTGTCTTACCAAAGCCCGTCGGAGCGACTATTAAAGCGCCACTAGAACAATCTAGATTCTGTAATGCTGTAAGAATAGAGTATGCTTGATACATATCAAATCCTTTTGACCCTCTTTCACCAAAGTATTCCTTAAGACTATTAACGAGAGCTCTAACTAATTCAACAGTAAGAATACTAGATATTATATTACATAGTTTTCTAGAAATTATACCGTATCTAGTATCATCAATGTTTTCACATGGTAGGATTACACGGTCAGCTTGTGAAGGAGCTTCTCTCACTTGGAGACTATATAGGGATGACAATATCATTTTGTTCCCATTAGGTATAATTCTAAGATCACTAGCTCTCAGAAGGAGATCAAAGAATAATGAACGATAACAATCCTCCTTAATCTTTATAATCAAGCCTTTCTTAACAAGTAAAGTAATGATTCCTAAAGCGTTATCAAAACCTGAATCCCTTGCAATCTCCAATAACTCGTTCCACGAAACACAGTAATCGGGAGAGGATATCTCACAAATATCTCCAATCTTGCAATTACTATTAATTTTTCTACACTCATGAATTAATAGTGCCTCAAAAACCTTCCTAAGAACCGATGAAGTAGTCAAACAAACCCCCATATTACTTATTGAGAATAATCATTTATTTATTTATGAGAAATGATGTGAACGTTTTATTAGACATTATTATTTGGTATTTGATTCATGGTTTCTCAATTTTGTCTCTGTTCTTCGTGGTATGCATTTTAATAATGAAGTGTATTTACTTGTCTTTTCTTTTAGGATCCTGTAGAGTTTTTCACCATTATAAATGATTTCAATTATTTCACTGTTTTCATCAAGTTTTATTATTTCTATGATATCATGGTTTAGGGCGGCGTAAGCAGCAAAATTCCTTGCCGACGGTATTTCTTCGACAAGGTCATTGACGGATTCCTTGTCACTGTCTCTTTTCTTTGCCTTTTTCCAGTATTCTCTTAGTAGTTCGCCGGGGATCTCGATTCCTTTGTCTTCACCGAGTTCCTTTTGAATATTCTTAGCTATAACTGTCAGGTCAGAGGTTTCATGAATAACTATTTGTTTTTTATCCCAATATCCCTTCTCCGATAATAGGTCACCAATTCTTTCTCCAAATTCTTTCAACGAATCTATTTTGGCAAGATCCTTGAATTCTTCCTTATACTTATATTTAATTAAAGCATCAATTACTGGAAGAAATTCTAGTCGAAAATCCTTATCGAAGAAGCAGTAATTAGTATCTGGTATTTTGTCTTTTGAACCGTATTCTATTTCATATTCTACGGTATTATCTTTTAAAACAGGTTTGATCAATACCTTATTGTCTTTAAGGTTTGGTAATTGTTCTAGCTTCTTGACGATCTCCCTTATTGTAAAAGGTATGTTTGTTCCACCGGATAACTTGCTATTATTGAATACTAAACCGACTAGTCCAGTTCTCAGAGCCTCTATCATACATACAATAGTTATTCATAATAGTTTCTAATCGAGAATGATCAGTATTCTTGTCAATATTCAGTATTTTAGCTAGTGGTTTTTCATTATAATATTTT
>Ga0256842_1002920_pt1 | contig 11788 bp, 9 predicted proteins | sample 4559240metaG_FD_185973 | JGI IMG/M metagenome (GOLD analysis project Ga0256842, IMG submission 185973) | Hydrothermal vent microbial communities from Guaymas Basin, Mexico - 4559-240 | ecosystem: Environmental > Aquatic > Marine > Hydrothermal vents | place: Mexico: Guaymas Basin | collected...
ACCTTATTCAAAGGTATATTGGGTTTGATCGAAGGATTAAAGTTAAACTAACACGACTTGGGACTGGAGAATGGAAGAGATTGAAAGAAAGGGTTCGGCGGGGGATTTATAGTATGGCAATGGAGATGCTAAAGATTCAGGCCATTAGATCTTCCCTGAAAGGATTCAGGTTTCCTAAGGATGATGAGTTGCAGGCTCAATTTGAGGCCAGTTTTCCGTATGTAGAGACAGAAGACCAAAAAAAGGCAATTGAGGAAGTCAAACGAGATATGGAATCAGAGATGCCTATGGATAGATTGATATGCGGCGAAGTAGGCTATGGAAAAACCGAAGTGGCTATGAGGGCAGCATTTAAAGCGGTTTTAGGGGGAAAACAGGTGGCTATATTGGTGCCGACGACCCTTTTGGCCGAGCAGCACTTCACAAATTTTTCAGATAGGATGAAAGGATTTCCGATAAGAATAGAGATGCTCTCTCGCTTTAGGACAAAAAAAGAACAGGAGACTATATTGAGAGACTTAAGAGAAGGAAAGGTTGATATAATCATTGGCACACATCGTCTTTTATCTCCGGATGTTAAGTTCAAGGATTTGGGGTTGTTAATAATAGATGAGGAACAGAGATTTGGTGTAAGGCATAAAGAAAAGATGAAACGGATGCGTGCATTGGTAGATGTCTTAACCATGACAGCCACTCCTATTCCTCGGACACTTTATATGGCCTTGGTTGGGATTAAGGATATATCGGTAATAAATACGCCTCCTAAAAATAGATTGTCGGTACAGACAAGATTGGTTCCTTTTGATAAGGATATTATAAAGCAAGCAATAGAAAGAGAATTGAATCGAGGGGGGCAGGTATTTTTCCTTCATAACCGAGTTCAGACGATATCTAAAAGGGCAGATTGGTTGCGGAAGGTTGTTTCATCTCGTATAGAGATTGCTCATGGTCAGATGCCCCCTTCTGAGTTGGAGAAGATAATGCTTGAATTTATAAAAGGGAAAATAGATGTATTGGTGTGCACTACAATAATAGAGTCAGGTATAGATATACCAAATGCCAACACCTTGATTGTAGAACGGGCTGATACATTTGGTTTGGCAGAGTTGCATCAATTAAGGGGTAGGGTAGGCAGATATGATCGACAGGCCTATGCCTATTTTTGCCTTCCCCAGAGCGGGGTGCTTACAGAGACAGCAAAACGCAGATTGATTGCAATCGAGAAATACAGTGATTTAGGTGCTGGATTTCATCTGGCTATGGAAGACCTTGAAATCAGGGGAGCGGGTAATATATTAGGGACAGAGCAGCATGGATTTATTACTGCCGTTGGTTTTGATTTGTATTGTCGACTCCTGAGAAGAGTCGTGGAGGAGATAAAAGAAAAATATCCTTCCAAGGATGAAGTTTTGTTTGGGTGAGATTGTGCTTATTTAATCAGATAATCTCATAAAAATACTTGACTTTTCTGTGGGTTTTGTTATTATTTTAGCAAACGCAATTATTGAGTGCTAAATTTCCTTTGGTGGCCGATAGGTTGCTAATTTTGAAATAGGAGGGAAAATTATGTTGAATATGGATAGATTTACAGTTAAGGCTCAAGAGGCAATTCAGGTTGCGGTCAATACGGCCCAGTCAATGGGCCACCAGCAGGTGGATTTGGAGCACCTTGCCCTTGCTCTTTTGGAGCAGGAAGGAGGGGTGGTTCCGGCAGTATTGGCCAAGATGGGGATCCAGACTCGGCCAATTATTTCAGATATTCGGGAACTGCTCTCTCGTAGGCCTCAAGTGCAAGGTGGACAGGTCTATATATCCCAGCGTTTATCTTCAGTTTTGTCATCTTGCGAAAAAGAGGCTCAAGATATAAAAGATGCGTATATAAGCACAGAGCATATCTTTTTGTCAATTATATCTTCTCCTCAATCTGGTGAATTAGGAAAGATTTTTGAACGTTATGGCATCACTCGAGCTGCGTTTATGAATGCTATGTTAGAGGTTCGAGGGGGGCAAAATGTTATGGACCAAAATCCAGAAGACAAGTATGATGCTTTATCCAAGTATGGGCGAGATTTAACTGCCTTGGCCAGGGCAGGAAAGTTGGATCCAGTTATAGGCCGGGATGAGGAAATTCGACGAGTTATTCAGGTCCTATCTCGACGGACTAAGAATAATCCTGTTCTCATTGGTGAGCCGGGTGTGGGAAAGACCGCGATTGTTGAAGGATTGGCTCAAAGGATCGTTTCAGGTGATGTGCCGGAAGGGTTAAAGAATAAACGCATTATTGCCCTTGATTTAGGTGCCTTGTTGGCAGGGGCAAAGTATAGGGGCGAGTTTGAGGAAAGGTTAAAAGCGGTCCTGAAGGAGATAGAGGCAAAAGAGGGGCAAATCATCCTCTTCATTGATGAGATCCATACACTTGTTGGTGCTGGTAGAGCAGAAGGGGCTATTGATGCTGCTAATATGTTAAAACCTGCTTTGGCGAGAGGGACTCTGCGTTGTATTGGGGCCACGACTCTGGATGAATATCGTAAGCATATTGAGAAGGATGCTGCTTTGGAGCGTAGGTTTCAGCCTGTATATGTTAAAGAGCCTTCTGTTGAGGATACTATTGCTATATTGCGTGGGTTAAAAGAGAGGTATGAGGTCCATCACGGTGTTAGAATAAAGGATTCGGCGTTGATTGCGGCTGCAGTCCTTTCCCATCGTTATATAACCGGCAGATTTTTGCCGGATAAGGCAATTGACTTGATTGATGAGGCAGCAAGTAGATTGAGGATAGAGATTGATAGTCGTCCTCAAGAGATCGATGAAATTGAGCGTAGGATCCTGCAATTGGAGATTGAACGGCAGGCCCTTACTAAGGAGACAGATGAGGCCTCAATGGATAGGTTGAAAAAAATTGAAAAGGAATTGGCGGAATTAAGAGAAAAATCAACAGCTCTTACTGCTCGTTGGCAAAAAGAGAAAGAGATTATTTTAAAGATTCGAGAGATTAAGGCCAAGATTGAAGAGTTGAAGAACGAAGAATCAAAGGCTCAAAGAGAGGGTAATCTTCAGAGGGCAGCTGAAATTCGATATGGCGAGATACCTAATTTGCAGAGGGAATTAGAAGAGGAAAATAAAAAATTAGAAGAATTAAGAAAGGGTGGCAAGTTACTTTTGAAGGAAGAGGTTGATGAAGAAGATATAGCTGAGATTGTCTCTAAGTGGACTGGTATCCCTGTTTCTCGTCTTATGGAAGGTGAAGCGGAGAAGTTGGTTCATATGGAAGATCGATTAAAGCAGAGGGTCGTTGGACAGGACGAAGCAGTTGCTTTGGTTTCAGCTGCTATTCGACGGGCAAGGGCAGGTATTGCTGATCCCAATAAGCCGATTGGAGTTTTTATGTTCATCGGGCCGACGGGCGTTGGTAAGACTGAGTTGGCAAGGGCGTTGGCAGAGTTCCTGTTTAATGATGAGAAGGATTTGATCAGGATAGATATGTCAGAATATATGGAAAAGCACAGTGTTGCCAGGCTTATTGGTGCTCCTCCCGGATATGTAGGTTATGAGGAAGGGGGACAGTTGACTGAAGCGGTGAGACGCCGTCCATATTCGGTGGTCTTATTTGACGAGATAGAGAAGGCTCATCCGGATGTCTTCAACATTCTTTTGCAGATAATGGACGAAGGTAGGCTTACTGATGGTCAGGGCCGGGTTGTGAATTTTCGCAATACTGTGATTATAATGACTTCGAATATAGGTAGTGAATACTTCAGGGATGAGTCTATGACACTTGATCAGATAAGATCTAATATTGATCGGGCATTGCGTGCCCACTTTAAGCCTGAGTTTTTGAATCGTATAGATGAGATAATAATATTTAACAAGCTCACAAAGGAATATATTGTAAAGATTACTGAAATTCAATTAGGCCTGTTGGCAAAGAGATTAGAGGATCGGAGGATTTCTTTGGTTGTTGAGGATGCAGTAAAGGAATACCTGGCGGAAGTAGGATATGATCCAGATTTTGGTGCAAGGCCACTTAAGAGGACTATTCAGCGACTTATACAGGACCCAATTGCCTTACTAATCTTGGAGGGAAAGGTCCCTGAGAAGAGTGTGGTTCGGGTGGTCTTGACGAAGGCTAAGGAGATAGATTTTGTGATTGAAAGGCCAGAAAAAGAGGAAGAATAAAAGGAGGCAAGACTATGGAGGCAAGTTTTCACTTTAAAGAGATTGATCCTCGGACTATAGAGGGATTAGAAAAACTGTTTAAACAAGAGATGGAAACAACCATACGGCGGCATATGGGGAAGTTGCCGGTTGAGGATGCTTATTTTCATGTGACAGTAGAAAAGAATCCTCATAAACCCCAGTATTACGTCGGGATTGCCTTATATTTACCCAATAAAAATATGTATGCTCGGCAACAGGAGAAGACGCCGGATATAGCTATGCATAAGGCGATTAATTCGTTGATTAAACAGATTGATAAATACAGAGAGAAATTTAAACCTAATAAGGGAGGTAGGAGGTAGGATATGTCTCCGAGGGAGGCTAAATATAGAAAAGAAGAGGTTTTAGCCGAAATTGTGGAGGCTTATTTAGAGACCGGTATCCCGGTCGCTTCTCAGCACATCGTCGAACGGGGATTGGAGTGTTCTTCTGCTACAATTCGTAATATAATGGCGGAGTTAATAGATGAGGGGTATCTTGTCCAACCCCATACTTCGGCTGGTAGGATACCGACAGAGAAGGCTTATAGATATTATTTGGACTATGTCTTAGATCTTGGTGCGGAGAAATTCAAAAAGCGGGTGTTGAGGCGTGATATAAATAGAGCCGAACAAGAAATTGAGGAAGAGGCCAAAAGGGTAGAGTCTGTCGAGGAGTTGTTGCGTATTACTGCGGACCTGATTTCAGAATTGGCCCATCAGACAGGGATGGGTGTTGTATGGGGTAGAAGGGATGTCTACCTTCATGGCAGAAACTACATTGTGGATTATCAGGAATTTCAGGATATACAGAAACTTCGCGCCTTGCTTACTTTATTTGAGATGGAAGATTTGCTTTATGACCTTTTCTGGAGGGAATTAAGGGATCGTGTGGATGTATTTTTGGGAGAGGAGATAGGGGTACCGGAATTGAGAGGATGTTCGATGCTAATTTCATATTGTGGGAAGGTGGGTGAAAAAGAGACTCGGTTGGGTTTGGTTGGGCCGATGCGTATGGACTATGCTAAGAATATAACGCTGTTGGAAGAGATTTCTAAGGAATTAGAAGAGTTGTGGAAAGAGTTTTGAGGTGGTGGGTATGGAAAGAGAGGATTTAAAACGAGAGGATAAACGTGTGGATGAGAAATTGACTGATTCCTCTGATGAGAAAAAAGAGGCGTTGAATAAGGAGGATTCGAGGAAAGAGGAGGTTGTATTGTCAAAGGAAGAATATGAACACCTTGCTCAAGAAGCAAGAAAGGCAAAGGAGTTGTATGAGAAATGTCTCAGAATACAGGCCGATTATGACAATGCCCGTAAGAGGTTAGATCGAGAGCGAGAAGATTTTATAAAATTTGCTCAATTCCGTATCATACAGGATTTTTTGGCTATTTTGGACGACTTCGAAAGGGCCTATGAATCGGCTAAGACATCACTTGATATCGATAAATTGATTGAGGGTTTGGAGATGATCGGTAAGGACCTTTATAATCTCCTACGAAAATATGGGGTTGAGGAGATTGAGGCAGAGGGAAAGACCTTTAATCCGGATCTTCATGAGGCCCTAATGCAGGAAGAACGCGAGGATGTCCCAGAGAATACGGTTGTTGCGGTTCTGCAGAAGGGATATAAACTTCACGATAAGGTTCTTCGCCCAGTTCGAGTGAAGGTGAGCAAATATCCATCTGACAAAGAGAATAATCAAGGGAAAAAACAGGAAGACCAATAAACAAGATATAAACAAGGAGGTGGAATTATGGCAAAGGCGATAGGAATAGATTTGGGGACTTCCAATTCAGCGGCAGCAGTTTATGAAGGAGGCCAGGCAAAGATTATTCCTTCAGCAGAAGGCACAACTGTTGGGGGTGGGAAGGCATTCCCTTCGGTAGTGGCCTTTACTAAGGACGGACAACTATTGGTAGGAGAGCCGGCCAGAAGGCAGGCGGCGATAAATCCAGAAGGGACGATTACCAGAGCAAAGCGGGCTATGGGCACCAATCATAAGTTTGTGGTGCATGGAAAGGAATATACACCTCAGCAGATATCCGCCTTTATCTTGCAGAAGATTAAAAGGGATGCTGAGGCCTATCTCGGAGAGCCAGTAAGTGAGGCGGTTATAACCGTACCGGCCTATTTTAATGATAATCAGAGGCAGGCAACAAAGGATGCAGGTGAGATTGCAGGGCTAAAGGTTTTGCGAATCATCAATGAGCCAACGGCAGCGTGTTTGGCGTTTGGTCTGGATAAATTGAATCAGTCACTTAAGATATTGGTCTTTGATTTGGGTGGCGGAACGTTGGATGTTACGATTATGGAGATGTCAAATGGTGTTTTTGAGGTGCTTTCTACCAGTGGAGATACCCAATTAGGTGGAACTGATATGGATCTTGTATTGGCCGAATATATTGTTGAAGAGTTTAAGAAAAAAGAAGGCATAGATCTTAAGCAGGATAAAATGGCTTGGCAGAGGATAGTGGAGGCAGCTGAAAAGGCAAAGATAGAACTTTCTTCTGTATTGGAGACGGATATTAACTTGCCATTTATTACTGCTGATGCCAATGGCCCTAAGCACCTGACTATGAATATCAATAGGGCCAAATTGGAAGAGTTGGTTCGGCCAATAGTCGAGAGGTGTAAGGGCCCGATTGAGCAGGCCTTAAAGGATGCAGGGCTTACGCCTCAACAGGTAGATAAGATTATAATGGTTGGAGGACCAACACGGATGCCTATTGTCCAGAAGACAGTTGAGGAGTATATCGGCAAGAGTATTGAACGGGGAATTGATCCAATGGAATGTGTGGCAATAGGGGCTGCAATTCAGGCGGCTGTGTTGAAGGGAGAGGTGAAGGATGTCTTGTTATTGGATGTAACACCCCTTTCCTTAGGTATAGAGACCTTAGGTGGGGTTTTCACTAAGATAATTGAAAGGAACACTACTATCCCTACGCGCAAGAGTCAAATATTTACCACTGCTGAGGATAATCAAAGCGCGGTGACAATACGGGTGTTGCAGGGAGAGAGGCCAATGGCCAATGATAACGTGGAGTTAGGGCGGTTTGATTTGGTTGGGATTCCGCCTGCACCCAGGGGTGTGCCCAAGATAGAGGTTACTTTTGATATAGACGCCGATGGGATATTACATGTTTCAGCCAAGGATTTGGCTACAGGGAAAGAGCAGGCAATAAAGATAACTGCTCCTAATAAACTTTCTCGCGAGGATATTGATCGAATGGTAAAAGAGGCTGAACAGTTTGCTGAGCAGGATAGGAAACGCAAGGAGGAAGCAGAATTACGCAATCAGGCCGATCAGTTGGTGTATACGACTGAGCGCGCGCTTAAGGATGTCGGGGATAAGATAGATGCACAGGAAAAGGCAAAGATAGAGGGGCATCTGTTAGAGTTAAAGAATGCTATAAAGGAAGGAAAGATAGAAGATATAAAACAGAAGATGGATACCCTTATACAGTCTTCCCATAAGTTGGCTGAAGAGATGTATAAAAAGGCCCAGGCTGAAGGTAACTCTGCCCAGCCAGGCTCTGAGGGGGCAGCTAATTCTGGGACAGAGACTTCGAACCAGGGTGGCTCCTCTTCCTCGAATTCCGGTGGAGGCGATGATGTGATTGATGCGGAGTTTAAGGAGGAATAATCTAATAAAAAACGCAGGACAGGGGTGGGGCGGATGCCCCATCCTTTGTTTTGCTTTGATTGAGGCAATATTAACTAACGGAGGAATATGTCAGGAGAGAAGGATTATTACAAGATATTAGGGGTGTCTCGGAATGCCAGTCAGGAAGAGATAAAACAGGCCTATAGAAAGTTGGCCTTAAAATGGCATCCGGATCGTAATCCGGATAATCGTAAGGAAGCGGAGGAAAAGTTTAAGGAGATATCAGAGGCCTACGAAGTGTTAAGCGATCCGGAAAAGAGGAAGATATATGATGCTTATGGATATGATGCTGCTCGTCAGTCTTTTGGCTCGGGTGGATTTCAGTGGTCTAATTTTACCCATTTTGAGGACCTTCAGGATATCTTTAATGGTTTTGGAATAGATGATATCCTAAGGGGTTTTGGTTTTGGTGATGTATTTGACTATCGAAGAGGAGGACGGTCTTCTCGTCCGCGTAGGGGTAGAGACCAAGAAGTGCAGGTGACTATTTCCTTGGAGGATGCATATAAGGGGATTGAGAAGACTATAAATGTGCAGAGGTATGAGACCTGTTCAGTTTGTAATGGTAGTGGCGCTGCCCCTGGAAGTGCACCTATTGTTTGTCCCCAATGTGGGGGGAAGGGAGTAATAACCCGTTCGGCTGGATTTTTTGCTATGCAGACTACATGCCCCCGTTGCGGTGGAGTTGGGCAGGTGATTAATAAGCCTTGTCCCAATTGTTCTGGGGCAGGGTATGCTCCAGTTACTCGCAGGATTAAGGTAAAAATCCCAGCAGGTATAGAGGATGGAACTCACTTACGTTTAGCAGGTGAGGGAGAACAAGTCAAAGGTGGACGCCCGGGGAACCTGTATGTGTTGGTGAGGATAGCGCCGCATCCTATATTCGAGCGGCGGGACAAGGATATATATGTTAAGCAGAAGATATCTATGTATCAGGCAGCATTGGGGTGTGAGGTAGAGGTGCCAACCCTGTCGGGGAAGGCGAAAGTAAAGGTCCCTCCCGGAACTCAACCGGGAGCAAAGTTGCGCTTAAAAGGTAAAGGGATGCCTAATGTCAGAGGTGGGAGCCCGGGAGATCAATATGTAGAGATTGTGGTTGAGATACCCAAATCGCTTTCTTCTAAAGAAAAGGAATTATTACGTGAGATCGCTAAAATTAGGGGTGAAGATATCCTGGAGAAAAGCAAGTTTTGGGGATTTTAGAAAATTTTGATTGGAGTTGGAATAGGAGGTGATGGTAGAGATGCCGACATATGAATATGAATGTAGTGCGTGCAATTATAAGTTTGAAGAATTTCAGCCTATAACGGCAGAGCCTTTGAAAAAGTGCCCTAAATGTGGTAAAAATAGTCTTCATAGAGTAATTGGAGTAGGTACGGGGATTATTTTTAAGGGTTCGGGTTTTTACGAGACAGATTATAAGCGTAAGAGCCAATCGAATAATAAGTCCGAATCCAAGGGAGATTCAGTTAAAAAAGAATCAACAGGACAAAAGAATGAGGTTTCTTCCTCCGAATCAGGGCAATAGACGCCGAAGAATAGCAGGACTGTTAACTGCTATTTATTTGTTGCTTATCTTTGTTCTCTCTTCCATCCCTGGTAATAGGCTTTCTATCCCTTCAGGGATGGATTATTTGGCCCATATACTTGAATTTGCTATATTGGCTTTTTTATCTGCCTATGCGGTTTTTGTTCGATATGAGGCATTTTATCCTTATGCAGTTTTGTGTTTTTCCGTTGCAGTTGGTATTGTAAACGAAATCTATCAGGTGGTTATCCCTCTACGGGAACCATCGGTTATGGATGTGATGTCAGATGGAATAGGTGCTTTTATGGGGATATGGATCTTTGCTATGTTATTTGAAAGGGAGTGGATAGATGGGATTAGAAATAAAGTCTTTTAGGGCGTTGTGCTACAATCCAGAACGCTTTGGGATCGACTGGTCAGATTTGACTTGTCCTCCATATGATGTGATTGATTCTGATGAAAGGGAGGATTTGCTGGCGAGTTCTCCCTATAGTTTTGTAAATCTTACTTTGAGTTCCCCGTTAGAACAAACAATTGGGGGAGATAGGAATTATACCAAGGTAAAAAGTCTATTGGATACTTGGATTGAAACCGGCGTCTTAGTCTGGGACGATAGTGAAAAGGTATATATTTATCGACAGAATTATCTCTATAATGGGCAAGAAAAGACGAGATATGGGTTTATAGCATTGTTGCGTTTACCCGAGGAGAATGGGTGGGTCCTTCCACATGAAAAAACTCATCCTGGCCCTAAGGAGGATAGGTTTGACCTTCTCAGCCATACGCAAGCAATTCTTGAACCTATCTTTTTTCTGCTCCCGGATTCTGAGGGAGAGATTTTGAGTATATTGCGTACAGGATTTGAATCTTCCCAGAAGAGATTTTATGCCAAAGATAAGAGTGGTGAGCACGTTGTGACAGGGGTTTCTGATGGGAGATGGATTGATGAGTTAAAAAATATGGTTTATGCCCGAAGGGCATTAATTGCTGACGGCCACCATCGATATGAGGTTGCTCTTGCCTACAGGGATTTTCGTAGATCCCAACCTGATTATGACCCGCAGGCATGGTATAACTATATGATGGTCTATTTCTCCCCTATGACAGAAGAAAATATCACTATTCTTCCCATTCATCGCAGGGTCAAAGGATTCTCTATACGTTCGGAAGAAGAACTTATGGAGAATCTTGGCTCTTTATTTTCAGCACAAACCGCAGGTTGGGAAGACCTTATTGCACTGAGTTTAGGAAAGGATTCTGAATATACCTATGGGCTGACAACTGATTTTGGTTTATTCAAAATCAGTCTTAATTCTGGAGTGGATCCAGTCGAGGTCTTATCAGACCTTGGCGATTTTTCCCCCGAATACAGGAGACTTCATGTTGTTGTTCTCCATCAAATACTTATGCCCCTTTTGAGGATAGAACAAGGTGAGGGATATATCGTATATGAAAAGGATATATCTAAATTGAAAAACTTGACTACTGGTGAAGCAGGATTTGTTCTGCGGCCAACCTCATTGGAAAGAGTTTATTCGGTTGCTCTGCGAGGAGAGAGGATGCCGCAGAAGTCTACTTTCTTCTATCCGAAGATAAGAAGTGGGTTTGTTATCTTCTATGGTGGGAGATACGGTGAGGTTCAATCCAGTACTGGCAATTGTTAATTCTCAGGTGGTTTGAATTTGTTTTTGACATAAAAGTAATGCTAACTGGAGTAATTCGATTGACTTATGGATTACTACACACTTATCGGTAAATGATTATGCGGGGGAAATTCTTAAGGTGTCTGTTAATTCTTTCTCTAATTTTATCTTCTCTGCCTATCCCTTCGGGCTGGTCATTTGGTGAAAGCCGTAATCTTTCGTTGTTTAGTATTGGGGTAGAAAAAAGGGGCCTGAACTATAGATTATGGGCCTCCCTTGATTATCTGAATGCAGTAGGTCCTATTGAGAGCCTTTATAAGGATTTAGATTTTTTCCTTAGGATGCCTCCGAACCTGTTGTGGGTGAATCTCACCCCAGGTTATCCCCCCAGCTCTCCAGAACTTTTAGGAACGCATATACAGAGGGTTTTTTTGTTTTCTGATCTTGCATTTAAAGCGGATATGGAAAGAGTTTTCTTGAGTGAATTAGTAAACTGGGACCTGCCAAAAGATTTCTCAGATTTCCCTTTGTTCTGGATAGAGCCTGCTGGGATTAGAATGGGACAAGATGGAGATAGAGCATTTTTGCTTTCGATGAAATTAAGAGTTAGATTCAAGGGAGATCGCAAGTATAAGGCCTTTTATTCAGAAGTAGCGCAGAGATTGGAAGAGATCATAAATAAGTCTCAGACATACATTGAGTTGCGCCGTGTTCTTGGGCTTTATGTGATAGCCTCTTATCTAAAAAGAGAGTT
>Ga0256842_1002921_pt1 | contig 11783 bp, 7 predicted proteins | sample 4559240metaG_FD_185973 | JGI IMG/M metagenome (GOLD analysis project Ga0256842, IMG submission 185973) | Hydrothermal vent microbial communities from Guaymas Basin, Mexico - 4559-240 | ecosystem: Environmental > Aquatic > Marine > Hydrothermal vents | place: Mexico: Guaymas Basin | collected...
CGTTCCAGCAATACGACTGCGGTCATTGTCCTTAGTTTGCTGGCTTTCCTTGCGGGAGTTTTCTGGTTATCACACCGGAATCTGTTTCGTAGGCATATTCAGATGCCGATGGAATTGATCAGTCAACGACTTGAAGATTTTCAGCAGGGCGACCATTTAACGCCGATGTCTCTGGGGCGGAATGATGAGTGGGAAAGTATTGAGATTGTTTTCAACAAGATGCTGGCTAATCTGGAAAAGAGTATGTCGGCACTGCGTGAGTCAGAAAAGCGTTACCGCGAGATCTTTACCAATACCACCGAAGGAGTTTTCCGGGCTACACTGTCGGGGCAGTTTGTTGAGTTGAATCCGGCTGGCGCTTTTATCTTTGGTTTTGATTCTGCAGACGAGGCGATCAAGGCTTATCCCGACCTTGGTGAATATTTATATTCCGATCCTCAGGAGCGGGATCGAGTCCTCGCTCGTTTGTACCGTTACGAGAAGAGCCTCAATTACGAAACGATCATGCGGCGTAAAGACGGGACATCAATCTGGGTTTCTATCAGCAATTACTTGGTACGGGATGATGACGGGAATATCCTGTATATTGAGGGAACATTTCGCGATATTTCGGAACAACGGGCAGCTCAGGAATCGTTGCAGCAGCTGAAAACCTACTTGCAGAATATTATTGATTCAATGCCATCGGTTCTGGTCGGTGTTGATATCAACATGACTGTCACGCTGTGGAATAAACGGGCCACGGAAGAGAGTTGTATCCTTTCCAAGGATGCAATTGGGCTTCCTTTTACCGGGGTGTGCCAACTTTTTGAGTCGGAGGTCTATCTGCCGAAACTGACAGAGACACTTCGTCGTCGTAAACCGAACCGTTTACTGAAGGTTGAAAGCATCAAAAAAACAGCAGCCGGCAAGAACCGTTATTTTGATATTCTGATTTATCCATTGTCATTGACCGAGGTAAGCGGGGCCGTTATTCACATGGACGATGTGACGGAACGGATTCATCTTGAAGAGATGATGGTACGTTCTGAAAAAATGCAATTGATCGGTGGTCTGGCTGCGGGTCTGGCACATGAAATCAACAATCCTCTTGCCGTTATTTTGCAAAATGCCCAGGTTCTGGGGCGGCGCTTATCGCCAAGTTTGGATAAAAATCACCAGACAGCCCGGGAGCTTGGAACGACAGTTGAAACGATTGCGGAATATATTAAATTGCGTGGCTGTGAAAAGATGATCCACTCAATTTCTGATGCCGGGCAGCGGGCGGCTAAAATTGTAGAGAATATGCAGAGCTTCAGCCGCCGTGGCGCATCAAGCTTTATCCCCTGTTCTCTATCCGATCTTATTGAGCGGACAATTGATCTGGCCGGCAGCGATCACGACATGCGGAAAAATTTTGATTTTAAGAAGATTCGCATTGTCCGTGATTATGACACGGTTCCCCATGTTTGCTGTGAAGCCAGTCAGATTCAGCAGGTTGTTCTCAGCCTGTTGAAAAACGCGGCTCAAGCTTTGAGCTCTGGAGCGGAAGATCCGCAGATTACCATTCGACTGAGCTCTCCGGCGAACGATCGTGTTTCTCTGCAGATTGAGGATAACGGTCCAGGGATGACTGCTGATGTCGTTGCACGGATTTTTGATCCGTTCTACACCACCCGTGACGTTGGGCAGGGAACAGGGCTGGGATTGTCAGTCGCCTATTTTATTGTGACCCAGAACCATCGGGGAAACTTGAGCGTGAGGTCGGAAGAAGGGCGTGGTAGCCAGTTTGACCTGCTACTGCCCGTATCTCATGATACTGAGGTCTGTGCTTTAGTCTGATATGTGAGACTTATGGCAGTTATCGGTTGGAAAGAGGTTTACGCAACGGGGATTGTCGCACTCGATAACGAGCATCGAGGGCTGATTGCTGAAATTAATCGTCTTTACGAGGCGATTCGTGATAAACGCAGCGAAAAAATACTGGCAGAAATATTGGCATTATTGACGGTTTATACTGTTGAACATTTTCAGCATGAAGAGAGGTTGATGGCCGCATATCATTTTCCGGGCTGGATGATCATCGCAAAATTCATCAGGCACTGATTGCCAGGGTCGATGAGTTTCGACAACGGTCAGAAGCGGGGGACGAGGGTATTTCGCAAGAGTTGCTGCAGTTTCTCCGATCGTGGTTGTTGGAGCATATTGTTGAAGTTGATAAGCAATACGGTCCGTATCTGGAATCACGTGGTGGTCGCTTCATCGAGTAATCTCTTTGAAATGTAAAATGTTGAGTAAAACGAGAGGCTGTTCCTGACGGAGCCGCCTTTTTGTTTGATATCTCTTGCAGATCGTGACTTAATCTGCTGATAATCTCCAAAAGGTTTCTTTGTTTCTGAAAAGTTTGAAAGGATATAGAAAATGAGTGACACCAAAAAGACATCGATTAAACAGATTTTGCAGTCGCAGCAAGCCGAGCCGGAAATCTGTGTTAAAGGTTGGGTGCGTTCGATCCGTCGCGGCAAAGACGTTGCCTTTCTCACCATGAACGATGGTAGTTGCTTTGCTTCGGTACAAATTGTTTTGAGCCCGGACATTGATAATTACGATGCTGTCTCCCGTGTCGGAACCGGGGCGTGTCTTGTCGTTGTCGGGGCTCTGGTTGAATCCCCGGCAAAAGGTCAGGACTGGGAACTTCAGGCTCAGACTATTGAGATCATTGGTGCTGCAGATGAGAGTTATCCTTTACAGAAAAAGCGTCATACTCTCGAATATCTGCGGACTATTGCTCACCTGCGTCCCCGCTCCAATACATTTGGAGCTGTTTTCCGGATGCGTAGTGCCCTGTCGTTTGCGGTTCACCAGTTTTTTCAACAGCGTGGTTTTCTTTATGTTCAAACTCCGATTATTACTGCCAACGATTGTGAGGGTGCGGGGGAACTTTTTCGGGTGACGACTCTTGATCCGCAAAATCCACCTCTTTTGGATGGAAAGGTCGACTGGAGCCGTGATTTCTTTGGCGAACAAACGGGGCTAACGGTGAGTGGACAGTTGCAGGGGGAATTATTTGCGACAGCTTTCTCCGATATCTACACTTTTGGACCGACTTTCCGTGCTGAAAACTCCAATACCAGTCGTCATGCCGCTGAGTTCTGGATGATTGAACCCGAGATTGCATTTGCTGACCTACGTGATAACTGTCAATTGGGGGAGGATTTTCTCCGCTATCTGGTGACGTATGCCCTGGATCATTGTCACGAAGACCTCGACTTTTTCAATCAGCGGATTGAAAAGGGGCTGATTGAAAAACTTGAAACACTGGCAAAAGCTAACTTTACAACGGTGACTTATACCGAGGCCGTTGAACGACTGCAGAAATCGGGACAGAAATTTGAGTTCCCGGTTGAATGGGGACTCGATCTGCAATCGGAACATGAACGCTATCTGACCGAGAAAGTTTTTAACGGGCCGGTTTTTGTCACCGATTATCCGAAACAGATCAAAGCATTTTATATGCGGATGAACGATGACGGGAAAACTGTTGCGGCGATGGATCTTCTCGTCCCAAGGGTCGGAGAAATTATCGGTGGCAGCCAGCGGGAAGAACGTCTCGATGTCCTGCAGGCACGGATGGCGGCCCAGGGGATTGCTCCTGACGACATGAGCTGGTATCTCGATATCCGTCGCTGGGGAAGTTGTCCGCATGCCGGATTTGGACTTGGTTTTGAGCGGTTAATTATGTACCTGACCGGGATGGAAAACATCCGCGACGTTATCCCGTTCCCGCGGACTCCTGGACATGCACGGTTCTAGGTTCAAGGTTCTAGGTTCTAGGTTCAAGGTTCTAGGTTCTAGGTTCAAGGTTCTAGGTTCTAGGTTCAAGGTTCAAGGTTCTAGGTTCAAGGTTCTAGGTTCTAGGTTCAAGGTTCTGTGTTTCTGGTCTTGCCTGTCCTTGCTCCTTGTCCCTTGTGCCTTGGTCCTTCTTCTTTACATTGCACCAGCTTTTGCCGAAGAACCGGTACGTCAGGATCTGCCGGTACGGATCGGTGGGGACTATAATTATCCCCCCTACGAGTACCTCGACTCGGATGGGTTGCCGACGGGATATAATGTCGAGCTGACTCAGGCGATTGCCCGGGTGATGGGGATGGAGATTAATATCCAGCTTGGCTCGTGGGGAAGTATGCGACAGGCGCTGGATAAGGGTGATGTTGATATCCTGATGGGGATGGCGCACACCAAAGAGCGTCTTGACGAGGTCGACTTCTCAATTCCTCACGCTAAAGTTCATCAATCTATCTGGATTCGCAATGATAACCGGACAATTCGTTCGGTAAAAGACCTTGAAGGGAAAGAGGTCATTGTGATGAAGGGAAGTGTGATGCACGACTACATGATCGAGAACGGCATTGTTGCTGATCTGTTTATGGTGCAGTCGCTTGCTGATGCACTCAATTTGCTTGCATCGGGACATCACGATTGTGCTTTGGTGGCAAAATTGCCCGGTGAATATCTCCTCAGCAGTTTGCATCTGAGCAATATTCATCCGATCGCCCGACCTCTGGTTGCCCAAAATTATGGTTTTGCTGTTAAAAAGGGAAATCTTGAGTTGCTGGCTCCCTTCAATGAAGGTTTGGCACTGCTTAAAAAGACCGGTGACTATCGCCGGATTCGTGAGAAATGGCTGGGGGTTTTACAGCCGGAGCCTATTTCGTGGCACAATATCATCCGTTATGGCGCACTGGTCATTGGGCCGCTGCTTCTGGTGCTGATTGCTTTTGCACTGTGGTCGCGGACGTTACGCCGACAGGTGGCTCTGCGAACTAAGGAGTTGGAGCGGGAAATTGCTGAGCGGATGAAATCGGCAGAAGAATTACAGATTCGCCAGAAACAGCTTCTCCATGCCGACAAAATGACCTCACTGGGGGTGTTGGTCGCGGGGGTTGCTCATGAAATTAACAATCCTAATGGCTTAATTCAGTTGAGTTTGCCTCAGTTAAGTAAGACATATCAAAGCATTGAGCCTATTTTGGATAAATATTACGAAGAGCAGGGAAATTTCAAGCTTGGCTGGTTCCCCTATTCACGAATGCGTCGCGAAATTCCAAAGATGCTTGAGGAGATGCTGGAAAGCTCCAACCGGATTAAGCGAATTGTCGAGGACCTTAAAGATTTTGCCCGGCGAAATGATTCGGGGCTGGACGATGCGGTTGATCTGAATGATGTTGTCTCTTCGGCGTTGCGCTTGGTTGATAACACTCTCCGTAATGCGACCCATAATTTCAGTATCGATTATGCTGCCGATCTCCCGTTGTTCCGGGGAAATGGGCATCGGATCGAACAGGTTGTCGTTAATCTGATTTTAAATGCCTGTCAGGCGTTGACATCGGTTGAGCAATCGATACAGTTGCGCACTTATGCACTTGCTGATGAAAAAATGGTTGTCCTTGAAGTGACGGATGAAGGCTGTGGCCTGGATGAAGAGACCCTGAGCCGCATTACCGATCCGTTTTTTACGACAAAACGTGAATCTGGCGGAACCGGTCTGGGACTTTCCGTTTCGGATGGCATCGTCAAAGACCACCATGGACGCCTAGAATTCAGCTCACAGCCGGAAGAGGGGATGGTTGTGACGCTTTTGTTGCCAATTAAAGAGGAAGAACATGATTGAGACAAAACCGTATCCCTCTTTCGGGGTATTGTTAGTTGATGATGAGCTACCATGGCTGCGTAGTTTAAGTTTGGCTCTGGAAGGGCCGGGGGGGATTACAAATCTGCATCAGTGTGCGGACAGTCGCGATGTTATGTCGACCCTGGAGTCCAATGAAATCGGTTTAGTTCTTCTCGATTTGACGATGCCCCACCTTTCCGGGGATGAATTGCTTGAACAGATTGTTGAGGACTTTCCACACGTCAGGGTGATCATCCTCAGCGGCATGAATCAGTTGGAAACGGCAGTGAATTGTATGCGTGCCGGTGCGTTCGATTACTACGTCAAGACGATTGATGAAGAACGGCTGGTTGAGGGAGTTCTGCGTGCGATCCGGATGGTTGAACTGGAGTATGAAAACCGTGCGATCAGGCGGCGGTTTTTCCGGGAAAAGCTTGATACTCCTGAAGTTTTCTCCTCCATTGTGACGAATAATGCAGCGATGCGTGCCTGTTTTCAATATCTGGAGGCGGTCGCACCCAGCCATCAGCCAATTTTGATTACCGGTGAAAGCGGCGTTGGTAAAGAGCTGATTGCCGAAGCTGTCCATACGCTCAGCGGTAATCGCGGTGAACTGGTGTCGGTCAACGTTGCCGGGCTTGATGATAATGTTTTCGCCGATACTTTGTTCGGTCATGTCCGTGGTGCTTTTACCGGTGCCGATAATATTCGCAAGGGGATGATAGAAAAGGCTGCCGGCGGGACACTCTTCCTTGATGAAATCGGAGATCTGAACGCAGCCTCTCAGGTGAAATTACTCAGGCTGTTGCAAAGCGGGGAATATTATCCGCTGGGAAGTGATCAGCCTAAGCAGATGACCGCCCGTGTTGTGGTTGCAACCCATGCCGACCTCGATGCCAAGATGGCACTGGGTGAATTTCGTCGCGATTTATATTATCGTTTGTATTCACACCATGTCCACGTGCCGCCGCTGCGCGAACGTAAGGATGATCTGGTGCTTCTTCTCGATCATTTTTTAACCGAGGCGGCTAAGAACCTGGGAAAAAAGAAGCCGACTCCGCCAAAAGAACTGGCAGTCTTGCTCTCGACCTATGATTTTCCCGGGAACATTCGTGAATTGGAAGCGATGGTTTATGATGCGGTCAGTCAACACCAGCAGAAGACGCTGTCGATGCAAAGTTTTCTTGCCCGTATCGGCTCTCAGGCGGAACATCCTACCGTTGATTACTCCCCGGAGGTGGGAAATCCCTTTGCTGTTCTGACCCCTTTGCCGACACTGCAGCAGGCTGGACAATTGCTGGTTGAAGAGGCGATGCAGCGTTCTGATGGGAATCAGAGTATTGCCGCGCGTCTGTTGGGGATTTCTCAGCCAGCACTGAGTAAGAGACTGAAAGAGAAACGCCGCTAAACACCTATAACTTTAGTTATATTTATTGTTATGGTTATAATTCCTAACCCATTGAAACTGAAACAGTATTTTGTTTTTATTGGGAGTTTTTTTAAATGTGGTTATAGGCGTTGACCTCTTTGGATCACGCCTTACTCTCCCTGCTACTTTAAAACACCATTATGATATCGGTTGTTTATCAGTTTTTTTCTGAAATCCCGCCATGCTGGTATCGTCCTTGCTGTACTCTTCTCATTAGTTCGTTTGTTTTGTAAAATCTGATAAATGGTCCACACTGGGTGGGCAGTCACTAATTCTCTTTGAGGAGGAGTTCCAAATGAAGAAAATGTTTATGTATCTTTTGGCTTTTGCTGTTGCAGCCAGCTTTGTTCCTGTTAGCCCGGCTAACGCAATGGAGCAACAGTTTGTTACAATCGGTACCGGTGGTGTTACCGGCGTTTACTACCCAACTGGTGGTGCTATTTGTCGTCTGGTTAACAAAACCAGAAAAGAGCACGGTATCCGTTGCTCGGTCGAAAGTACCGGTGGTTCTGTTTACAACCTGAACACCATTCGTGCTGGCGAACTAGACATGGGTGTTGCTCAGTCTGACTGGCAGTACCATGCATATCACGGCACCAGCAAATTCAAAGACCAAGGTCCTAACAAGAAACTGCGCGCAGTTTTCTCTGTTCACCCTGAGCCCTTCACTGTTGTTGCCCGTAAAGATGCCAACATCAGAAACTTTGATGACCTCAAAGGTAAGCGCGTTAACATCGGTAACCCGGGTTCCGGTCAACGTGGCACCATGGAAGTTGTTATGGCAGCCAAAGGCTGGACTAACAAAGATTTCAAACTGGCTTCCGAGCTGAAGTCCTCTGAGCAGTCTAAAGCTCTGTGCGACAACAAAATTGATGCCATCGTTTTCACCGTTGGTCACCCAAGTGGTTCGATCAAAGAAGCTTCGACTTCCTGTGACACAACTTTGGTTAACGTCACCGGTCCTGCAATTGACAAGCTTGTCAAAGACAATGACTACTATCGTTATGCAACTATCCCTGGTGGTATGTATCGTGGCACCCCTGAAGACACCAAGACCTTCGGTGTTGGCGCAACCTTCGTAACGTCTTCTGACGTTCCCGAAGATGTTATCTACAATGTTGTTAAAGCTGTTTTTGAAAACTTTGACGATTTCAAAAAGCTTCACCCTGCATTCTCTGTCCTGAAAAAAGAAGAAATGATCAAGGACGGCCTGTCTGCACCTCTTCATCGTGGTGCTGCTAAGTACTACAAAGAAGCTGGTTTGATGTAATTTATGTGATGCAGTAAAAAAATGCACCGTTTCGGCGGTGCATTTTTTTTCTCTCATCAGCCTTATGGGTGAGTCTGAAGGAACGACTTAGTGATACTTCCCAGAAAGGTTTGATCTATTTTTGTTGCGCTGAAGGATCTCTGTTATGAGCGAAGTAACAACTCAGATTAAAACCGAAGAAGAACTCCAAGAGATGATTGCCGAAACGGAATCGGGAGCTCGAAATCCAACCGGGTCTTTTCCTAAAAAAGTTCTGTTTGGGGTGCCGTTGATCTGGACGATTTTTCAACTTTGGTATGCCTCACCCCTGCCGTTCATTTTTAATTTCTTTGTCATAAATGATACTGAGGCGCGAGCAATTCACCTTGCTTTTGCCGTGTTCCTCGCATTTACAGCCTTTCCGACTTTTAAGAAATCTCCCAAGAACTATATTCCTATTCAGGATTGGGCGATGGGGCTGGCCGGTGCCTTCTGTGCCGGTTATCTCTACCTATTTTATAATGAGCTGTCTAGTCGTCCCGGTTTACCGACTCAGATGGACCTGATTGTTTCGGTTTGTGGCTTGATTCTGCTTCTTGAAGCAACACGACGGGCTCTTGGTCCTCCACTGATGATTGTAGCGCTGATTTTTATCTCCTACACCTTTGGTGGTCAGTACATGCCCGATGTTATTGCTCACCAAAGTGCCAGTCTGTCAAAAGGTATGTCTCACTACTGGCTGGGAACAGAAGGGGTTTTTGGTGTTGCGCTGGGTGTTTCCACCGGGATGGTCTTTATGTTCGTCCTTTTTGGGGCCCTTCTTGAGGCCGGTGGCGCCGGTAACTATTTTATCCGTACTGCTTTTGCTGCCCTTGGGCACCTGAAAGGCGGTCCGGCGAAAGCTGCTGTCGTCTCTTCAGGTTTAACTGGACTTGTTTCTGGTTCTTCTATCGCAAATGTTGTGACAACCGGAACCTTCACGATCCCGCTAATGAAGAAAGTTGGATTTAAGGCCGAAAAGGCGGGTGCTATCGAAGTTGCCTGCTCGACGAATGGTCAGTTGATGCCCCCGGTTATGGGCGCTGCTGCCTTCCTGATGGTTGAATATGTCGGAATTACCTACATCGAAGTCATAAAGCACGCATTCCTCCCGGCGATTATCTCTTACGTGGCGCTGGTTTACATCGTCCACCTTGAAGCTTGTAAAATGGGGCTAAAGGGGATGGAAAAGACTATTACAAAAACAGCGGCACAACGTTTGATGTCTTTTGTTCTATCGTTCCTAACTATGATTATTCTCGCTGGCGGAACATATTATGGTTTAGGCTGGATCAAGGGTGTTGCCGGTGACGCTACGATTTACGTTGTATCGGTTCTATTACTCATTGCGTATCTGTTTTTGCTTTGGGTTGCCTGCCGGGTTCCTGAATTGGAGCAAACAACTGAGATTAATGAGCTTCCTCATCTTGGGAAAACAGCTCAGGCGGGTTACTATTTTCTCCTGCCGGTTGTTGTGCTGATGTGGTGCTTGACTGTTGAACGACTGTCTCCGGCATTGTCAGCTTTTTGGGCAACAGTATTAATGATTTTTATCCTCCTGACGCAGCGACCGTTGAAAGGCATTTTCCGTAAGGGACAAGGGAAAGAATTTTCCTTTAAATCTGGAATCATGGATCTGATTGACGGCAGTGTTGCTGGCGCCCGGAATATGATCGGTATTGGTGTTGCGACGTCAGCTGCCGGTATTATTGTTGGTACTGTTACTTTGACCGGTATCGGGCTGGTTATGACCGAATTTGTCGAGTTTATTTCCGGTGGTAGTTTGATGCTGATCCTGCTGTTTACTGCAATCATCAGTCTAATTCTGGGAATGGGCCTACCGACAACGGCTAACTATATTGTTGTGTCGACTCTGATGGCTCCGGTTATCGTTAACCTTGCTGCACAGAATGGTCTGATCGTTCCTCTGATTGCTGCTCACCTGTTTGTCTTTTATTTCGGGATTCTTGCGGATGATACCCCGCCAGTGGGGTTAGCTGCCTTTGCAGCTGCCGGTATATCGGGGGGTGATCCGATTAAGACGGGTATACAGGGTTTTATCTACGATATCCGAACAGCGATATTACCCTTCATGTTTATCTTTAATACGAAGTTGCTGATGATCGGAGTCGATCATTGGTATCAGCTTGTTATTGTTATTGTTTCTGCTGTTCTTGCAATGCTTTCTTTTGCCGCCGGAACGCAAGGGTATTTTCTGGTTAAATGCCGGGTGTGGGAGACGGTGATGTTGCTATTGATCGCTCTGATTTTGTTTCGCCCGGGTATCGTCTGGGATAAAATTTTCCCCCCATTGCTTGAAGAACCTGCTACACAAATTGTTGAGTATGTCGGTGACATGGACCCGGGTTCATCTCTGCGTATGACGGTTGCCGGCGAAAAGATGAATGGTAAAAAGTTCAAAAAAACACTGATGCTGACAATTGGTGATGAGGCTACCGGTGCAGAGAGACTGGGTGCTGTTGGTATTGAAACCCGTGAGGAAGGTGGAAAGATCTATATCGATAATGTTGTTTTTGGCAGTGTCGCCGAAAAATCGGGCATCGATTTTGATCAGGAAATTCTTCACCTCCAGGTGCCAAGCCACCGCTTGCCACCAGAGCTGATGTATTTTCCCGCTGTTGGACTCTATATTCTGTTATATGTCATTCAATCTCGCAGGAGAAAGAAAGAGGAAGAGGCAGAACTGGAAGCTGCTGCTTGATATAATTGTTTGTCCCCTGACTTTTCTTTTGAATCGTCAGGTGGAGACAAATAGATAGGCTGAGAGGAAAGAGAGACCATTATGGAAATGAAGATAAATAAAATTCTGGTTGCCAAAGATTTAAGCAAAGATTCTTCACGGGTGATCCGCTATGCATTGGAACTTGGCTGTAAGTTTCATGCACAGATTCATGTTTTGCATGTTATGCCGACTGTTGATTCTTCGGTTCTTAACATGGTTGCGTTGACAATGGGACCAGACAATCTGGCAAAATTTAACGCCGTGAATGAATCAGAATTGTCCGAGAAGACCAAAGAGCAGTTGCACGCCATCATTGCGCAGGAAACTGAACTGATGGAGGAGGAGACGATCCATCCACCTCAGGTTGAAGTTCATCATGGGGAACCTGTTCCAATGATTCTTGAGGTTGCTGATCGTCTTGATGTCGACATGATCGTTCTCGGCAGTCATAGTAAAGGAAAGCTCCATTACGCTTTTCTCGGGAGTGTTGCTGAAAAGATATTGCGCAAAACAAACCGGGTGGTGACAATCGTCCCTCCTCATGTAGGGCGCTAGCTTTGTGATTTTGATTTTGACCCCGCCGCATGAATATGTGAGCGGGGTTTTTTTATGGCAATTATTTGATTGACAGAGATGTTTTGAAATGTCAATATATAACCGGATTAGTCATATA
>Ga0256842_1002922_pt1 | contig 11782 bp, 10 predicted proteins | sample 4559240metaG_FD_185973 | JGI IMG/M metagenome (GOLD analysis project Ga0256842, IMG submission 185973) | Hydrothermal vent microbial communities from Guaymas Basin, Mexico - 4559-240 | ecosystem: Environmental > Aquatic > Marine > Hydrothermal vents | place: Mexico: Guaymas Basin | collected...
TCACTTTAGAAAGAAGTTTAAAGCCATAGTTCACGATAGGTCTTCTACTGGACAGACTTATTACGTTGAGCCTTTGTTTGTGGTTGAAGATAACAATAAACTGCAGGAACTGAGAAGCAGAGAGAGAGAAGAGATAAAGAGAATTTTGAAAAAGTTATCTCTTTTAGTTTTTCAACATAGAAATCAGCTTCAATCTTCTTTTAAGGCTCTGGTTGAAATTGATAAAAGATTAGCGGTTGCGCACTTTTCCTTAGAAGTTAAAGGAGTTGTGCCTGAATTTTCTGATGAGGTAAGGTTAAAACAGGCGAAACACCCGTTATTATTGCTGTCGGGTAGAGATGTTGTTCCTGTTGATATCTTTTTGAAGAACGGACTTGTGATAACTGGTCCCAATACGGGGGGGAAGACTGTCACTTTAAAGACGCTTGGACTTCTTTCTATGATGGCACAGTCGGGATTTCTCATTCCTGCTGAAGAAGGTAGTAGCTTGAGGTTTTTTAAGAGCTGGATGGTTGATATAGGGGATGAGCAGTCGATAGAGCAGTCTCTTTCTACCTTTAGTGCTCACATCAGTAATGTAGCGAAGATACTTAAGAATTCCGACAGTGATACGTTGGTTCTTTTAGATGAATTAGGAGCAGGAACAGACCCTGTTGAAGGGTCTTCCTTGGCTGTTGCTATTTTGGAGTTTTTGAAGAAAAAGAAAGTTAAAACAGTTGTCACTACCCATTTTACTCCTGTTAAGCTTTACGCGTATAAGGATGATTATTACGATGTTGCTTCGGTATTGTTTGATGAGGTTACTCTTAAGCCACTTTATAAGTTGGTTTACGGAATTGTTGGTAAAAGCTATGCTCTTGAGGTAGCTTCCCGATACGGCGTTCCTCAAGAAGTGATTGATATGGCAAAGAAAATTTTGGGAAGTGAGGGAAGAATAGCTGAAGACATTATTTCTGCCCTTGAAGAGGAGTATAAGAAGTTAGTTAGGGAGAGGGAAGAGTTAAGGAAGAAAGAAAAGGAATTGAAAGAGAGAGAAAGGAAAGTTGTTGAAAAACTTTCTGAAGAATTGAGAGCGTTTATAGAGGAACTTGAAGAAAAGAGTAAGAAGGCGTTGCAAACTGCGAAAACTGGAGAGATTAAGCAGATAGTTATTACTGCTAAGAAAAAGTTGGATTCTTTGCAGGTTAAAGAAAGTAAAAGCGTTGATGATTTTTCTCCAGGAATGACGGTTAAAGTTAAGTCTACAGGAAGGAAAGGGAAGGTTGTTGAAGTTAATAAAGGTAAAGGAGTTGTTAAGGTTCAGCTTGGAGCTGTGAAAATTGAGGTAAAACCTGAACAGTTAGAAGTTGTTGAAGAAGTTGTTAGGAAAGAAGAAATTTCTGCCGTTAGCGTTGAAAGACCTAAACGATTTTTCCCCGAGTTAAAGCTTTTGGGAATGAGGGGAGAAGAGGCGTTGCAGGCACTTGAGGAATTTTTGGACGATGCTGCGGTTTTGGGGATTAAAAGCGTCAAAATTGTTCACGGACACGGAACAGGAATATTGAAGAGGTTGGTTAGGGAGTATTTGAAGGAATCTCCTTATGTAAAATCTTTTAGATCTGGTAAGATTGAAGAAGGCGGAGACGGCGTTACTGTGGTTGAGTTAAAGTGATTTGGGAGGTGATATGAAGTTTGTGATTTTCGGTGCTGGCGGAGTGGGGGGATTTTACGGAGGTATGATAGCTAAAGCCGGGTATCCGACCGTTTTTATAGCTCGTGGAGAGCATTTGAAGGCAATGAAAGAAAAAGGGTTGAAGATAGAAAGTTTTAAGCATGGAAGTTGGACGGTAAAAGAGGATGGAAGGAAAGTTATTTTTACCGATAACCCTAAAGTTGCCAAAGGTGCTGACGTTGTTCTGGTGTGCGTTAAGTCTTACGATACCGAAAAGGTGGCGCCTTCTGTAGCTGAAATGTTGAAAGATAACGGAGTTGCTGTATCTGTTCAAAACGGCATAGAGAATGAGGAAATTTTAGAGAGGTATTTAGGGAAAGAAAGGGTTTTGGGGGCTACTGCTTTTGTTGGAACTTACGTTAAAGAACCGGGTGTTGTAGTGCATGAAGCTGCGGGGCTTTTAGAGATAGGTGAAATGGATGGAAATGTTTCAGAGAGAGTGGAGAAGCTTGTTTCGGTTTTAAAAGGTTGCGGCATAGAGGCAAGAGTTTCTAAAGATATTAGATATACCCTGTGGAAAAAGCTAACTTGGAACGTTGCTTTTAATCCTTACTCTGTGGTTACTAAAGCTACTGTTGGAGAGATGTTGGCGCTTCCTGAAACTTACGATGTTTTAAAGAACTTGATGTTAGAGTGTTATAGGGTTGCTGAAGCTTATGGAGTTAAGTTAAAGCCGAGCGTGATGGAAAAATATTTAAAGTCTTCTCCGGATTTGATGAACTATAAAACTTCGATGCTTCTTGATTTTGAAAAAGGGAAACCCCTTGAAATTGAAGGGATAACCGGTGCGCTTATCAAAAAGGCAGAGAAAGTAGGAGTAGATGTGCCGTATAACAGGTGCGTTTACGCTACTGTAAAGCTGCTTGATAGAAAGAGGCTTAAGAAGTGACTTTTTGGTAGATGATGGCAGCCAAACTTACTGCAAGGTAGATGAGAGCAATTATAGACAGTTCGTTTTTGTTGTTAATAGCAAGGTAACCGATTATTGTTGCTGAAGTTACGAGCATAAGCAGTAAACCCAAATATGCCAATTTTAGATTGGCTTTTGTTAAGTTCTGGAGTTTTATGTTCGCTATTGAAACGCCTATTGATACCAGTAAAAACGTTAAACTTGAAAATTCTGCTATTACGCTGAGGCTGCCAAAAGATGTAAACAGTAAAGCGGCAGTTGTCAAAGTGAGTAGTGAAACGATTGGAACGTTTTTTTCGCTGCGTTCTGCAAATATTTTAGGCATCATTCCTTGCTCTCCCAACTCTGCCATCATTCTTGAAGCTCCGAAAAGAGTTGAATTTATGGCAGAGCTGGTAGCCATTAGCGCTGCAATTCCGATGAGAACGCTTCCTAATTTGCCGAGTATGGGTTGAGCGACTATTGCAAGTGCGTATTCCTTTGCGGATACTATCTGTTCGTATGTTAGAGTTCCTACGGCGACGATAGAAAGTAGCAGATAAATAGTTCCAGTTATAATTATAGAGCCATAAATGCCTTTCGGTATGTTTTTGTCGGGGTTTTCTGTTTCTAAGACAGCGTTGGTTATGAGCTGGAATCCTTCATAGGCAACGAAGATGACTGCTGCGCCTAAGAATATGGAGGTAATTCCTTTATTTAGAAATGGTGTGAATTTTGAAAAGTCAGCTTGAAGTAGTCCTACTACCGCGAAGAAAGAAAGAATAGCGATTTTGCTGTAAACTATAATGTCTTCTGTTATTCCGGAGGATTTTACGCCTTTTGCGTTAATTAGATAAAAGAAGACTAATACGCCTATGGAGAGAATTACTCTTGTTAGGAGTGAGTGGGGCATTCCTAAAAGGTCTGCTCCGTAGGCGCCGAACGTAAAAGCATAGAGTGCTAAAGTTCCTATGTATCCTACTATTACTATCCATCCTTCTATCCCGGCTATCCACGGTTTGTTCGGAAAAGCTTTTAGAAGGTAGGTATAACTTGCACCGTCGTCGCGGAAAGTAAGAGCCAACTTTACGTAGTGGTAGCCTGCTGCCAACGCTATAAGCATGTCTATCAGGAAAGACAGAGGTGCTCCGTTTCCTGCAAAGTTTACCGATATTCCCAAAACGGAAAAAATCCCCCCACCAATCATCCCCCCAACACCGATTGCTAAAAGTTCTTTTAAACCTAACTTCTCTTCAATAACTCTGTGCAATTTACTTTCTTTTTTCATTTTTCCTCTATCTTTACTTCTTCTATCTTTCTGTTGCTTGTTTTCGTCACCGTTATTGTGTGGTTTTTAAGCTCTAACTTTTCTCCGGGGTTGGGAAATCTTCCCAATTTAGAAAGGATAAGCCCTGCTACCGTTATGTAGTCGCGGGAGGTGGGGAGGGGATTTTTCAGTAGTTTATTTATTTCTTCAATCTCTGCCGTTCCTTCGGCTGTTAAAACGTTTCCCTTTTTTGTTATCTTTAACTCGGGACGGTCAAATTCATCTTCTATTTTGCCTACTATTTCTTCTAAAATATCTTCAAGAGTTACAATTCCCAAGGTTGAACCGTATTCATCAACCACTATTGCCATTTCTCCTTTGTTCTTTCTGAAAGTTTTGAGGGCGTCAAAAATGTTCATGTATTCTGGTAGAACCAGTATGGGCTTTGCTATTTTTCCTACAGGAGTTTTTGTATCTGTAACGTTCAAGAAATCTGAAATGGTTATATAACCTACGATGTTGTCGAATCGGTTTTCATAAACCGGTAGTTTAGAAAATCCCGATTTTTCGAAAAGTTTTAATGCTTGATATGCTGGGCTGTCCTTTTCCACGGCTACAACGTTGAGTAGAGGGACGTAGATGTTTCCAACGCTTTTTTCGTGGAGTTTAAGGATATTTTTCAAAATGTTTCTTTCCGCTCTTTCTACTTTGAGTTTTGATGCGCTTTCAACCAACATTTTGAGTTCTTCTTTTGTTACAAACGGGTTTTGGGTGCTTTCAGCTTTAAGTAACTTTGCCACTATTTTGGATATTCCCATAACGAATATAGAAATCGGTTTAAAGAGAATGTAGAAAAAGTAGATGGGATAAACGATTTTAAAAGCTATTTTGCCTGAATATTTCTGAAAAAGGCTTTTGGGTATTAGTTCTCCGAAGGTGAGTGTTATAGGAGTGAAGCAGAGAACGGTTGCTAATTCGGGATAATTTTTTACTATTGGAATAGTGTGTTCTATTTGTTCTAAAAAGGCTGACGTAAACAATGCTGAACCTGTTACGGTCGATATGTTCGTTCCAATAAGGGTTGTTGTTAGTAGTTTTTCTGGCTCTTTGAGAAGTTTTTCAAGGAGTTTCGCAGCTTTATCTCCTTTTTGAAGTCTTTTTTGGAGCTCTATTTTGGGGAGGGAAACAATGGCAATCTCGCTGCCCGAAAAGAATCCTTCCATTAACACGCAAAGAAGTATGGCAACAGCGATTTCCATTACTTAGCTTTCTCCACCAAAATTTTTTTAATTCTGTTTCCTTCCGTTTCAATGACTTTAAATGTGTATCCTTGATAGGTTACGGTTGTTCCTTCTTTTGGAATTTCTTTTGTAAGAGCCATTATTAGTCCGGCTAACGTGTCAACTTCGTCAAGGATTTCATCTTCTTTTAGAGATAAAGTTTCTATTACCTCTTCTATAGGGGTTTCACCATTGAAGATGAATTTGTCTGAAGCGATTTTTTTAACTTCCTCTTCCCTTTTCTCGTCCGGGATAGTTCCAACGATTTCATTTAGTATATCGTCTAAAGTGACTATTCCGGCGGTGTTGCCGTATTCATCTATAACGATTGCCATGTGCTTTTTTCTTCTTTGCATCTCTTCTAAAAGTCTGTCGATGGTTTGGAACTCTGAAACGAAAAATGGTTCATCTGCAAAATGTTTAACCGGTTTGGAGAGGTCTTGGGAGGAGAGGGTGAGGGGGAGGATTTTTCTGGTGTAAAGGATTCCTGTAATCTGGTCGATGGAATCTTTAAAAATAGGAATTCTGGAGAATTTTGTTTTCCGTATCTTTTCTATGGCTTCTTTTACCGGTGTATCTTCCGATATGGCGAATATTTTGTGCTTTGGAGTCATTATCTCTTTGACGTCTGTTTCTCCTAAATCGAGAGTTCTGTCTATGAGTTCTTTTTCCTCTTCTGCTATTGTTCCTTCTTTTGCTCCTTCAGAGACTAAAATGAGAAATTCTTCATCAGTGATGGCGGATGGTTTGTTAAAAAGCTGAATGCCGAAAGGTTTAAGAATTAGCGACGCTAAGGTTACCAGTCCAATTCTTATAGGAAATATGATTTTTTTAACCAGTTTTAGAAAGTCTAATATGAAGAACGCATAATTTTCTCCGTATTTAATGGCTAAAGTTTTTGGAGTTACTTCACCAAATATAAGGAGGGTTATTACCGTTATCGGGACGGCTAACGTTGTTCCCCTTTCTTCTCCAAAGAGCTTTGTAAACATTACTGTTGAAGTAGAAGCTATTGCTACGTTTACCATTTCGTTCCCTATGAGAATAGTGGCTATTAGCTCTGCGGGATTTTGCAGGAGTTTTAGGATTTCTTTGGCTTTTTTATTTCCTTCCTTTGCTAATCTTTCAAGCCTTAACGTGTTGAGAGAGAAAAAGGCTGTTTCCGAAGCGGAAAACAGCCCTGAAAGTATTATGAGTATTGGCAGTATCAGGTAGTAACTACTCGATGTGTCCATTATGTGCTTTTCCTCTTGAGCATTTCGTGAATTATAAGGTTTTGAACTGCCGTTATCAGGTTATTTGTGAGCCAGTATAGAACGAGACCTGCGGGGAAAGTTGCAAACATGAAGGTAAATACGATTGCCATTATGTAAAAGATTTTCTGTTGTTCTGGGTTTGTGGTGGGCGTGAGCTTTTGCTGAAGAATCATAGAAGCACCCATGAGGATAGGCATTATGTATGTAGGGTCTTGCATAGAAAGGTCGGGAACCCACAAGAAAGAAGCTCCTTTAAGTTCAACAGCGTTTAAGAATATTTCGTAAAGTGCAAAGAATATGGGAATTTGCAGGAGCATGGGAAGACATCCACCCATAGGGTTGACGCCTGCTTCTCTGTAGAGCTTCATCATCTCTTCGTTGAGTTTTTGAGGGTCATTTTTGTAGCGGTTTTTCAGTTCTTCAAGTTTGGGGGCTAATTCCTGCATCTTTTTCATAGATTCAAAGCCTTTGTGAGTTAGGGGGTGGAGGAGGATTTTTATTATGAGTGTTAGAACTATTATTACCAATCCCCAGTTGTGGATGTATTGGTGGAGGAAAAGGAAAAATTTAAGAAAAGGTTTTGCTAAGAAGCCGAAGATTCCAAAGTCTATCGCTTTATCCATTCCTAAGGATTCAAGCTGATTTAACTCTTTCGGTCCTCCGTAGAACGTGAAGTTACCGATAAATCCTTTTACCAAGGTGTGTCCGTTTAAGTTTTCTATCGTTACCGGAAAGCCTTTTCCTTTAAGCGCCATTATGAAGTATTTATCCTCTTCTCCAGCCCATACGGCGTTGTTATAGTTGATGCTTCCTTTTATGTCTTCTGTTTTGATTCTTAAGACTTTTCCGTCTGCTGTTTCAAGGACTGGTCCTATGTGTCCCATTCTTGAGGTGTGAGCTTCGTTTACTTTTATGTCTGGTCCTACAACTGTTATTAGCTGTTTTCCGTTGAGTTTTGTTTTTACATCTATTTTGTAAGAGTTAGGGTAAAAAGTAAGGGTTTTGGTAAACCGAGAACCGTTTTTAAGAGTTCCTGTAAGGGTGAGTGTTACAGGAGCTTTGGTTACTTTGACTTTTGTTTTATCAGGTATTAGTTGGGTTTTTAAGAGTTCCTCTGTGAGTTCTTTATTGTCACTGATGGTTGTTAGCGGATAGATTCCCATTTTTTGAGCTGAAGGAGCTATTAATTGAGCTTTGTATTTTTTAATGTAAAGGTTTACGAGTTTTCCGTTAGCAGTAGAGATAGTAGCCGTGTAAAGGGGAGTTTCTACTTTTACTGTTTTCCCAATTGCTTTAACTGTAGGTATGTCTGCTTTGATTACTTTTGTATTTTCTACTGCTTTTGCGTTATTTTCGGTTTTCTTTGGATGCATGAATAACTGAAATCCAAAGAACACTACCGTTGCAATGATTAGAGCTTGTATGATGCTTGAAAGTTTATTTTTTTCCATAGTGTAGTTTCCTCCTTTAGGGGTAATCTACTCCGCCTTTTGATAGTGGATTGCAGCGCAAAATCCTCCACGCTGCTTTCAGCGAGCCCTTGATAATTCCGTATTTCTCAACTGCAAGTATTGCGTAAGAAGAGCAGGATGGGTAATACCTGCAGCTGTGGGGAAGAACGGGAGATATAAACTTTTGGTAGCCTTTTATTGCTAAAATGAAAGTTTTTCTCATGGCTGTTCCTTTAGTATTCCCGCTTTTCGGGCAAGGTTCAAAAAATCCTCTTCCACCTCTTTAAACTTCTTTCCAACTATCCCCTTTCTTGCAATAAAAATGATATCAACCGGTTTTAATCTGTGTTTGTTTAAACGAAATACTTCTCTCATTAACCTTTTAGCCCTGTTTCTGATGACGGCTTTTTTTGAAATCTTCTTAGAGGCTATGAATCCCGCCCTCGGAAACTCCACTTCTGATTCAGCAAAATAAAAAGCTACGGTGCTACCACCGTAGCTTTTCCCTTCTCTGAAAACCCTTTCAAACTCTTTTTGTTTTCTGAGCTTTTCATGCTTTTTAAACGTAAATCTTATCTTCTCTTCCACTCGTCGCTTATCGTTAACTTCCAACGTCCTTTCTGCCTTCTTCTCTTTAAGATTTTTCTTCCCGTTTTGCTCTTCATTCTTGCTCTGAAGCCGTGAACTCTCTTACCGTGAAGCCTGCTCGGCTGATATGTTCTCTTTGTTGACAATTTACACCTCCCGAAGGTATGCTGATTTGATAGGTGGAATTATAGTCAAGAACGAGCAGTTGTCAAAAGTTTGAAAGAACTTCCATTAAAAGTTTTGAGAGCAATAGCGATTTTTCTTTTGCTACTTTAACTACCTCTTCGTGGTTCGTTTCTAACTTAAGCGTGTCGTTAACGGGAATTGTAAGTCCTATTACTTCCATGTCGAAGAAGTTGGCAGCTATTACTTCTGGAACGGTGGACATACTGACGCAGTCTGCGCCTAAAATTTCAAGCATTCTTACTTCTGCAAAGGTTTCGTAGTTTGGTCCCAATACAGCTGCCAGTGTTACTTTTTCGGCTTTTATCCCTAACTTCAGAGCCGCTTCTAAGAAAGCTTTTGTAAGTTTTTTGCTGTAAAATTCTTTTCCGTTTACAAATACTTTAGCTCCGTGATTTTTTATGAGCCCTGCTAAAGGATTTCTTCCCATTAAGTTAATGTGGTCTGTGATTATTCCGATATCGCACTGGGCTGCTTTTCTTGAAACAGCTCCAGAAGAGCAGGTTGGTATGAAAACTTTTATTCCAAGGCTTTTGCACAAGCAGGGTATAAATCTTATTTCTTCATCTGTTCTACCTTCGTAGTAATGAAACCTGCCTTCGAAGAATAAGACTTTTTTACTGTTAATTTCAAACACTTTTAGTATGCCTGTGTGACCGGGAACGTAGGGTTCGGGCATGTCGGGGATTAGACTATAGGGAATTTCAGAAGTTGACGCTTCTAACGATATGCCCGAACCTCCCACTATGGCTATATCAAACTTTTCTATTCCCGTTTTTTCTCTTATAAAATCTGCCGCTTTCATAGGTTTCCTAAATTTTGGGTTTGATGAAGAGGAGTTTGGAGGTGGGATTTTTCAATATGTTTGCTTCTGTAAAGATGGATATAAATATGTCGTATTCCGGAAGGTAGTCAAAGCCTTCTATTCCTCCCAGATTGTAGATTGGACTTGTAGCTTCTTCCCAATCAAAACCAACACCGCTTCTGTAAAGGAGAAGTATCCTTCCGCCGTCGAACGTATAAATGTTTCTTAAGATTCCCGGAACTGCATTCTTGTTTTGAGAAAAGAGAATTTCTTCATTTCCGTCGCCATCCATATCAACTGGAATCGGTTTGGGAGTTATATAGTAACTTACAAGTGTATCCTCGTTATACCAGTATAAACAGTTAGGAGAAGCTCCTATTTGTATTGGTGATTTCCATACAACGGTTTTGCCTGCAGCTACGTTGAAGAAGTAATCTAAATCGTAGTAGGCGAAGAACGTTTGTCCGTTATTTTTAAAGAGCTGAGCACTGGTAACCTGGAATTCAGGAGGAACGGTAATTCTCTTCACTTTTTTCAGCTTTCCATTTTCCAACTTTAACTTCCATACTTTTTTGCCGAATATCTGGTCTGGAGCGCTGCTTATCTCCTGTCCGTATATTGCGTCGTTAATTCCGTCACCGTTCTCATCAAATCCTGATAAAATGAGGTTTGATTGGGCTAACTTTTTCAGCTTTCCGTTTGATACTTCGAAAATACCGGAAAGGACGCTTTTTGTGTCTTGGTCAAAGCCGTCTATGATAATAAGGTCGTGCTTAAAACCTTGAATTTCCAAAGGCGATACGTGAAACAGATAAGTTCCCATAAATGGATTTTTAAACGTATAAACTTTGCTGAGTCCCGAGGGGGTGGGGTGGAAAACTTCAATTTTATTTTCTTGGGATACTACTATTTCTTCCTGTGGAGATTTATCGATGTTTGCAGCGAAAAGGCTTGTAGCGTGAGTTTTCAGGTTTGCTACTACTGAATAGCCTGCGTTTACTCCGATGGTGAATGATGATGCCGGTGCACCGTTCCACGGGAACACCTTTAACAGTTTTTTTGTTCCATCAAAAACTTCTACGCCTTCGGAAGAGACGACAAAGTATCCATCGTATCCCGTTAATTTATTGGCGGGCACTTTTCTTTTAAAATCAGCCGGATATCTAAGATTAAATATCTTTTTGAATTTTTGTCCTTCCTGATAATCAGCTAAATGGAGGTAAGGCACTTTTTCTTTTAGTTGCTTATACAGTTTTTTCCCTTTTTCTTTTGTGAAATCCAAGTAGAGAATTCTGTTGAAAGAATATTTTTGAACTTTTTCTCCTATGATGGGTTTACCGATTGTAGGTAGAGCTATTGAGTAATCATTTTTAACCTCGTTGACTTTGAGAACGGCGCCGCTTTTTTCAGCAACAAACATATCTCCCGGGCTGATTCCGTCCCTTTTTCCTAAATCTATTATGTAACCGTCGTAGCTGTTTAAGACTATTTCTCCTTCTTTGGGAGAGAATTCCTTCTTCATGTAAAAGATGACGTTTTCTACTCCCTTGAGGTTAGATTTTTCTGGTGTTTGACTTTCTGAAGGGATGTAAGGGGTATAGGTAGGTTCCTCCTTCTTTGAAAAAGGATTTATAGATGACAAACTGCAGGAGGAAGCCAGTGCAGCAATTGTGGTAAGGAGTATAAATTTTCTCATTAATCACCTCTGCGGTTGAATTTCTTCGTGCGAAAAAATATTAGCATACGAACGAAGGATAAAAGTTGTGTTTTAGTGAAAGTTTTTTAAGACGTTGTTAATTCGTATTTTTCTCTTTATAATTGTAAACGATTATCATTTCGGAGGTTTACTTTTGGAGAAAACTGCCAAAAGGAGGAAGAGGAATACAAGGCAGAAGGCGGTTGTTTATCAAGTAGTGAAAGATTCCTGTGACCATCCCACTGCTGAAATGGTCTACGAAAGAGCAAGGAGAGAAATTCCGACGATAAGCCTTGGAACGGTGTATAGAATTTTGAAGGAGCTATCTGAAGAGGGGAAGATAAAGGAGATAATAATTGATAAGCAGTCAAGGTTTGACAGGAGGACGGATTTTCACCACCACTTTGTATGTAAAAGTTGTGGAAAAATAGAAGATGTAGAAACGCCTATTTGTAGGTATACCTGTAAAAAAGTGGAGCAAAAAGGCTATGTTGTAGAGGAGATAGAATATAAGTTTTACGGGTATTGCGACAAATGTGCACAAAAATTGGGCAAGCAAGTAGGATAGTTGCACTTATTGAGTGCATGTTTCGTGGATTTTCGTGGAAAAATTTTGGCATTGGTTTTGCTTAATTAAGTTTTTGAGGAGGTAGAAA
>Ga0256842_1002923_pt1 | contig 11779 bp, 8 predicted proteins | sample 4559240metaG_FD_185973 | JGI IMG/M metagenome (GOLD analysis project Ga0256842, IMG submission 185973) | Hydrothermal vent microbial communities from Guaymas Basin, Mexico - 4559-240 | ecosystem: Environmental > Aquatic > Marine > Hydrothermal vents | place: Mexico: Guaymas Basin | collected...
GGGATGTATTCCGCATTATCCAACCCCAAACACCTGGATACTATGTTAGTAAGGCGGTCACCAAAATTCGGGAAAGCACTTGACAGGTTTTATGAAGAAAATATTTTTTGTGTTCAGTGGGAAACAAATAAAAACGCGTAGGGGGTCATTATGCGAAGGGGAATTGGTGTTTTACTCGCCGTGTTAAGTCTTGCCGTTGTGGTGTGGGCGGGCACCACAGGAAAAATCACCGGAACAGTGACGGACAAACAAACCGGTGAGCCACTTATGGCGGCGGATGTTGAGTTGATAAACCCCGCCACAGGTGAGGTTATAACCGGGACCGCCACGGACCTTGACGGGAACTATATTCTCTTAGATGTGGCGCCCGGGGTGTATGACCTGCGAGCCTCAGCGCTGGGATACGCCCCTATGACCGTCAAAAATGTGGTGGTCCACGCAGACAAAACCACCACCGTCAACTTCCAACTGGTGTCCGAGGCAATCAAGGCTGAGGCGATTGAGGTTGTGGCAAAGCGTGAGCAGGTTAAAATGGATGCCGTTTCCTCGGAGGACTATGTCAGTTCCGATGAGATAAAGTCAATGCCTGTCCAGAGCGTCAACGAGGTTCTGGAGACGAGGGCTGGAGTTGTGAGCCGCGGCGGGGAACTGCACTTCCGCGGCGGAAGAGCCCGCGAGGTGGCATACTATGTCAACGGAATGCCCGCCAACGACCCCACCTACGGCTATCAGGCGCTGACTGTCTCGCCGAATTCAGTGCAGGAAATTCAGATGCAGACCGGTGCGTTCAACGCTGAATACGGCGGAGCGCTCTCTGCGGTGGTCTCTATCGTCACAAAAGAGGGCGACCCCAACAAATTCTCCGGCTCCATCGGATACTCCACTACAAACTTCAGAATCAAAGCCCTCAACAAGTTCACCACCAATGCCGACAGGATTGACTTTTCCCTGTCGGGTCCCGAGCCGATTTCAACCTACTTCCTGCCGGTTCTGGGACTGAAACTTCCAAGAGATAAAAGAATCTCCTATTTCTTCTCAATCTCCGGCGAAAACGCCGACACAAGGCTTCCCTACAACAAAAAATTTGACCTTGACTATCCCGAGGGCGGCGCGCCGCTCGCCACTCAGGATGAAATCGTCGGTCCATACAAAATCAAATATGGCTGGTATGGTTTCTTCCCCGAAAGGCGTGTGAACCAGTATCAGGCGACTCTCAAACTCAAACAGAGACTGACGCCCTCGTTCAAGTATGTCATCTCCTTTGATGGGAACTGGTCCAAGTGGCGCAGTTTTGACTGGTATTACTATTATTGTCCCAAGTTCGCCTACAAGAGCAAGCAATCGGTGTATCAGACGACTCTTAACATCACTCACAATCTTTCGGTTAACACATTTTACGAACTGAGGCTGGGGTATTTCCACAATCAGCGGACACTGAATCCCGGTGATTGGGACCCGGGCGATTTCGCCGTGGATTCCTCGGCGGTGCGCACCCTTGACGACTGGGTTGATGTGAACAACGACGGTATTCCCCAGATTCGTGTCCCGTGGGTTGATTTCAACGGCAACGGAATGTGGGACTACGGTGAATACTGGGAGCCGCTCATTGACAGAATTGACACAATCTGGAACGACCCCTCGCTGAGGGACTCCATAATTGAAATTGACACAATCTATGCCGACACACTCCCGCCGCAGTTGGGCGAGGAACCCTGGATGGACTGGAACAACGACGGCGTGTTTGAACCCAGATGGACCAACTTCAACTCGCCGTATCCCTCCTGGTTCTCTATGAATATCGGCGAAATCTATATGGACGGCGAGCCGTTCCTGGACGGCTACCCCTACGGGATGAGTTATGAGGCGCTTCTGGACGGGAGCGCCGGAATTGAGTTCGTGATGGAAACCCTGTGGGTTGATGTCAACGGCGATGGGCAGAAGCAGTTCGGGGAATATGTCTATGGAAGTTATTATTACACTCCCCACGATACGCTTTTGGAGGAACAGACTTGGGTTGACTCCAACCACAACGGACAACCCGACTGGGGAGAATACATTGATTTCAACGGCGATGGGCAGTTGACCTGGCGGGATGGTCAGTGCAACTACATTGATGCCAACGGCAACGGCAGATATGATGTGGGGGAACTTGGCGAGCCGTTCCTTGACCTCAACGGCAACGGTTACTACGACCCACCGGACTATCAGCACGAGGACTGGGAACCCTACATTGACCGCAACGGCAACGGAAAATACGACAATGCCTCCGGGTTCCAGTATCGCGGTTTTGACCGCTGGGCAGTTTGGCACAAAAGAACAGTGGATATGGTGATGGCTAAGGGCGACTTGACCAGCCAGGTTGACAAGCACAACCTCGTCAAAACCGGAATTCAGTATCAGTGGATAAGAATAAATATGAACGAGATTCAGTATCCGGAATATTACTACGATGGGGTTCCGGACAACGGACCCTGGCCCGAACACGGAATTTTCCGCTCGTTCTACACCAGAACCCCGCAGACATTCTCCGCCTACATCCAGGACAAGATGGAATACGGCGGACTTATCGCAAATGTGGGATTGAGATTTGATATGTTTATTCAGGCACACGAGGTTCTGGAGGATTCGGTTGAAGAGCAACTCAAACTCGTGCTCGCCGACTGGTGGGAGGAGAACAAAATTAAACGGACCGACTGGAGGCTCTCGCCCCGTCTGGGTATGAGTTATCCGATTACGGACAAGTCCAAATTGTTCTTCAGTTATGGGCACTTCTACCAGTTGCCGGGATTTGATGATTTCTATCAGGTGCCCACACAGGGCTCCCGGGCGGGAAGGTTGGTCGGCAACCCCAACCTCTCTTATGAGAAAACTGTGGCGTATGAGTTGGGAGTTGCCTACGGAATCTCCAACGACTGGACAGTGCAGTTTTCCGGTTATTACAAGGACATCTATGACCTTATAAACACATCGCACCAGAGAATTGGGACATTGGAGCAGGATGTCTATGTAAACCACGACTACGCCCGCGCGAGGGGGGTGGAGTTCAGAGTTGACAAAGCCTTGTCCAACTACTGGTCTCTCAGCGTCAACTATGCTTATTCTTTCGCCTTTGGTAAGAGTTCCTCCGACCGCAGCGGATATGACGCCCAGTTTGACCAGACCGCAATCCCTCTGCGGGACCTGCCCCTTGACTGGGACCAAAGACATCTGCTCAACGCAACTTTGAGCATAACCGTCAAAAAGGACGAACATCCCAAACTTTTCGGTCTGACCCTGCCCGACAACTGGAACATCAACACTGTGCTGACCTGGGGAAGCGGATTCCCATATACCCCATCAAAATATAACCCGTATTATACAATCAAACCCGGAGAAAAAGCCTGGGAGAGAACCAACGCCCTTCGTATGCCCAGCCAGTTCAATGTTGACCTCAGAATGAACAAGACCTTCAAAATTGGAAAATACGATTTGAACACATATCTGCAGGTGTCAAACCTGACGAATCACAGAAATGTTCTTGAGGTCTATTCCGACACCGGCAAACCGGATAAAAGTTGGACTTTGTGGCACGACGACGGGACCTATGAATTTATGGGCGATGATTACGCCAAGAATCCGACCCACTGGGGTCCGCCCACAGATATAAGAGTTGGTCTGGAACTTTCGTGGTGATTGATAGATAAAAACCAAGGCAAGGAGAGATAAGATGAAAAAATTAGGCGTGGCACTGCTGATCCTGCTGTTAGCAGCAGGAGGATGGAGCAAAGACCTGGGGAAATTGCGGCTGAGAAACGCAGAATTTGGCAGAACCAGTGGAATTTACCCCGCACAGGATGAAAAAACTCATCAGGTCGGAAGTCTGTATTTGACCGTGACCAACTATGGGTTTTTTGGCTCCCAGCGGGGCGATGACACCCCGACATATTGCATAACCTCCGATGAGGAAATCTGCGGGCGGGAGCCCGGAAACTGCCGTCCATCGGCGGAATACCCCGGATGCAGCGGTCTGGAGTATCTGTTTATGGGGGCGCTGTGGATAGGTGCTGTGGTCGGCGGCGACACACTCGTCTCCGTGGGCGAGGACGGATGGCACTCGGACATCAACGAACTTTTCCCAAGTTATAACGACGGCGACACCATAATCAAAAGGTCGGTTCTCGACGGGGACAGCGGTGCGGTCTCCGAGGAGGACTATGTCTGCAATTTCTCGGACACCATTATGAATACTTCCTTCGCGCCCCCGGACCACAGACCCATCGGAATAGAAATCCATCAGGAAAGTTATGCGTGGAGTTACGATTACGCCCACAACTTCGTCTTTATTGACTATACCTTCAAAAACATTCGCACCGATGGAAGGACAATCCGGGACCTGTATATCGGTCTTTACATTGACGGCGATGTGGGTCATGTGAACACCGAACGCTATGCCCAGGACGATGTGACGGGATTTATCAGATATTATGTGACCGATGCTGGGGACACAATTCCGCTCAACCTCGCCTGGATTGCCGACAACGATGGAGACCCTGAAGAGGGTGCGTTCACCGATAGAAGCCCTACCGGGGCTATGGCGGTAAAACTTCTGCGCGCCCCTGGCGGAACCGATGTCTCCTCCCTCAACTTCGCATACAACTGGTGGATTTCCAACACCGAAGAGACCTACGACTGGGGACCCATGATGAGCAACAATGACCTCGGATTTGACGGTACCCCCGAGGGAGATATCAACAAATACAAGGTGATGTCCAATGGTGAATTTGACTACGACCAAACAGAAGTTCTGGACTATCTTGACAACAGCGATTGGGTCAGTTTGGATGAGGAATATGCCAGAAGTCTCTGCAACGGGTATGACACCAGATTTCTGCTTTCCTTCGGACCTCTGGAACTTCCCCCTGACCTTCCCGACAGCGAACTTCCCCACATAACCATCGCCTTTATGGTGGGCGAGAACTTCCACACCAATCCCAATATGGACACCACCGATTGCAGCCAGTTTAAGCGGTATTACAATTTCCAAAAACTCGCCGAGACGGCATATTGGGCACAGCAGATTTTTGATAACGGCTACCGCGGTCCGGAGCCGCCGCCGGCACCGGAATTCAAAATCGTCCTCGGACAGAACAAAGCCACTATCCTGTGGAAGAACAATGTGGAAAATGTGTATGATGAAATAACCCATTTGTATGACTTTGAGGGATACAGAATCTATATCGCCGAGGAAAATATAGACCATTATTATGTTCCGCTGGTGCAGTATGATAAAGTGGACTTTTTGAAGGTGGAGCGCATAACAGAATACCTTGACTCGGTCTCCGCCGAGGGCGATTCTTTCTTCCACTATGACACCCTTTACTCCGATGCTCTTCTGGACAGCGATGACTCAATAGATGTGGAACTTGTGCATTCCGACGGGACCACCGAGACAATCCGGCTGAAGCCGCAGCCCTTTGACGCCAATTTAGGGATGCCGCCGGACACGGTGATTGACGGGGAGACCTGGTATTATTATGTGATTGACCATCTTCTGCCCGGCGATGACAAATGGGTTGTGGTCACGGCGTTTGACTATGGGCAGCCGAGCAAGGGACTTGCCTCGCTTGAGTGCAACAAGACCAAAAACGCCAAATGGTTTGTGCCCAGCGGCGCACCGCCCACCGACAAGAAGGTCCGCGTGGTGCCGAACCCCTATCGCGTGGACCACGACTACAAGCGCTACTGGGAACACTCCTTCACCAGCGAGTGGACCGAATACTCCCGCAAGTTGAGGTTCTATAACCTGCCCAAACACTGCACGATACGAATCTATACCCTTGACGGAGATCTGGTCAAAGAGATTGAGCACGACGAGTCGGTTCCGGGGACTATGGTCGGCGCCGAGGACTGGAACCTGATATCCCGCAACGACCAGGCTATCGTCAGCGGAATATATGTGTTCAGCGTTGAGGACGAAGAAACCGGCGAGATTCAGACTGGCAAGTTCGTGATAATCAAATGATTCAGCATAAACTGGCAAACAAAAGGAGGCAGTGATGAGGATATTTTCAAAGTATCTGATTGTGGTGGTTGTCCTGCCGGTGCTGGTGTTCGGGCAGGCGAAAGTCGGGACTGCGGTGGCGCAGTTTTTGGAGATACCGGCATCGGCACACGGCGAGGGAATGGCTGGCGCCCGTGTGGGGATAACCGATGATATCTCCTCAATCTACTACAACCCCGGCGCTCTGGCGTGGCAGAACCGCCGCCAGTTTGCGATTTCCCACTCTATGCTCTATGCCGGCATATCCCACGACTTTGCGGCGTTCACTATGCCCGCTATGGGCGGAGTGGTAGGGGTTTCCGCCATCACGCTCTACACCGGCGAGATGGAGGAGACCACCCCATATCAGCCCGAGGGCACCGGAAGGACATTTTCCGCCGGGGACCTTTCGTTGGGCGTCACATACTCCAAATTCCTCACAGACAGGTTTTCGGTCGGAGTGACCGCAAAATATCTGGGGGAATACTACGCCGATGTCCACGCCCACGGCTGGGCTATGGATATAGGGACGATATTTAGGACCGCTTTCAAGGATATCCGGCTGGGGATGATGCTCTCAAACTTCGGACCAGACCTCAAGTTCATCAGCCAGAGTGCACCGCTGCCTATGTGTTTCCATTTCGGTGCGGCGGGAGAGATAATCAACACTGCTCCGCACAGGCTCACCCTTGATGTTGAGGGCTCCCATCCGAACGACAACCTTGAGAAATTCCGTGCAGGGCTTGAGTACGCCTACAACGAGATGTTTTTCATCCGTGCCGGTGGGAAACTTCAGTATGACTCCGACCTTTTCACCTTGGGTGCGGGATTTAAGATTCCGGTGGGTGCGGCAAGATTTGCCGTGGACTATTCCTTTACATATATGCGTCATTTGGAAAGTGTCCACAGGATTTCAGTTGGCGCTGAATTCTGACCATAAAAACAAGGAGTGACCGATGAGGAGCAAAAAGACAATTTCAATTGGAATCGCACTTTTGGCGCTGGCGGTTTTGGGCGGATGCTACAAGGGCGAGGAGAGCGAGACCCAAAACCCATTTGTGCACCTGTATAATGTTCCGCCGGACAGTTCGGTTATGGGTGCGGCGCCGGTTATCTGGTGGTGGGGCACCGATGTCGACGGGATAATTGTGGGATATCAGTGGATTGACATCACCGCCGCAAAACTTGATTCCACCACAGTGGAGGCTTATTACTCGGGGACAGAGCCAATTCCAGATACGGTTATCTCCGCCGACAGCGCCGACACCTTCGTGTGGCACTACACCGAATCCAATGCGGACACCATTTTCCTTCTTATGGAACCCGGCGACACAATGACCAAGCATCTGTTCTGCGTCAGGTCAATTGATGTTGATGGGGACACCTCCGATGTTGAGTGCCGAATTTACTACAGGACCAACGAGCCACCCGATTCCCTCAAAATCAAGGAAAACGAGGATTATCCCGAGGGCGACACATTCTGGGTTCTCAACGACACCACCTGGGACTGGAAGGGCATAAAGATTGACTGGACCGCCCACGACCCGGACAAGTCAATAATCCTTGAATACTACTGGTGGGTTGAAAACTACGATGACCCATCCCAGATTGTCCTGACCTCCCGGATGGACGACTCTGTGTTGACCAGTTATTCCGGAGAAAACCCCAACGACGGCTGGGTGAGGGCGACAAACACAATCCTGCGGGGACCAATCCCCACCGGACACTGGCGGTTTATAATACAGGTGCGCGATGACGCCTTTGAAGCCGGAGCGGCGGACACCTTTGAGTTCTACGCCGTGCATCCTGCCTTTGACCCCTCAATAGATTCTGTCGCACAGGCGATGGCGGACACCACATATCCTCACAGAATGCTGGTGCTTTTTGCACCAACATTTGACACCGTTGTGTCCAACCACGCTCCAGGATTTTACTCCTCCATCTTTGACCGACTGGTGGCAGAGGGAATTATACAGGGATACGATACATCATCGACATATGTGACGCGGGGAGAAAACCTACTCATTACCAAATTTGACCTCGCCCAATACAGTATAATCTATCTGTTCAATCCAGGGACACCGTCGGGAGCAGCGGTGCTCTCGCCGAGTGAGGATATGCTTGACGAATTGAGGGATTATGTCCTCGCTGGCGGAAGAGTGGTGTTTGATGGACGGCAGTTTTTCAATCAAATTTCGGATTTCGTCAACGCACCTTCCCCCTTCGGAGAAATTCCCTTTGATATGTTCGGCATAGTGACCCAGTCGGATATGGGCTCGTGGGTTGAGGCATCGCCAATTCCCCAACTTGCCGATGAATATCCTGTCCTGCGGGTGGATTCCGCCAAGGTCTCCGACGGAATGGTTGGCGGTGTCAGAAGTATGGGGATGTACCCATATTTTGCCGGAATTCCCTATGCCGAGCCGATATATCTTGGCAGCCCGGGTGATCTCTCCGATGAGGAAATTCCGGACGCAATGAGGAACAATATCCTCGGGCGCCATTTGTGTATCCGCTACGCCAAACCCAACACCAGAACCGCCCTGTTTGCGTTCCCGCTGTTTTACGCCAGAAACGACTCCGGGCAGGTCACCACTGTGTTAGAAAAGACATTCCGGTTCCTGATCACTGGCTTTGCCCCCGAAGAAGAGGACACCACCGAAAGTTCCCTGTGATAAACCTACAATGCGGAAACGAAGGGGCTCCCTGCGGGGAGCCCTTTTTATTTGCAGATATATGTTGCGCAGGGACAGAAAATCCGTTTTTTGTGGTGATAACCTCACAGGGGGACAGGTATGAGGACAAAATTTTTAATAGTGTGCGCCGTTGCGCTGATGACGGGGGAACTTTTTGCCGCCGGCGAGCCGGCAAAGTTTTTGTGGATGGGAATCGGTGCACGGGGTCTGGCTATGGGCAACACCGGAACCGCATACATCAACACCCCCTGGGCGCCGTTCTACAATCCGGCGTCGGTGTCGGCGCGGGGGAAGTTTTCCGGAGCGGCGTCAAATCAGTTTCTCGCCCTGGACAGAAAAATATACGCCGCCACAATCTCGGCGGAGATATACGAGGAAGCGGGAGTCGGTCTGACCTGGATACATTCCGGGGTCAGCGGAGTTGAATCCCGCAACGAGGACGGGCAGAAAACCGGCACAGTGGCAAACGGCAACGATGCCATATTCTTCGCCTTCGGGAAAGAACTCGCCGGGAAGTTTCATCTGGGGCTTGGAGTGGAATACATTGAATCGTCAATTGAAAATGTCACGGTCACCACGGCGGGTTTCGGCGGCGGAGTGTCATACAGAATTCAAAAGCCCGACATCACCATCGGATTTGTGGCGCAGAATCTGTTTATGAAATTTCTGTGGAACTCCAACAACTATTACGGCACCGGGCAGACGGTTGAGGAGAAAGTGCCGGAACTTGTGCGAGGCGGGGTCAGTTATAATTTCCGGGTCGGCGGGGCAGAGTGCAACCTCTCCGCAGATATTCGGGACTATCCGTCGGCGGGAAAGTTCAAATACGGCATCGGCGCCGAGGTGAATCCAATTCCGCAGATAAGTATCCGGGGCGGATTCAACGGAGAACACCCCACCTTCGGCATAGGAGTGAGGACAAAACTGGGCAAGTTGTCCAACATCGGCGTTGACTATGCGCTGGTGCCGGAAAACTGGGGCGTCGCCCCTCGGCACATCGTTGACCTGATGGTGGAATACTGATTGTTTCATATGAAACACCGAACTTATCCGGTTGATATGCAGGCAGATACGCTGAAATCAAAGTGCACCGAATTTGGGATAGAACTCCCCGAAAATTTCTGGGGCAAAATGGAGCGGTTCGCCGAACTGATGAAAGCGCACAACGACGCCGCCGGACTGATATCGCCGAAGGACACAGAAAATATCTGGGAGCGCCACATTGCAGATTCTCTGGCACTTCTTTTTTTTGAGGAAATTCCGCCGGGGAAAGTCGTTATGGATTTCGGCGCCGGCGGGGGATTTCCGGGAATTGTTCTGGCGGCGGCACGCCCGGGAGCACATTTCGTCCTCGCAGAATCCGTCGGCAAAAAGGTGGCGTTCCTCAAACTTGCCGCCGCAGAACTTGAACTCCCCAATGTTGAGATTTTCCACGGGCGGGCGGAACGCTGCTCCCTGCGCTTTGACATAGTCGCTCTGCGTGCCACAGGTCCCCTCACAAAAACCATCCCAAAATCCCTAAAACTTCTTCGCCCCGGCGGCAAAACCGCCCTCTGGGCGGGGAAATCCTTTGTGGCAAGGCGCAGATACTGGGAAAATTTTTTGCAAAAGCGCCACGCCGCAATGGAGATAAAAGAATATCCCCCCAACTGGCTTCCCGGAAGGCAACTTTTTATGACTTTTATCTCAAAAATCCCCCGGCAGGCATAATTGCTTGAATAAAATCGCTGCAGGAACTATATTTATTCGATGAACCCGGTTTTTTACAGCGAGGGGTTGAGGTTTTCGTGCATAGGTTGCGGGCGATGTTGCACCATCCCCGATGGCGTGGTGTTCCTTGAGAGCGAGGATATCCGCAACCTTGCGCAGTATCTGGGGATATCCGAGGAGGAATTCCTGCAGAAATACACCCACACCGAGGGGAAATTTGTGGTCCTCAACGACTTTCCAAATGGGGAGTGTATATTCTACCGGCGGGACAAAGGGTGTGTGGTATATCCCGCCCGCCCCCGGCAATGCAGAACTTTCCCGTTCTGGGACAGCATACTCTCCTCGCCGGAGCGCTGGGATGAGATGGCAAAGCAGTGCCCCGGCATAAACCGTGGGAAACTCTACTCCTGCGAGGAAATTGAGGCAATCCGCAGGGGCGAAAAGGACACATAAGGAGGAACTCTATGGGCAAATTAGCCATATACCCCGGCACATTTGACCCCATAACCAACGGGCACATTGACATAGTTATCCGTGGGTCAAAGATCTTTGACGAGATAATAATCGCCGTGGGGGAAAATCCTCACAAAAAGACCCTTTTCTCCCACAACGAACGGGTGGAACTGGTGAAAGAGGTGGTGGACCAACTGGGGTTTTCCAATATCACCGCAGACCATTTCTCCGGACTTTTAGCGGACTATATGCGCAGAAAGAAGGCGATTGCGGTCATCCGTGGTCTGCGGGCGCTCTCCGACTTTGAATACGAGTTCCAACTGGCGCTGGCAAACCGCAAAATCTACCCCCAATTTGAGACCGTTTTCCTTATGCCCAGCGAACAGTTTATATATCTAAGTTCGTCAATGGTCAAGGAAATCGCCCAGAACGGCGGGGATATATCACAGTTCGTCCCGCCGGTTGTTGAAGAGGCGCTATACAAAAAATTCGGGAGGGCAAAATGAATTTGAGAAAACTTACGGCGATATTGATTCTGGTCTTTCTGGTCATCTTCATAATCGCCGCAGTGGGTGAAAGCCGGATGAAAAAAATCTCCGGAGTAAAAATCGTCGGGCGCTCGCTTCTGACGATAGACCTTGAAAGACCCTACCCGGAAAATGTCCCCTTTGAGTTTGATTTCTTCACCCTCAAAAGGCAGGTGCCGTTCTACGAGTTGATTTTTGCGGTAGAGTCCGCCGCCAAAGACGAAAACATTGAGGGAATAATTCTCAAGGGCTACGATGGGCTGGGGCTTTCCCGCACCTGGGAACTTGCGCAGGCGCTCAGAGATTTCAAAAAGGCGAACAAAAAGGTCTATGGCTATTTTGAATACGGGAATATCGGGAATCTGCTTCTTGCC
>Ga0256842_1002924_pt1 | contig 11777 bp, 10 predicted proteins | sample 4559240metaG_FD_185973 | JGI IMG/M metagenome (GOLD analysis project Ga0256842, IMG submission 185973) | Hydrothermal vent microbial communities from Guaymas Basin, Mexico - 4559-240 | ecosystem: Environmental > Aquatic > Marine > Hydrothermal vents | place: Mexico: Guaymas Basin | collected...
AATAAAAAAGAGTTTATAGGAAAAAAATAGGTAAGTTTTCTTATGTAGTAGTCTCATTATTCAACCTTAAGTAGTGTTTAGCTACAATATATTAATAATTAAATTAATATAGGAGTTGGATATGGATCAATTTAAACTTGTAGCTGGAACTGCAAATATAGAGTTTGCAAAAAAAGTTGCTTTATTTTTAGAAAAAGATTTAGCAGAGGTTGAAGTACAAAGATTTAGTGATGGTGAGATAAATGTAAATATAACAGAGTCTGTAAGAGGTCAAGATATCTTTATTATTCAACCTACTTGTGCTCCAGCAAATGATAATTTAATGGAACTTTTAATAATAGTAGATGCATTAAAAAGAAGTAGTGCAGGTACTATTAATGCTGTTATACCATATTATGGATATGCAAGGCAAGATAGAAAAGCAGCTCCTAGAGTTCCTATTAGTGCAAAATTAGTAGCAGATATGTTAGAAACTGCTGGTGTTCAAAGAGTGATCACTATAGATCTTCATGCTTCTCAAATACAAGGTTTTTTTAATATTCCTGTAGATCATTTAACAGGATCAGTTTTATTTGTAGATTATATTAAAAATAAAAATTTACCAAATCCTATTATTGCATCTCCTGATGTAGGTGGAGTTGCACGAGCTAGAACTTATGCTCAAAATCTTGGATATGATCTTGTAATTGTAGATAAAAAAAGAGAAAAAGCAAATGTAAGTGAAGTTATGAATATTATAGGTGATGTAGAGGGTCGAGATGTAATTATACTTGATGATATGGTAGATACAGCAGGTACTTTAACAAAAGCTGCAGATGTACTTAAAAGCAAAGGGGCAACTAGTGTAATGGCTTGTTGTACTCATGGTGTTTTAAGTGGTCCAGCATTTGATAGAATATCAAATAGTAGCTTAGATGAATTAGTTATAACAGATACTATTCCATTAAAAGATAATCATGATAAAATTACAGTTCTAACAGCTTCTAATATTACTGCAAAAGCTATTAAACGAATATATACAAATGAGTCAATTCAAAGTATATTTATATAATAATGGTTACAATAGAAAAGCATATAAAAAAATTGATGAACCAGGAGAATTATAATAATGATAGGATTTAGTATAGTTATGAAAGATAGTATATATCATGCAAAGTAAAATAAGAAATTTTAGTATCATAGCTCATATAGATCATGGTAAAAGTACACTAGCTGATAGAATTATCCAAGAGTGTGGAAGTGTATCAGATAGAGAGATGTCAGCACAAGTTATGGATACTATGGATATAGAGCAAGAAAGAGGTATTACTATTAAGGCACAAAGTGTAAGACTTGATTATATAAAAGATGGGGAACATTATATATTAAATCTTATAGATACTCCAGGGCATGTTGATTTTTCTTATGAAGTTAGTAGATCTTTAGCATCATCAGAGGGTGCTTTACTTATAGTTGATTCTACTCAAGGGGTAGAAGCTCAAACTATAGCAAATGTTTATATAGCACTTGAAAATGATCTTACTTTAATGCCTGTAGTTAATAAGATAGATCTACCATCTGCAGATCCTATGAGAGTTTTAGAAGAAACAGAAGAGGCTATTGGACTTGATTGTACAGAACATAATCTTATTAGTGCTAAAACAGGTCTTGGGGTAAAAGAGTTAATTGATGATATTGTAGATCGTTTACCTGCTCCAAATGGTGATGAAAATGCACCTACAAAAGCACTTATTTATGATAGTTGGTTTGATAACTATTTGGGTACTTTAGCATTGGTGCGAGTATATGATGGAACTATCAAGAAAAATCAAATGCTTCGTATGATGAATACAGGTTATGAGCATAAAGTTCTTGATCTTATGTATCCTCATCCTTTAAAACAGAAAAAAACACCAGAGATAAAAACAGGTGAGATAGGTATAGTTGTTTTAGGACTTAAAACAACAGAAGCAATTGCAGTTGGGGATACTATGACAGATGCTAAAAATCCAACTCCAAAAGCTATAGATGGTTTTGAACCTGCAAAGCCTTTTGTATTTGCAGGACTTTATCCTATAGATACAGATAAATTTGAAGATCTTCGTGATGCATTAGAAAAATTACAATTAAATGATAGCTCTATATCTTTTGAACCAGAAAGTTCAGCAGCACTTGGAAGTGGATTTAGAACTGGATTTTTGGGTATGCTTCATATGGAGGTTGTAAAAGAGAGACTTGAGCGAGAATTTAATCTTGATCTAATAGCAACAGCACCTACAGTTGTATATAAAGTACTTACAACAAGTGGTGAAGAGCTTATGATACAAAATCCTTATGAGTTACCTGCTGTTAATCATATAGATACTATAAGTGAGCCATATGTAAAAGCTACTATTTTAGTACCTGATGAGTTTTTAGGAAATGTTATTACACTTCTTAATAATAAAAGAGGTATTCAAAAAAAGATGGATTATATTAATAAAAGGGTACTTTTAGAATATGATATCCCGATGAATGAGATAGTTATGGATTTTTATGATAAATTAAAATCAACAACAAAGGGGTATGCATCGTTTGATTATGAGATTATAGGTTTTAGACCAGGCAATCTTAAAAAACTAGATGTTTTAGTTGCAGGTGAAGCTGTAGATGCACTAAGTATAATTGTACCAGAAGAAAAGGCTCAAAGTAGAGGAAGGGTGTTTGTAAAACAGCTAAAAGAGTTGATACCTAGACAACTTTTTGAGGTAGCTATTCAAGCTAGTATTGGTAAAGATATAATTGCTAGAGAAACTGTAAAATCAACAGGAAAAAATGTAACTGCAAAATGTTATGGTGGTGATATTACTAGAAAAAGAAAGCTTTTAGAGAAACAAAAAGCTGGTAAAAAAAGGATGAAAGCAATTGGAAAAGTAAATGTTCCTCAAGAAGCTTTTATGGCTGTTTTAAAGTTGGATTAAAAAAAGGTAAAAAATGTTAAAGTCACAAGATTGTAAAGGTATAAAACTTCTATATGTAGAAGATGATAAAATGGCATCTGATGCTATGGTAAAAATTTTTAGTAAATTTTTTGATAATATTACTGTGGCATATGATGGTCAAGAGGGATTTGAATATGTAGCTAATGGTGATTTTGATCTAATAGTTACAGATATAAATATGCCTAAACTATCTGGTATGGAGATGGTAAAAAAGATTAAAAAAGATCTAAATAAAAATATTTATACTATTATGCTTACTGCATACTCAGATAATCATACATTTTTAGAATCTGTTGAGTTAGGTGTCAAAGGCTATGTGATAAAACCTCTTTGTATCACTCAATTTGTAGAGACACTAAAAACAGCAGTAGGTAGTATAAATGCTATAAAAAAAGATGAGATAGTAGAACATTATAATAATATTATAGTATCAAAAACAGATCTTGAGGGTAAAATAACTTTTGTAAATGATAAATTTTGTAAAATTTCTGGCTATACGGCAGATGAATTAATAGGAAAAAATCATAATATTATGAAAGACCCTGAAGCTAGTATTGATACTTTTAAAAACCTATGGGAAACAATAACTAATAGAAATATATGGGTAGGTCAAATTAAAAATATTAAAAAAGATGGTACTTCATATAGAGTAGATAGTACTATATGCCCAATAGTAGATGATAGTGGAAAAATTGTAGAATATATAGCTTTAAGAAATGATGTATCAAATATATATGACCCTATTGTAGTAGTTCAAGATCTTATCTCTTATAGTCAAAAGCCATTATTGATTATGTTAAAGATTGAAAATTATTATACTTTGCAAAAGATATATTCAGCTAATCTTATAACTGAGATGTTAAAGATATTTGATAAGATGCTTTTTACATATTTGCCAATTGATCTTAAGATGGATAGTATTATCAATTTTGATAATGGTGAATTTGCACTTTTTAAAGATATGCAAACAAATCATATAGATATTGATAAATTGGAAGATTTTATAAATCAATTTCAACAAAATATAGAACAAGGTATTATAATAGTAGATGAATATGATTTTGATCTATCTGTAATTATAAGTTTTTCTACTCAAAAAGAGCAGATGTTAGATAATACTCAATATGGATTAAGTATAGTAACACAACAAAATAAAACTATACTTTGTGCTGATCATCTTATAGAAAATGTCAAAGATGAAGCTATTAAAAATACAAAAACAATTAAGATGATTCAAACAGCTATAAATAGTAATAAGGTTGTATCATATTTTCAAGCTATTACAAATAACAAAACTATGAAAGTGGAAAAATATGAATCATTAATTAGAATAATAGATGAAGATGATAATGTTATATCTCCATATTTCTTTCTTGAAGTTGCTAAAGAGAGTGGGTATTATTCAAAACTTACAAATATAGTTTTGGAAAACTCATTTAGAGCATTATTAAAACTTGATACTGAAGTATCTATAAATTTATCTGCTATTGATATAGAAAATTCTATTATAAGAAATCATATAATATCTTTACTAAAACGACATAAAAAAGATGCACATAGAGTAGTATTTGAGCTTTTAGAAGATGAACAAGTAAGAGATTTTAATGTTGTAAAAGATTTTATTACACTCGTAAAAACATATGGTGTAAAAATAGCAATAGATGATTTTGGAGCAGGAGTTTCAAATTTTGAAAGACTTTTAGATTATCAACCAGATGTTCTTAAAATAGATGCTTGTCTTATAAAACATATAGATCAAGATAAATACAGTAAAGATGTAGTAGAAACTATACAACTATTTGCATGGAAGCAAGATATTAAAACAGTTGCTGAGTTTGTAGAAACACCTGAAATTTTAAAAACAGTTACAGATATAGGGATCAATTATACTCAAGGGTATCTTTTGGGTAAACCTATGTTATTAAAAGATATTTTAGATAATAAATAGATTTTTTAGAATATTTTTTTAAGGTTATTTTAAATAATTTTATCTATCATTTTAATAAATACATAAAGGATTATAAAATATGATTAAAATAGATATGGAATCAATTGAATTTAAAGAAGAATTAGCAAAAACAAAAGCTTTTACAGATAAAGTATGTGAAAGTAGGGGATGGGTTTACAATCCTAATGAGGATGTAAATGAGGGTGTTACTATGGGATTAGCACGAAATAAAATGATCTACAATAAAAGGTTTTGCCCATGTTTTATGGTAGAAGAAGTAGATGGTAAACCAAAAAGTGTAGATAATAGAACATGTCCTTGTAAACCAGCTATTAAAGAGGAGATTCCTCAAAAAGGTGTTTGTCATTGTGGTATTTTTTGTACACCAGAGTTTGCAAAAGCTCAAGCTACAGATGAAATAGCAGAAGAGGTTGTACATACTCACTCAAGAGGTCTTACAAAAGATGAGTGTGAGGCTATACTCTTACATGAACAGTTAGATACAGATCAAATTATAGCATTACTTGAAGCTAGAAAATTAGGGATGATAGATTTTAATTTAGTAGATGTAAGAGAGTGGATGGAGTGGAATCAACAAAGAATAGTAGGAACAGATTATCTAATACCTACAACTTCATTTTATAACCAATTAGAACAAATAGAAAATCAAAAAGATAAACCTACTATTTTATACTGTTTAACAGGAAGTAGAAGTGCATATTGTCAAAGGGTATTAAAAGATATGGGATGGAAACATGTATCTAACTATACATATGGTATTATCACTTTCAATGGTGAAACAACATCAGGGGAATAGTAGTTGAAATTTAGTATAATTTTTAAAAAAATTTTATAAAAAGGTGAATATATGGCATTAAAAGTGGCAATAAACGGAACTGGACGAATTGGGTTGCAAGTAGCAAAAATAATAGATAGTAGAGATGATATAGAATTGGTTGCTATAAATACAACTGCATCATTAGAGATGCTAGTACATTTGCTTAAGTATGATACAGTGCATATTGGAATAGATGCTAGTATTATAGATGAAAATTATATTCAAATTGGTTCAAGTAAAGTAAGAGTTTTTAGCCATAGGGATCCAGCAATGCTAGGTTTTGGAGAATGTGGAGCAACTGTAGCTATTGAGTGTACAGGTGCATTTCTTACAACACAAAAATGTCAAGCATATCTTCAAGGTGGTGTTGAAAAAGTGGTTATGTCAGCTCCTGCAAAAGATGATACACCTATGTATGTTTTAAATATAAATACTGATGATTATACAGGAGAAGCTATAGTATCAAATGCATCTTGTACTACAAATGGATTAGCTCCTGTGGTAAAAGTGTTAGATGATAATTTTAGGATCAAAAATGGCCTTATGACTACAATTCATTCTTATACAAATGATCAAAATGTATTAGATGTGAAACATGCAAAAGATTTTAGACGAGCAAGAGCTGCAGCTCAAAATATTATTCCAACTACAACAGGAGCTGCAAAAGCAATAGGTAAAGTTATGAGTCATTTAAAAGGTAAATTAAATGGTTATGCATTAAGAGTACCAACAGCAGATGTAAGTGTAGTGGATCTTACAGTAAATTTAGAAAAAGATGTAACAGTTGAAGATATAAATAAAGCTTTTGAAACTGCATCTCAAACTAATTTTAAAGGATTATTAGAAGTTGACTATGATAAAAGAGTATCTAGTGATTTTATAGGTAGTAGTTATAGTTGTACTTATATACCAGATCTTACAACAGTAGTAAATGAAAATACAGTTAAGGTAGTAGCTTGGTATGATAATGAGTGGGGATATAGTGAACGATTGGTAGATATGGTAAAATTTGTAGGTGAGTATAAATAATATTGTATAAATATGAGTTAAATCCATCTTTTAAAGAGTTTAAAAATGATATTCTAAATATAAGGGATCGTTTTTCAAACTCTTCAAACTCTATACATAAAGCTAGAAATGAGTTGAAAATATTACAACTGCATAATCAAAGTGTAGTTGTAAAATCTTTTAAAATATTAAATATTTTAAGAAAAGTTTATTATAGATATTTTAGAGATACAAAAGCAAAAAAATCTTATGATTATGCTTTAAAGATTGGATGTTTCACCCCTAAACCTATAGGTTATATAGAGTTTTATGAAGATAATTTACTTCAAGATAGTTATTTCTTAGCACAAAATTTTCAATATGATTTTACTATTAGAGAGCCACTTTTGGATAAATTTTTCCCTTCTAGAGATGATATATTTAAGAGTTTTGCATCTTTTACATACGAGTTACATCAAAAAAATATTTTACATAAAGATTATTCTCCAGGAAACATACTTATAAAACAAGAAAATGATAGGTATATATTTAAGATAGTAGATATAAATCGTATGATATTTAAGCCTTTATCTTTAAAAGAAAGATTAGAAAATTTTGATAAATTATGGGCTGATGATAATGATCTTATTATTATGATTAAAGAGTATGCAACTCTTATTAAACAAGATGAAAAGAGTTTAATAAAAGATGCATTGCATTACTCAAATAGATTAAAAAAAAGAAAAAATTTTAAGAAAAAGATAAAAAATTTAATAAAAAAGTATTAAAAGTATTATAATTTAATTTATAATAAAAAAATATCTTAGGATATTATGTTATAATTGCATAAAATAATTTAGGAGATAAAATGCAAGATTTTACAAATGCAAATGCAAATGACTTCACTCAAAAAGATCTTATGCTACATCTGTTGCAAGTATCTCAACATACAGTTACACGAGAAGAGGTAAAAGAAGATATATCAAAGCTTGATAAAAAAATTGATAGGCTAGAAGAGAGTATGTTAAAAAGATTTGAGCAAGTAGATAAAAAATTTGAGCAAGTAGATAAAAGATTTGATAAGTTAGAATACAAAATAGAAAAAGTAGATGCAAAGTTTGATAAATTAACATGGCTTATTATAGCTACTTTAATGAGTGTATTTTTTAAGGATTATATATTTTCTATATTACATATTAGTCAGTAAGTTTTATTTAAGTAAATTATTTTTTTTATATAAATATAAATATAGTATTATCCCTATTATAGCAAAAATAGCAGATATTAAGATTCCCATAGTAAGCCAAGAAGTTCCGTATAGAAAACCTAACTGAATATCAGGTTGTCTAAAGCATTCAGCTATTATTCTTGCAAGTGAGTATAAGATCATATATGCTAGTCCTAGTTGTCCATTAAAACTTTTTTTCATTCTTATAAAATAAAGTATAATAAATACTAAAAAACCTTCTAAAAAAGCTTCATATAATGCAGATGGATGAGTTAAAACATTATGTACATATACACCCCATGGCATATCGGTAGCTCTTCCTATTAATCTTTCATTCATAAAATTACCAATTCTACCAAAGATATATGCCAAAGGTACAGATAGTGCTGCAAGATCTATCATAAAAAGAAAAGATTGTTTGTATCTTTTACACCAAAAATAAGAGGCTATTATAAATCCAGCTAAAGCTCCATGATAACTCATACCAGATATACCTATAAATGTTCCATCAGATGCAAATGGATTAAAAATATACCAAGGGTGTGTTAAATAAAAATATGTATGGGTATCATAAAAAAGTATATAACCAAATCTTGCACCTAAAATAACACCTATTTCTACCCACCATATATAGCTATCTAATTCCTCTTTAGAAATAGGTAAGTTATCTTTTTTTACAAAATAATGTGCGATATATATGCCTGTTAATAAGGCTAAAGCATACATAATACCATACCAATGTATACTAATAGATCCTATAGAAAAAGCTATAGGATCAAAATGATCATAAATATGATTCCAATATGTTAAATCTATGATTTTAAATCCTTTAATTAGTTTGTAAAGTTATTATCTACTATTTGACAAATAGTATGTATAAAAAGTATATGCATCTCTTGTATTCTTGGTGTATTATCACTAGGTACTACAAGAGTAATATCTGCTATATTTTTTATCTTACCACCATTTTTTCCACTTAATGCTATAGTTTTACATTTTTTTTCTTTTGCAAGATTAAAGGCATTGATTATATTTGTACTATTTCCACTAGTACTTATACCAAAAATGAGATCTCCACATTGTGCTAAAGCTTCTAGTTGTCTATCAAAAACTCTATCATACCCATAGTCATTTCCAATAGCAGTAAGTGCAGAGGTATCAGTAGTAAGTGCAATAGCAGGAAGTGCAGCTCTTTCTGTTTTGTATCTACCTGTTAATTCTGCTGCAAAGTGTTGGGCATCAGCTGCTGATCCACCATTTCCACATATTAAGATTTTATTACCATTATTTAGTGTCTCAATTGTAAGTTTTGCTATATCTTCTAAGATATTTTGGTTATGATTAATAGTATCTTGTATAGTTTTTAGATGTGAATTAAATTCTTGTTTTATAGTATTCTTCATTTTGATCCTTTTATATTTCAAATAAAGATTGTTCTGTATCTTTAGGAGGTGTTAGTCTAAAAAGTTCATAACTTTTTATTGTCGCTACTCTACCTCTTGCTGTTCGTTGAATATATCCATTTGCTAATAGATATGGTTCTATTGCATCTTCTATAGTGCCTTCATCTTCACTTAAGGCTGCAGCAATAGTATTAAGCCCCATAGGTTTTCCTTTATTTGATAAAAGTAACTCTAAAAGTTTTAGATCCATCTCATCAAATCCTTTATCATTTATGCCTAATTCATCTAAAGCATATTTACATCTATGTATCTCTATGGTATCTTCATCTTCAACTTCAGCAAAATCTCTTACTCTTTTTAATAGTCGTAAAGCAACTCTAGGGGTTCCTCTACTTCTTCTTGCTATCTCAAAGCTTGCATCTTTAGCTGTAACTTTATCTAGTTTTTTTGATGCTTGTGTTACTATTTGAGATAATTCATTATCAGTATAAAAATTTAATCTAAAGTGCATACCAAATCTATCTCTTAGAGGGTTGCTTAACATTCCAGCACGAGTTGTAGCTCCTATGAGAGTAAATTTTGGTATATCTATTTGTACAGTTTGAGCTGCTGGTCCACTTCCTATTATGATATCAAGACGAAAATCTTCCATAGCAGGATAAAGTATCTCTTCTATTGCAGGAGTTAGACGATGAATCTCATCTATAAAAAGTATATCTCCTTCTTGAAGATTAGTAAGTACAGCAGCTAGATCACCACCTTTTTCAATTGTAGGGGCTGCAGTTACTTTGATATTTGCTTCCATTTGGTTTGCTATGATATGACTTAAAGTTGTTTTTCCAAGACCTGGAGGTCCAAAAAGAAGTATATGATCTAATACTTCTTCTCTTTTTTTACAAGCTTTTATAAAAACTTGTAGATTTTTTTTTATTTTTTCTTGACCAATATATTCATCCCAAATAGAGGGACGAAGGGTAGATTCATCATTAATATCATCAAATGAAACTGTTTCTAACTCTACTAATCTTTCCAAATTATTCCATACCCTCTTGATATCTTACAACTTGATTTCTTCCATTTTGTTTTGCACTATAAAGAGCTATATCACTTTGTTTTACATATTTCCAAAAGTCATGCTGTTTATTTGGAAATAAAGCAGTACCTATACTAATAGTTTTACTAAATGTTTCAGCACCAGCTTGAATTTTTTGTTGAGAAAAAGCAATTCTTATCTCTTCTGCTACTTCTTGAAGTTTCTCTTCTGTACAATTTATAAGAATAACAATAAACTCTTCCCCTCCAAATCTAATAACTACATCACTAGGCGAAACAACATCTTTTAGTGTGTTTGAGATAGTTTTAATTGCAATATCACCAACATCATGACCATAGTTATCATTGATTTGTTTAAAGAAATCAATATCTACCATCATTACACCACAAGTTATATTTTTGTATGGTCCAGTATATAAAAACTTATCTAAAAAATTCTCAAGATATTTTCTATTGTATAATCCAGTAAGTGCATCTGTAGATGCATTTCTCTCAAGTATTTGCATAAGTTTTTTACTTACAATTTCTGGTTTTGCAGCATCTACATAATCTTTTATAAAAGGAAGTAACTCTCTTGTTCTATCATGCTCTTCTTGTGTATCAAATACAAATGATATTATAAAGTCCATATCGTTAGATATAGAGTATGGGATACATAAATAATATTTATCTTCTTTCATAGTTTCACATACATTGGCAAATTGACAAGAATCAACTAGTGTATTTGTTCTATCTGCTCTACAACCATTAGATACAGGATCACATATAAGCTCATTGTGTATATATACAACTTCAGTCTTTTTATTTGTAGTGTCTGCTTCTATAAAATTGAAATCTTTTATATTAAATTTATTTTCTAATACATGAGCAAATCTTGAATAAACATTTTCTATATGTTCATCATGTTCTATTGTTCTTCTAAATTTGTAAATATCAGCAAGTCTATCTACTGTTATTTGAACATCTGCTATTGGGTCGCTATCTTTATTTACTTTGTGATAAGTTAAGAATATATCAATGGTACTTTCTATTGATACTAATGAATTTTGCAATTTATTCATATGCTCATTTATCCAATGTGCCACTTCTTTTGCTTCACCATGTTCTATATTTGTAATTCTTTGAGTATAGTCACCTTCGTGAGATTTTTTCATCACATTTTTTATAGATTCAAAAATTAAAAGATAAGGAGAAACTAATCTATGTACAAACAATAGTATAATAATAACAAGAACAAAAGATATTAATGATGTATATCCTATAACTCTTGTACTAATTTGTTTTATATTATCCATATTTAATATTATAGTAATAGCGCCTAGTGTATCGCCTATTTTTGCATCATGACATTGTAGACAGT
>Ga0256842_1002925_pt1 | contig 11773 bp, 4 predicted proteins | sample 4559240metaG_FD_185973 | JGI IMG/M metagenome (GOLD analysis project Ga0256842, IMG submission 185973) | Hydrothermal vent microbial communities from Guaymas Basin, Mexico - 4559-240 | ecosystem: Environmental > Aquatic > Marine > Hydrothermal vents | place: Mexico: Guaymas Basin | collected...
TGAAGTAAGAATGAGGTTAAAATAAGATTCAAAAATCCAGATACAAATATATCAAATCTTTCTTATACTGAAACTAGTTCTGCCAGTATAGATTTATGAATATTTAAAGATTATTTTAATGTTTTGAGTTGAGAAAATATTTTATTTAATAAAAGAAAAGGATTAGAAATAAAATTTAATAAAGCTTATTTTTTTTCTTGAGATGCTTTGCCAGTAAAATATAAATTTAATGTTACTTATAGTTTTAATCAAGATTGATATAAATATTTAATTAATTCATATACTTGATTTACTACAGTAGATCGTTTATTTAGAGATTGAGAAATAAAAAAATATGATATTAATCCTATTTCTAACGATATATATGCTAATTGAAAAGAAATATTTTATTATAATATAATTTTTCGTGATAAAGACGATTATCCAATCAACAATTTAACATTTTGATTTGATTTTAAAGATAATGAAAAATTTTTTAATTTAAATATTTGAAATAATTATAGAACATGATTTTTTATTGTAACAGGAAATAACGATGCTAATACTGCATGAAAATATAGAATTTGATTAATTAGTTATAAAGAAGTTCCTCATAATTTGTGAGCTTATATATCATGAAATATTAAAAATATTAAGTATAATTGATTTTATCCAGTTAATAACTGAAGTAAATATTTAACAATATCTGATTTGGTTTTCAATAAAGTTGTAGATTTATCATTAGAAAGTAAAAATATTAATGTAAACAAACAAACTACAATAAATATTCAATATAACAAAATTAAAGGCGACATTAAAAATGCTTGATTTTTGCTTACTTGATATATAATTGGTTGCCCATGATGTTGATTTAAAGAATGAAAAGTTTTAAAATGAAATAGTTTCTGAAACAAAAATTATACAATATATATTACATGAGATTCTACACCAGAAAAAATTATATATTCAGGTTATTTATTTTATACTTTAAACTGAAACTATTGAAATAAAAAAGTTTATGTAAAATATCATAAAGAATATTCGAAATATTTATTTGTTTGATGATGAATGTTACAAATATTATGAAATGTTGTTACAAATAGAAAGTTACTCTGATGACTTAATTATATAACAACCATTATTAATCCTTCTTATTACAAAAACACATTAAGAAAAAAAGTTTACTCAAATATTATAAAATGAAATTCATTTATTAAAATAAATAATTGACCATATGATATTGATTTATCATCTACTTGAAATAGAATTATTTATAAATGTTGATCCCCAAATATAATTGTAAATATTCATTGAAAATATAAATGAATTAAACATATTTATTTTATTAATTGTCAGGTTAATATAGATTGAAATATTATTAAATCTAATGATACTAATCATTTAGTAATAGCATTGTTTTCAACTAATAATAAATATGTTGATTATATATCAAATGAAGGTCGATTAATGCCTTGAAATATATATATTTCCTCTCATGTAACAACAATACAATCTAGTTTATTAACTGATTGATCGATTATTACCTATACTGGTAATTCACTAACTCCATTTAATAAATATAAATTCTTTTTTAAAAGGTTATCAAACGATAATTTAAGAAGACAACTTTTTATACAATGAAAAGTTTTTTCAAAAAATACACTTTGATGATGAGTATTAAATTCTCGTCGTTTATATACAATTTTATGATGAAAACAAGTTAGTCCTGAATGGAAATGATTTTGAGACATTAAGGCAAGTATAATTGCTCAAACATATGATATAAAATTTTGGAGAGATAATTTAGTTTATTCTTGATCAATATACAATACATGATCTTTATCTAGCCTTATTTATAATAGATATCATTGCACATGAGACACAAAAAAAGATAAATCAAAGCTTTGTAGTGCAAGTGTTATTATAATAGATCCAAGTGAATTTTAGATTCTATTTATATTTTTTATTATGATTAATAATATAGTTGAAAAAATTTATTTAAAATCTAAAGATTGTGCTACAAATGAAATAATAAAATTATATAAAAAAAAATCATATTGTATAGTTAATTTTATTTACTATGCTTCTGCTAATAAATATATTATTGAAAATTTTAATAAAGACTATTATAATTCTCTTATAAATTGAGATTTTCTTTTACCTGATGGAATAGCTTTAAAAATTTTTTTAAAAAAGAAATTTGATAAAAACATTAAAGAAAATTTAAACTGAACTGATTTTGTTCCTTATTTTTTAAGCTCAATTAAATCTTCAAGAACACATATATGATTTTATACTGTATATGATGAAAAAATATGAAAAAATTCCACAGATGCAAATAAAGTTGAACTTTACATAAAAAATAAATTTAATCCTCAAAAAATATACAAAGCAGTTAGTCATTACAATAGTAGATGAACTGATTTTAATTTTAAAGATTATGAAAACAGTTTAAAATGAAATTTTGATTTTAAAATTTTCTTAGTGTGATTATGAACACCATTTCAAGAAATATGGATTAAAAAAAATAAAAAATTTTTTCAAAAAAATAATATTTTAATTATAAATGTTTGATGATTGTTTGATTTTTGGGCTTGATTTGAAAAAAGAGCTCCAAAACTTATTAGAAAGCTTAATTTAGAATGGTTGTGGAGATTTGGACAAAATCCCAAAAAAAATTTTTCAAAAGTATTAGAATCTATTAAATTATTAAAAAACCTGATTAATTAAACTTAATTAATTTATTTTTAAATTTATTATTTCGTCCCAAATATTTGTTTGTTGCAAAATTTCACTATGTGTAATCATATAAAATTTTATATTTTGTTCTCCAACAAACTCTTTTATTTTATTTGCTAAAAGTCAAATAGATTCCTGATCAAAATTATTTATTGTTTCATCTAAAAATAACATTTTATTATTTTGTAATTTGCTAATTGCTAAAATCCATCATATTCTTAATGCTGTCTTTTGTCAACCAGATAAACTATTTACATTTCTTTTTCATAATTCGTCTTCTACAAATATTTCTAAACTTTCTCATTTTTCGTCAAGTTGTATATGTAACATAAAATTTACTATATCAGATATAAAGTAGTTTATTAGTTCTTCAAGTGATTTTAAATAATCAGAAAATACATATATTACAAGTTCTTTTCAAAAAATATTACTTAAATCTTTTAATATTTTATATTTTTTTCTTATTTTTATAATTTTTAGTTTATTGTTATTGTATTCATCTAATACATTGTTATATATTGTTACAAGTTCTTTTAAATTAAGTAATTTTTTTTCATCACTTATTGCTAAATTTTTAATATTTTCAATTTCTTTGTATTTTAAAATTAAATTATTTTTTTCTTTTTCAAGTTCATTTAATAAAGTCTTTTTTTCTGATAAATTATTCAAAATTTGATCTTTTTCTGTTTTTAATTTTATTGATTCTTTTATTTTACTTGAATACTGGTTTAAGTTTTTTAGCATATTTTCTTTATTCTCTTTTAATTTTTTATACAAGTTGTAATCATTAAATATAACTTTATAATCTTTATTATTTAATTTATTAATTTGTGTTTCAATATCCAAAATATTTTTATTATAGTTTTCCAGATCATCTAAAATTTGATTTAGTTGTCATTTATTGTGTAATATCTCATTCTGTTTATCTTTATAATTTTTTAATTTAGTTTGTATTTCTAATGTTTCTACTTGTATTTTTTGTATTTTTTCTAATTTAGTTTTAATATCGTTAATATTATTCTTTTTCCACCAGTTTGCTAAATTATTTCTTTTTTCTATATTTTTATTTAATTTTTCTTCTAATAATTTCTTTTTGTTAATCATTATTTGTTTTTGTTTCTCAATAATTTCAAATGAATTGTCAAACTTATTAAGTATTTCTTCTATAAAAGGACAATTTCAAGATATTTTTTTACAAAAATAATTTCATTTTATTTTTTTATTTTTTTCCAAATTTAGTATATTGTTAGTCAATTCTTTTATTTCATTTTTTAATTCTGTTATATTTTTAGCATAATTTTTTCATTCATTTTCAATATATAAAATTAATTCTTTTAATTCTTCTAAGGAAGAAATTGTTTTATTTTCAAAATAAAAATTTTCATATTTAATATCTAAAAATTGTTCTAATTGCTTGTTTAAATCAAACAATCTATTTTCTAAATTTTTTATTTCATTTAAAATATTATCAGAAAACTTGTTTTCTAAAAATGTTTTTTTTGATTTAAGTTTAATCATTTCGTTTTTTATTTTTTCCATTTCTTTATTAAGATTTTCAAGCTGATTATTGTTTTTTAATGCTTTTTCATATTCTACATCAAGATTATTATACTTATTTTCAAGTTTTAATATATCTTTATCAATATTTTTTATTTTATTTTCTAATTTTGTTACTTCTTCTGGTATATCTTTTACTTCCAAAAGCTGTTTTTCTATATTTTTTAGGTTTTCACTTAATTTTTTAATATATGATTTTTCTAATTTAATTTTTTCATCTATATTTTTTAGTTTATTTTCTAAATCAACAAATTTATTATTTTTATTTTTTAATATTTCGAAAATAGGATTAAAATCTATATTTAAATTTGTAAGTTTATCTAAGTTAAGCTTTTTATAATCTATTAATTCAAAATCTGACAAAAAAATATCAAGTTCTTTTATTTTTATAATATCAAAATTAATTAAACTAATTTTTCTTAAAATTTCTGAAATTTTACCCATATAAGAAGTTGTATTTTCTATTGATTTTAATTCTCAATATATTTTTAATTTTTCTTCGTCTATTATTTTTTTTGCTTCATCTATTCAAAGTATTCAAAAAATTTTTTTTAAAATATTTACTCTTTGAGAAGGTATCATTTCAAAAATATTTTCTGAATTTTGTGGCAAAAATATTGTTGTTATAGCAACTTCTTTTGGAGGCAACAAATCATTTAAATTATTTTGAAGTATGCTTTCTTGCTTAAAATCTTGTGTTAAATCATTTATTCAAATCTGATTAAATTTTAATAATGTTAATATATCATTATCTTTAAAGTCAATTATTTTAGAAAAATTGTCTAAATAATCTATTAAATTTTTATCACTTATTATTTCATATAAAGAAGATTTTGTGCTATCTTTTCAAGTTTTACTTCTTGTAATATTTCTAATTATTAAAAAATAATTATTATCAACTGAAAAAAGTATTTGAATAGTTCAATTTTTACTATCTTGATTTATGATAGTTCTATCCGAATATTTGTATAATCAAAATAGTGGTCAATCAAAAAACAAAAAACTTTTTCATGTTCATATAGGAGCTTTTACTAATACATTTTTATGTTTATAATTAACAAGAACTGACTTGTTTTTTAATGGTCATATATTTTTATAATATCATTGGTATAAGTTTATCATATTTTGTTATAAACTATATTAAAACACAAAAAACATTTACAGTAACACAGTATATATATTATTTCTATTGTAATAAGATTATATAGAAAATACAATAACTAATACAAAAAACTATATAAATTTCTTAAATTTAAGAAACAAATTTTAAATCCTCAATCTTATATTTTCAATTTAACATAGCTTTAAAACTTCATCAATTTTCAATCCAATTTTTTATTTTCACATATCAATCAAGATATATTTTATCTTTAAAATATCAAGTTCAGTATCATTTAAATGCTGTATTGTGTATTCATCTTTTAAATCTTAAAGTTCTTTTAAATATTCTTAATAAACTATCATTAGGATGTAATCATTTTATGATATTTGCTAAATTTACAAAATCTGTAGTTTCTACAAAACTTAGTAAAAAATATTTTTCATACATTGCATCTTTTTCGTAATTGTCTGGCAAATAATTAAAACTATTCCAAATTGCAAGTCATTCTTCATCTATAACATAAAATCCTGTTCAACTTTGAAGTATTTTCCATCAACTTTTTTTTCAGTTTATATATCTTGTTACATGAACATCAATCTCATGTGCTAAAACCATATCTATTTCTTTTTCATAAAATGTTGCTGTTTTTCCTATTGCTATAATTAATGGTTCTCATCTTCTTGCTAAAATTCTTGAGCTTAAGTCATTTTCTAATACAACTTTAGCTTCTATATTTCTTTTTTTTAAATGCTGTTTTACTTTTTCAACAACTTCAAATATAAATAATTGTCTTCATAATTGATATTGTGAAAAAGGGGTTGATTTATTTTTTGCTTTTAATAGTAAGTTGTTGTCTATATCTCAAAATAATAATCTATTATATTTTCAAATTTCACCGAAATTTTGTTTTTTATATGCATTTGTTAATTTAAGTTTGTATTCTAGTTCTGTTATTTTTTCTTCAAATAATTTAAACAATCCTGATTTATATTCTGATTTAACATTAAAAAATTTCTCTTTTATATGCTTAATATCATCTTCTATTTGTTGTAATTTTTTATCAGTTGGATATTTATACTCAAATTTTGGGTTATAATTTCAATTCCAAGTAATAAAATTATCAAGTTCTTCCATATAATTTCTTGGTTTTACTATTTTTGATATATTTAATTTTTTTGAAACTTGATCTACTAAATTATCTATCTCGATAATTGAATTCTCCTCTATTTCTAAATAATGTGATTTATTCCAAATGTTAAAATTTCTTATATCCTTTTTCTGTGGAATTATTATGAAATCATCTAATAATTTTGTTCATAATGTAATAGTATTTTTAAGTCAATCTTTAGGTTTAAATTTAATATCATCTAAAATTATATCATTAAACTTTATAGTATAAGTTTTATCAAAATTATCAATAAGTTGTTTATCTGCATAATTAAACTTATGTTCTAAATCTACTTTAATGTTTATTGGTATTTCTAAATTATTTTTTGTATCTGGTTCTTTTTCGTTTTCTTTTGATTTTTTTAATATTCAAGGTTGTTCTAAATAAATAACATCTTTCTTAATTGTAGGATTTGTCTCTTTTTGACTAAATAATGTTTTTCATACTTCTACTCATTTTGAAGGTGTAAAAATCTTTAAATCTTCTATTTTTCTAAGTCTTTTTTCTAGTCATTCTCAATTTACTAATTGTATTTCCATTCCTGCTCTAGCATTAATTTCAAGCAAAGAAGGTCAATTTTTAGCAATAACCCAATCTAATCACAAATATCATATATTTGTAAAATATTGAACTTGACTTGAGTAAAGTAAAATATCATCCCAATAAGGAACTATTTTATTATAAAACTCACTATATTCACTTGGAAATTCTTTTATATAAATTTTTTTATTTCGATACATAGATACAATTTTACCATTTCATATATCTATTCAAAATCAAATTCATCAAGCTGCTATGTTTGCTTTTCAATTACTTTCTTTTGTTGGATATCTTAGCATTGCTATAATAGGAACCAAATTCATGTTTATAATTCTAACATCAGCTAATCAATATTCACAAAATTTTTTAAATTCGTCTCCTGGTTGAACTTTTTCTTCTATTAGAATAATATCGTTTCATAATGTTAAAGAATATTTTCAATCTAGAATATCTGTTAAATATTTTTTAAATTCGTCTTGAGTAAGCAATTCTCATCAAGTTTTTATCATTATTTTATGTTCTGTTGTGTCTTTTCATGTTTCTACTAATTGACAAATCATAATTCATTTTCACTTACTTCATTTATTTGGCTTAATAACAAAATCTTGTCATAAGAACTTATTAAAATTATATTTTTTTAGTTGTTTTCTATTTTTTATTATGTCTAACAATTTTGGGTGAGGAATATCTATATTTTCTAATAATCTTTTTGTTTTTAACTTACTATCTGCTAATTTTATTTCTTTTTTTGGATTTAAAGGTTTAATATATTTTAAATATCTTTTGTTTGCTCATAAAATTCAAAACATATGTTTATTTTATATAATAAATTAAATTTTAAATCTAATTTGACAATAATATTCATATAAAAATAAATAATGGTAAACTTATCATAGCATCCTCAAAACTATGCAATACTATTCCTTGAATAAGTAATCATATAATACCAATTAATAATGAAATTTTAAATATATCTTCTTTAGATTGATAAGCATATGAAAAATTTGTTTTTTTAAATAACATAGATATTACTATAAAAATTAATAGAAACCGAACAAATCATCATAAAAATCATAATTCATAAAATATTTGTAAGAACCAACTTTCTGGAATTATATCATTTTTAACATAGTGAGCAGAAGGTCAGGCTGTTCAAAGTCAATGTCAAATTATTGGTCTTGATTTTATTTTTGATACTGTATTTAGAGATCTTTTTATATGTCACGATGTAGAAGCTCATCTTAATATAACCTGATTATATTTTCAAGTTATAAATAAATATCATATTAATGCTGTTAGCACAAAAAGAAATAAAAAAAATAAATACAATATATATTTTCTTAGATTTTTATAATATTTTCGCAATATTAATCATAATAAAGCTATTTCTCAAAAGAAAGCTATAATTCAACTTCTTGATAGTGTTCAAAAAAGCAACATAAGGTACAAAATTAGCCATATATAATTTAATTTTTTATAAAAAACAGATAATAATATAATTGGTCAAAATGCAACAAAATAAAAAGCCATATGATTCGGTCAAGAGAATATTCAAGAAAGTCTTTGAATTCAATAAATTCATGTATCAAAATACATTGGAGAAGCTTTATTAGCAGACCAATCTCACAATGGTCAATATCACAATAAAAATAATATTTTAGGGGATAAAAATCTAATCACAGCAAATATAATACTTAATATAATTGTAATTTTTATTAAATTAATTAATTTTTTATAAAATTCTTCTTTTTCTTTTTTTGTAAAACTTATACATGAATAAAAAAAAAGTGGAAATAATATCCAAATATCATATTTAAATCATATAATTAATGTCTTTATTCAATTCCAATTTAAAACAGATACAACAAAACTTATTATTAGTAATATAATAAATGTTATATATAATTTTCTATTTTCATTTATCTTTTTATAAGATTTAGTTTTAAAACAATATATTAATATTAACAAATAGATAAATATTAAATATATGTCTTTCCACAAGTTTACAAATTGATTATTTAAAAATCTTAATCACATATCTTGTCACAATTGAAATTTAATAAATGTTATTAGTATAAAATGAAAAACTAGTAAAGTAAGTAATATTTTTGTATGTTTTATTATTTTATATTTAGTAACCATTTTTTTTATAACCATATAAATATTATGATAAGCTTTTATTATAAATAAGAAATATTTAAAATAATTAATTAAATATTGCAACTATAATAGATACACTTTTCAATCTATTTCAAATTCTTTTTTAGTTGGATTTTTCTTTTTTTGTAAAGCTAACTTTTTTAGTTTTTCTATATCTTCCGGCAAATCTAATTCTACTTCATAATAAACTACTTTTTTATTTATATTATCATTTTTATAATCCGTATTATTTGAGGTATTTTTAAAATTATCTTGTTTTATAGTTACATCACTATTTTTTTTATTTGTATTATCAAATTCTTTTTTATTAATATCATTTCATCTTTTTTTTCTTATAACTGCTACTGCTTCATCTTCTTTAAATTTTCATTTATTTTTTAATATTTTTATTAAATTTTCTAAATTTATTTTAATAATTTTGGATATTGATAATCTTTTTTGTTTTTTTCATTCTACTATAACTATATCAAAATTACTTAATCACGAAATGTTTTTTATAAAAAATCTATTAGTTCAAGTAATATCCTCAAATTCTACAAAAAATCATCAAAATTTAGAACTTTTTACTGTATTTTTAATAAATCAAAATAGTTTAAATTCTCATTCGTATTTGCTATCCAAAACTTGAGATAAAAAATTAAATTTTGCTTTTATATATGAATACAATCAATCTAAAGGATGGGAAGATATAAATGTTCAAAATGTTTCATATTCTAATTTTAATCTATCCATTTGGGTAGATTTATTTCATTTTTTTAATATTAATGGTGTCACTCATAACAATTCGTCATCAAAAAGTCCCATTCAACTATTATTATTTTTTGTTTGAGATGTTTTAAGTCGATCTAATATATTTTCTACATTGTTTAATAAAATCAAACGATCCTCAAAGACATCTAATGATCAGGATTTAATTAACGATTCTAATGTTTTTTTATTTATATATTTTTCGTTTCTTTTTATAAAATCTTCAAGATTTTTATATTCTCAATTTTTTGTTCTTTCATTTTCAATATTCTCTCACACATCAAATCATATTCATTTAATAGACAAAAATCATATTACTATTGCATCTTCTTCTGCTGCTACATGATTAAATGACTTATTTATATTTGCTGGCTTAATTTTGATTCATTTAATTTTTAATTCATCAAGTAATTCAGCAAACCTTTCTGTGTTTTCTTCAACAGATCTTAATAATGCAGCATAAAATTCTATTGGATGATGAGCTTTTAAATAAGCTGTTTGATATGCTATAACAGCATAACAAGCTGCATGAGACTTATTAAATGAATAATTTGCTGCTGGTTCTATCATTTTTTCGTAAACAAATCTAGCAACTTCCTCTTTATATCACTTTGATTTAAGTGATTTATCTATAAATTCTTTTTTTAGTTTTTCTATAACTTCTTTAATTTTTTTTCAAACTCATCTTCTTAACAAATCTGCTTCACCAAGACTAAATCATGCCATTGCTTGAACAATTCTCATAAGTTGTTCTTGATAAACAGGAATTCAGTATGTTACATCCATAAATGGAGACAAATCTTTTGTAATTTGACTTTTTTGCTGTTCTGCAATATCTTTTCAATATTTTTTAACCAAATCATTGTATATATCATTAGGCAAATAGCTAATTTTTTCTTTTCATTGTTTTCTATCTATATAATTTGGTATCCATTCCATTGGTCATGGACGATATAAACTAACCATAGCAATTATATCGTCTATACAAGTTGGTTTTAATTTTTTTAACCAAGACCTCATTCAATCAGATTCAAATTGAAAAACTCATACAGTATCTCAATCTTGAAATATTTTATATGTTGTATCGTCATCCATAGGTGGTTCAAATACATGATAATCAAAAAATTTTTCATATATAGATGTATCTTCAACCTCATTTTCTTTTTTATTTTCGTTTAATTTACTAAAATCTCATTTTAATTTTGCTCTTATGATTTTAATTGTATTTTTTATAATAGACAAATTTCTTAATCATAAAAAATCCATTTTTAAAAGTCATATGTCTTCAAGATAATGTCAATCATATTGTGTAACAACTCTTGTAGTATCCGGTTCTTTAGAAGCAGATTTTAAAGGATATTGTATAGGAGAATAATTTGTAACATCCTCAGGAGCAATTATAACTCAACAAGCATGAACTCATAATTGCCTTACATTTCATTCTAGTTTACTAGCATATTTTATTATATCTTTTAAATTATCACTTTCATCTATAATTTTTTTAAATTCTTCATTAGTTTCATAAGATTTTTCTATTGATTTTTCTATATATCATGACAACTGATTTGCCTTAGTAAACGATAATCAAAAAACTCTAGCAACATCTTTAAACGATGCTTTTGCAGCCATTGTCATATATGTTCAAATATTTGATACTTTTCATATTCAATATTTTGTTTTACAATATTCTAAAATTTTATCTCTTTCCGAATCTTCAAAATCTGTATCTATATCAGGCATTGAAATTCTTGCTGGATTTAAGAACCTTTCAAAAAGTAAGT
>Ga0256842_1002926_pt1 | contig 11773 bp, 10 predicted proteins | sample 4559240metaG_FD_185973 | JGI IMG/M metagenome (GOLD analysis project Ga0256842, IMG submission 185973) | Hydrothermal vent microbial communities from Guaymas Basin, Mexico - 4559-240 | ecosystem: Environmental > Aquatic > Marine > Hydrothermal vents | place: Mexico: Guaymas Basin | collected...
GAAATCCTTGAAGAGGTATTGCCATACCTCTTCATCGCTCAAAATTTTCATGACTCCTCCATTTGGGAGGACAATAGATTTGTCCTCCCTTTATTGTCATAATTATATATTTACTTCTTATTATCCTTAAAAATGGTATCATAGTATCTCTATTACTTCAAACAAAAATAAATTATTTCGAGGTAACAATATGTATAATCAAGATGAACTAGCGATTTTTAACATTGATAAATTCTGTAGTGGATTTCCTGCAATTACAACACATAGAATATTTAAAGATTATAATGGAACTGAATTTGATCCACATGGTTTGTTCAGTCCTATATATTTTGGTAATGAAGGATCTAAACAATATAAAACAACATATGCATATATAGATTTAAAAACAAAAATATTGAATCCAGTAATATTTTCATTGTTAAAACGTCTTAATAAAAAAATTATACAAATATCTGAACAAACTTTATCATTTGATTTATCTAAGGAAAATGAAATTGTTATTAATCCTCAAGGTAAATATGTTGGATTAATTGATATAATAAATTTAATTCACACTATCAATTTTCATGCAGAAACAGATGAACGAAAAGTATTAGTTAATATAATAAAAAATATTTCAAAAGATGAAATGTTCACTAGTAAGTTACCAGTAATACCACCTGCATTTAGACCAATATATACACATGTAGAAACTGGTGAGAAAATGTTAGATGAACTAAATACTCACTATATTAATATGTTAAAATTAACTACATCATCTAATATACAATATTTAGATAAAATAACTAAATCTGTATATATGTCAAAAGTACAATTGATGTATCAAGTAATATATGAATTTGTTAAAAATAAGCTAGGTAAAAAAGAAGGATATTATAGATCTTATATGTTAGGAAAAAGAGTTGATTATTCAGCCAGAGGTGTTATTATTGGTGATTATAATATAGAACCATATAATGTTGGTTTGCCTTATAAAATGGCAATAAAATTATTTGAACCATTTTTATTAAATGCATTAGTAGGTGAAAGAGAAAAAGTGACATCTTTATTAGAAAAATATTATCCAGGTATAGAATATTTAAAAGCATGTATGAAAATTATAACCGATATACATAAAGGTATAATTACTGATAAACATGAGATATACAATATAATAAAAGATATATTAAAAAATGTAGTTGCTGGTAAGGTTGTATGTGTAAAACGTGATCCATCTCTACAAAGAGATTCATGGCGTGCTTTTTATGTCAAAATATATGAAGATAATGTAATACATATTAATCATGCAGTGTGTGAAGGTTTTGGTGCAGACTTTGACGGTGACACTATGGCAGTATATTTGCCATTAACTATGGAAGCACAAAAAGATGCAAGAGAAAAATTAATACCAGTATATTCTCATAAAGGTATTGGTCAAATGGCAATTCAGCTTAAGAAAGATATATATCAAGGAATATTTATATTAACAAAAGGATATGATTTGACAAAGAAGTATACTGGTGATTTAAATAATATGGTTGAGATGGTTCAAAATATTGATCAGTATATAAAAGTAAGAGGAATAACATTATCTATAGGCAGATATTTATTCAATAATACATTTAGAGAATATGTTGAGAAATATGGATTTATTAATGAAACATTGACTAAAAAGAAATTTAATAAATTATATGAAAAACTTGGTGCATTTTATGGAAACAAAATAATGGATGTAATTCATAAGATGCAACGACTTGCATATCTGACTATAACTATACATCCAAAGGCATTAGTATTGTCTGATTTAGATATAACAGATGATAGTAAAATAAAAAGATTAAAAGAACAACTTGATAAAGAAAAGGATGTTACAAAAAAGACAAAAATTATAAATGAAATGAAAAAAGAAGTTAAAGAAAAATTAAAACAAAAAGACTCTGGTTTATATTATTCAATTGAATCTGGTGCATCTGGTAATGTCAATCAGGCTAATCAAATTTTAGGCAGTAAAGGTCTTATTAATGATTTAACTGGTGAAGTATCTCATGTTACACCATCATTTAGTGATGGTTTGAAACCTATAGATTTTTTTAAATCTACCATTGGTGCTAGGCGTGGTATTGCAGATAGAACTATGAATACTGCAAATGCCGGTTATTTAACAAGACAAATGGTATATGCTTTAAGTTTTGTAACATTGAGTGATAAAGTTAAAGATTGCAAAACAACAAGATATTTTGAATTGTCTAATAATGATGAAATAAGCAAGAGAGTAATTGGTAGATATCATTTTGATGGTAAAAAATTGGTACTATTAACACCAGAGAATGTTAAGAATTATGATACATTACGATTAAGATCACCTATATTTTGTAAAAGTAATGAAATATGTCATATATGTTATGGTAAATTAATGGATACATTAAATAGTAAAAATATTGGTATAATTGCTGGTTCATCTATAGGTGAACGTGGAACACAAATGACAATGAAGACATTTCATACTGGTGGTTCAGTATCTGTTGAAATATATAAAATTCTTGAAGCGTTTGCAAAAAACCAATCTGATATAGATTTAAAAGGTATAAAAAATTTAATGATCCAAAAAGAACGTGATGTAATTGCAATGACACCATTAGAAATATTAATAGATATAGAATATGTCAATAAAAAAGATATAATAGTGGAAGCCGATAATAATATTACAATACCATTTACTGATATGATTGTTAAATATAATGATAAAGAATATAGATTTATTGCAAATATAAATATTACTATTATGTCAGATAAGATAGTTGAATTTAATAAAAAATATATTAAATTACAAGTAAATGCTCATGATAAAATATTTCAAGTAGGCATTGTACAAGATAACTTTGCTATGGGTATTTCTGCCTTGTTGAGACAAATAAATAAAACTGAAGAAGTAAAGAGTTTATTGTATGTATTTAATAATTTATTTGATATATATAAAGATATTTCATCACTTGACATAGTGCACTTAGAAATATTATTAAGTCAAATATTAAGATATAAAAAACAGAAAAGAATTCCTGCAAGGTTGGCAAAAGAATGGGAACCATATAAAGTAGGTTTAAAAAATGTTGTATATTTGGATAATTGGAAAATGGGTATGTTATTTGAAAATATGGAAAAAAGTATAACTAATGGTTTAGTATCATCATATTTATTACATCATGAAAACATACAAAGTAGACATAGTCCTATATTGGATTTGTTATAAGTGGAGGATAAGAATGAGAAGATTACAGCAATTTAGATTATTTACCACTAAAGACAATAAGATAAATCTTAGAGATAAAAATAAGTATGCTATAATAATATTATCTGAAAATTCAAAAGGATTATTAGATATATATTTCAAACTGAATATAGAAAGAAGATATGTCAAAGATATTTATATTCCTAAATTTATGTTTAAGGGATATAGATTCATTCCAAAAGGTACGTTATTTCAATATGTAAAAAGAAAATATAAATTATATGGTCATAGACAATTAGATGATATAGTTAAACACAATAGATCATTTTATTATGATTTTACAAAAATACCTCATGTATTATTAAACAAGTACAAAAGAATGAAAGGTAATAGAAAATTAATTCTTATTTATTTAAACTTATTGAATAATTATGTTTCAAAATTTAAAAGTGAAGGATACAAAGTAATATTATTATATCATGTAAATTTAAACAAGTTATTACCACCTATATTTGAACGATTATTTTATCCGATATTATATAATTTTAGATATAATGTCATTAATCTTAATATTGATTATTTATTGTTAGGCAAAGAAATAAGTAATCAAATTGAATATAGTATGTTATATAGAAAAGGTGATGATAAATTTACATATCAAAGATTATTACAAACACTAAAACAATTAGAATATATTGAACAGATACCAGAAGATTTAATTAATGATCAAATTAAGAAAAGTAATGTAACTAAGGATACAATAAAAGTAAATGATAATATAAGTAAGATAAATAAAAATGTTAAACCTGAGCAATCAGTTACTAACAAGGTTATAACTTCTCCTGATACTGCAATTGTCAGTCAAAAAAGATATAATGAATTAACTGATGAAACTATTAGATATATTGCAAAATCATTAGCAAAACAAACTAAAGAAAAACCTGAAACTATATATAATAAAATAAAGAATAATGATTTAGAAAAAGCAAAATATTTATTAATGTCCTTATTCAATATTAATGCTAAAGATGCAATAAAGATTATTAAAGATAATAATAATGATATTAATGAGACTAAAATGAAGTATTTAATTGATAATGTTGTATCAAAGATAAAAGTTGAAAATACATCTATTGATCCATTAATGAGTCAACTTGATGTTAAAAAATTATATGACAATCAAATTAAAACTGATATTTTAACAAAACGTATAAATGAAAGTGAATTTGTAATAGATGAAAATATAAAAGATATATTTCAATCTTATGAAAAAGAAAAAGTTCCAGTAAAATTAGTTAAAATCAAAAAGAGTATTGATTTAGATCCTACTGAGATATTTAAATCAGTCACATGGAAATATGAAGTAACTGTTAAATTGGCTAATGGTAAACATCAGACTATAACATTTAAGATACCAAAGATTATAGATAATAATTATATCTATATAAATGGCATGAAAAAAATTATAATAAATCAAATTGTTGCAAATCCTATATATTTTTATAAAAAATATTCTTGTTACATTAGGTCTATATATGCATCAATACTTGTTGAATATAAAACATTAAAAATTCCATATTTTAGAACTTATGTTGCAGGTTTAAGAATGCCATTAATATTATCATTGATAATATCATTTGGTATGGATAAAGTAATGAAAGAATTTGGTATATCTGCAACTACACAAAAATTAGATGATGAAAATTTATATACTGAAATACTAACATTTAAAAGTGGTGAAAAATTATATTTCTATTCTAATAAAAAGAATCCATTTCATTATTTATTAAATGACGTATATCATATGAAAAGATATGCACAAAATGTAAAATTTAATGAAAAATACATATGGCATTTACTTGCGATAGAAATAACAAAGAATAATAACGTAACATATAAAGTTAAAGCTGTTAATAATAATATTATAAATAAAAATACAGCAGAAATATTAAGATTAAGTAAATTGCCTGATAATATAATTGATATTTATAAGTATATTTTGCCTAAATTAAAAGATGGTTATTTTCAAGTAAGAAATGATTTATCTAAAATGCGTATTAGAAATGTAGAAATTATTACAACTGCTGTTAAAAAAATATTTGATTTGGCATATCATAAATATGAAGCTGAAGTTAATATGTTAAATAAGAATGCTGATATTATATTTAATTCAAATAAAATTATGTCATTGATACTAACTAAATCTTTAACACAAACAGCCGATTATATTAATCCATTAAATCAAGTTAGTAGCATTGCTAAAGTGACATATTATGGTGAAGGTGGAATTGATAAAAATGCTGAAATGTTAGATGTTCGTGTGTTACATCCTTCATACTTTGGTATAATAGATCCTGTTGATACACCTATATATAATACTATTGGTATGAACCAAACATTGGCAATTAACACTACATTTAAAACTAAGTATGGACATTTGAATTTAAATAAAATGACAAATGATTTAAAATCAGGAATGTTAAGTTTAGTAAGTAATACTATTCCTTTTATTGAAAATGATGAACCAGCAAGATGTATGATGGGTGTCAATCAATCCAAACAAGCATTGGTTATAGAGGGCAATGAAGTTCCTGCTGTTAAAACAGGTTTCGAATCTGTTATTGGTAATTTTGTATCAAGAGAATTTATAGTTAAATCACCAGTAAATGGAACTGTAAAACACGTAGATAATAATATTATTATTATAACTGATAATAAAACTGGAGCAGAACATAGATTAAATATTGGTAATATTCTTTTAAGATCTAATCAAATATATAGTTCATTATCATATATTATTCCTACAGTAAAACAAGGACAGAAAGTTAAAGTAGATCAAATAGTAGGATATAATAAAGCATTTAAAAATGGTGAGATTGCAAATGGAATAAATTTATTATGTGCATATATGACATATAAAGGTGCTAATTATGAAGATGGCATAATAATATCTGAACAATTAGCACAAAGTGGTAGACTTACATCTTATCATGCATTTACATACGAAATATTTTTAAAACAGGAAGATAGATTAATAGATTATGATTTAAAATTGGGTCAAGAAATTGATAATGGGCATATATTAGTAAAATTTATACCAAGTAATATATTAGAACTAGTTGGTGATTTAGATGATGATGAAATTAATGATGAACAGCATGTAACTATTAAAGCTAAAAAAGGTCAAATAATAGATATTGAATTGTATTGTAATCATAAGAAATTAACTCCAGCATTGAAAAAATTACAAGAAGAATTTGGTGATCCAACTTTACGTGGAAAATATAAATTTAAAGGTCAAGTTTTAGATGGAACATTAATTAAAATATACGTTAAAGTACCATTAGATATTTCATTAGGTGATAAATTATCAAATAGACATGGTAACAAAGGTGTTATTACTTTAATTGAAAAAGCTGAATATATGCCAAGAACTCCTTGGGGTGAACCTGTAGATATTATATTAAATCCATTAGGAATATATTCAAGAATGAATCCTGGACAGTTATTGGAATTATATAGTGGATTAATTTCATGGAAGTTACAAGAATTAATGAAAACTGTTGATAGAAAAAAATTTATAAAAATAATTGACAATGTGTATTCTATATTTGATAAAACTAAAGGACAATTATTAAGAAAACATTTTGTTAATGTGTTGAAAAAAGTTTCTAATAAACAATATGATGAATTGAAAGCAAGAAAATTCTTTCCTATGGTTGTTCCACCATTTACTGCACCTAAATCAAAAGATATAATGAAAATATTAAAGTTATTAAATCTTAAAGAAAAATATCAATTAACATTGCCTCAATATGGCATTAAAACAAAATCTGCAGTTCCCGTAGGTTATGTATTCCAGAGTAAATTAACACATTTATCAACAAAGAAATTATCTGCTAGAAGTGTAGGTTCTTATAGTAAGAAAACTGGACAGCCTCAAGGTAAAAGTTCAAGAGGTCAAAAAGTTGGTGAATTAGATACTTGGTCATTAATGTCATATAATGCAGATAATTTATTATATGAATTTTTTGGTCCACTTTCAGATGATAAGTTAGCGAAACAACAAGTCATACAACAAATTATTGAAAGAGGTTATGCTAACCTTCCTAATACTAAAATGGGTGCACCTAATAAAGACTTAACTGAAGCATATATGAGGATTATAGGTTTGGAAGAAAGATAGTAATATACGTATGAACAAATTAAAACTGATAAATGAGGTAATTATGGATAAAAATAAGAATACCATAACTATTGATTGTATTTATGCAATAATATATGAGATAAAAAATAATTATTATTTGATATGTACATATGAAAAATGTTATAAGACTGTAAATCCTGATACGTGTAAAAATTGTCCATATAAAAAATCGGAGGTATAATATGTTGATGAAAGAGTTTAAAGAATTATTAGAAAAAGTTTTATTTTCTGATAATTATATGGAAGATCAAAAACAAACTGAGGATAATAATGAAAAAGAAGGAAAACATAGTAATTGAAGTTAATACATTAAAAGAAGATCAAGATATATATATGATATCATTATATTATAGAAATGTAGAATTAATAACCACATGTTTAACTATATTAATAAAATCATTTATTGACAAAGAAACAAATGAAAGTGAGAAAATATATTTATTAAAAGATATATTATCTGAAATTAGTAGTGAATTTCTTAGTGCTTTAAAAGAATTAGATGAAACTCCACAAGAAATTTTAGAAAATCAACAACAAACTGATGAATCACAGGGACAACAATTAAAACCTGAAGATTTATTAAATATAGTAACTGTTAATTTTAGTGAATATGATAATGACAACAAACATATTAAAATATCGGTCTATGAAGGTGATGTTGATTTAACTATATCAATATTAGCTAAAATATGTGTAACTACAATAATGATATTATGTGATTTTATAGATGAAGATTATTATAAAGTGATGAAACAATTATCAGAAAATATCAATTCGTTAATTGGAGGATGTGATGTCAGTAGCAGCTAATATATCTAGCTATGAATCTCCGGATTTAATAAGAAAGAGAAAATTTTATAAACGTGTAAATAACAGATTAAAATCTATTAATGAAAAAGAAAAAAAATTATTAGAAATGTTATTAATGAATGAAATGACATTGACAGATTTAAATAAATTTAAAAGTAAACAAATTATAGATGAATCTATAACTTTATTAGATTCATACTTTATGGAATATGAAGAAGAAGATCATCCATGGCAAGAATTTTATCAAATGATAGTTGGTGGATTAAAACAAAGTGCTAACACGATTGTTAATATACCTAATGCAATGGTAGATAAAACAAGACAATTAATTAAAAAATTGAATTATAAAGTATATTTATATTTTGGTGGTCCACCTGAAGATTATAACAAAAAAGTTCCACCTGATCAAAGAATTGTAAACTTTAAAGGATTCAAAGTTACTAGAAAGACATATAAAGAATTATATGGTAAGATGCAAAAAGATAGATTTTATTTGATTAGAAATGTTAGAAAATTTACATCTTATACATTGGCTGCCGCTGAAGATTTAGATAAGACTCAATTATTAAGAAGATTGGTTACATTATTTAAAATATTCAGAGCTAATGTAATTAAAGCTATTGATTTTGGTTTTGCATATATACATATGTTATTGAGAGGAAGAATTGGTGATCCTAGTAGTAAGGCATATATATTAAGACGCGTTGGTGCTTATTCAGATTTATCGGAAGCAATATTTGATACCACGTTTATGCTATTTGGAACATTGGCTGGAATTGCAGTATTTGGAAAAGTTGCTAAAATAATTATATCTGCTATTAAAAAATTAATGCCAATTATTACAAAGATTATTAAATATACAAGTAAAATATTATTGCATGTATTAAAATTTGGATTAAGTATATTAAAAGTAATATTAAGAATATTACCATTGTCAAAGAAAAACAAAAAACGTTATATTGATTTCTTAACTAAAAAACAAGAGAAAATAAAATCGATAATAAGTGCATTAAATGAAACTCCGCCACCTCCACCTCCAGATGAATTTAGTGGAGAAGAATTTTAAGAGGTAATATTATGATAGATCAAAGTTTTGAAAATTCATTAAATGCTAATCTTAATAAAAATATACTAAAAGATTATGAAGATTATGGTAGATATATGACATATGATGAACATACAGAAACAGACGAAGATCCCATACAATTAAATATTGATTACTATACAATAAAAGAAAAATATAATTCATTAAAATTTTTATTTACATCAACATTTGTGTATTTAATGCCATCTATTAATGATTTTAATTATTTACATATTGATTACTTTGATTATATAGATCAAATGTTTATTAAGAAATTTAATATTAGCCTATATTTCATATTAAATATTGACAGATATGATGTAGTTGAAGATACAATGAAATTAAAAATATTATCATTTTTAAAATATTTACATTTTGATATTCCACAATTGTCAGATCCTAAACAATTATTAAGTGATGAATATAATGAAATGTATAGTGATATTTTTAACAATATAGATAGTGATACATTATTGAAAATATATAAAACATTTCATAATTTATTAACAGTCTAATATATGGCTTGAACAAAATTAAATTATTTTCAGAGGTGAAAAATGAGAATACAATATTCAGAAGGAGTATATTTAGATGTTGTTGATGTAACATTAAATCAAGTTGGTCAACAATTTGTCAAAGTTACTCCAAAAGGTGAAATTGAATATCCTAATATTATTGAAAGTGAGGAGGAATTAGATATGGTTAAAGGAAAAGCCGTAGCAGGTGAAACTATAAATATGGGTGATTTGGTAGCAGTAGATCAGAATGGCACTTTATGGAAAGCAGATAAAGACATTGCAGGAAGACAAGATTTTGTTGGTATTGCATTAGCAAATGTTACTGCAGGTGGAACTGTTGAATTTCAGACATCTGGTGTGTTTGAATTAAAAAGTGGTCAATTTCCAAGTGCAGGTGGAACCATATTTATGGGTAATGCAGGAGCAATGTTAGTTAATACCGTTCCCACAACTGGTGTATCTTTAAAAATTGGATATTTTCTTGATAATAAACATATAGTAATACAGGCTATTTCCAGAATGGAGTTGTAAATTAATGGTTCGATATTTTTTTGACAATAAAAATAAAATTTTTTATTCACAATCAGTTATATCGTTAGATATACCAAAAGATGTAGTAGAAATAACTAAGCCTACATTTGATATGTATAGACATATACCAAATGCTATTCAGTATATTGATAATAATAACAATGTAATATTAAAACCATTACCTTATAAATCAAGTGAATATAACGTCTTTCTTGATTCATTTACAAATTGTACTTTAGATTCTAATTTAACAGATCCATTAGAATATCTTTATTATATCAAAGCAAAACCAGGTGATGTTATATCTTTTAATGCAAGTTTATATGAAGGTGATTATTATAATATACAATTTGATCAACAAAATAATTGTTTTTATGAAACATTTGATCATAATGGAGCACAATTGTCATTTAGGAACTTTGTAATAGAATATAGTTATAATGTAGGAAGACATATATCTACATTGTTTACATCTCATACAGATACTGTTAATGTTGAATTAGAATTACCAACTGATTATAGTCATATTATATTGTTTTTTAATTTTACTGAAAAATATAATATAACGTTTAAAAACAGTAATACAAAAAGATTTAGATTGGAAATAATTGAATGAAATATTTTATAGGAATTGATCCTTCGTTAAGTGGTTTGGCATATGTATGTTTAGATGAAAATAAAAATGTATATGATTATTTTACAATGACATCGTTAAAAAATGTTAAAAATGATTTCGAAATAAGTTTATTTAAATTAAATGATATTAACAGATTAATATTTATAGTTGATAATATTATTAATAGATTGAATAATTTAGGTGATAATGAAATATATATAGGCTTAGAGGGATATTCCTATGGTTCTTCATCTAGATCTGTAACTGGAATGGCTGAATTGTCTGGTTATATAAAAATAATGCTATATAAAAATAAATATAATTATAGCATAGTACCACCAAGTGTGGCAAAAAAATTTATTTCTGGTAAGGGTAACGCCAATAAAGATTTAGTAAAAACTAGCTGTTTACATTTAAAAATGGAAATACCATGGAACAAAGAATCATATAAAAGATATGATTTATATGATGCATTATCTATTGCATTATATATTTATGATAAAAACAAATAATATTTAGGAGGAATAATAAAATGGCTGTTGAAAAAATTTTAAAGCGTAACCCTAATACCGGAGACGCTAAAGTTTTTAATTCATTGACAGAATGTATAGGTGCTAAACAATTTATATCCAATGAAACTTTATTAAGCCCATTTATAATATCTTCTACTGCATTAGTAACTAATTTGAATGCAGATATGTTAGATGGGGCAGATTTAAATGACTCTGCAAACGCATCATCTAATGTAATTTGGTCATCTCAAAAAGTGGTATCATTTGTCACTGATACTATATCTGGCTTT
>Ga0256842_1002927_pt1 | contig 11769 bp, 9 predicted proteins | sample 4559240metaG_FD_185973 | JGI IMG/M metagenome (GOLD analysis project Ga0256842, IMG submission 185973) | Hydrothermal vent microbial communities from Guaymas Basin, Mexico - 4559-240 | ecosystem: Environmental > Aquatic > Marine > Hydrothermal vents | place: Mexico: Guaymas Basin | collected...
GGCTCTGGAGGAGAAAAAAATCCTCATCCTTGCCCCCCACGCCGACGACGCCGAGATTGCCGCCTTTGCCCTGTACCGGCGCCACGACTGCTTTATCGCCACCGTCAGCGCCGGTGAGGTGGAAGCCGACCATTACCTCCCCCTGTGTGGCGACGCTGCCGAGGCGGCACTGCTCAAAGGGCGGCTGCGCGCCTGGGACAGCGTCACCGTGCCGCGCTGGGGCGGCGTTGACGCGGAGAACTGCGTACAACTGGGCTATTTTTGTAAAACCATCGGGCAGATGTACCGACAACGCGACACGGCGCTGACATCGCTGGCCGGTGCCGGGGACGATATCCGCGTTTTCCGCGCCTTTAACAGTCAACAACTGCCCAGCGACACTGATGGCCGCGCCTGTTGGGACAATCTGGTGGCTGATATAACCCACCTGCTCACCAGCGTGCAGGCGGATATCGTCGTTACCCCGCATCCGCTACTCGACCCCCACCCCGACCATGTTTACACCAGCATCGCCTGTGCCGAGGCCATGGCCAACTGCGGCAATGACGCCACCCTGCTGCTCTACGCCAACCATCATCATTACAGCGATATGTTCCCCTTTGGCAGCAGCGGTAGCATCGCCGCGCTGCCGCCGCGCTTTGCCGCCGACGCTGCCGCCACTGCGCCATTTTCTCTGGCGTGCGACAAACAGTGCCAACGTGATAAGACCATGGCTCTGGCCATGATGCACGATTTGCGTACACCGCTGAAAAAACGCAAAGCGTTGCGGCGCCACCTGCAGCAGCTACTGCTCGGCCGCGACAGATCCCCCTACGCCGCCGACGATTTTATCCGCAAGGCGGTACGCGCCAACGAACTGTTCTACAGCGCCGATGGCGCGACATTTGCCGCCATGTGCGCCGAAGCAGCCGGACAGCCATGAACGCCAGCAACGATTACAGCCGCATACCGTTCAGCCTCAATCTCGCCTGCGGCACCCTGGAAGCGACACAAATGCTCCGGCTGCTGCCGGGGCGGCGCGTGGTATGCCGCGCCACCTGCGCTGATACCGAGGTGGTAGCCAAACTGTTTATCCACCCCAACCCTGCCAAGCGCCAGCGTGATTACCGGCGCGAACTGGACGGCCACACCCGCCTGCGCAACGCGGCGATTACCACGCCGGAACTGCTCGGCCACGCCAACTGCGACGATGTAAATTACATTCTCTACCGCTACATCCCCGCCAGCACCAATCTTGGCAGCATTATCAAGACACAACCGGACGATGCCAGTCTGCGCTGGTGTCAACGTGCCGTGGCCGTGGTGGCTCTGATGCATGCCAACGCCCTGCGCCAGATCGATCTGCATGTGGATAATTTTCTCGTTGCCGACGGGCAGTTGTACACCATCGACTGCGGTGACATCGCGCCATTGAGCGCCGTCGCCTGGCTGCGCCGTCGTCAGATCATCACCAACCTGGCCGACATGCTGTCGCAACTGCCCCTGGCGTACGACCGCCATCTGGACTCTCTGCTGAGCAGTTACGCCGCCGGCAATCCCCAGCGCTGGCAGCCGTCTGCCGCCGCCGTGCGGGCACGCATGTGGCGCTGGCGCCGCTGGCGGATGCGCAACTACGTTAAAAAAGCGGCGCGCACCTGCAGCGAGTTTGTCGCCCGCCGCCGCCACGACGAACTGCGCGTCTGCCGCCGCGACCACAGCGACAGCGCATGGCAACATCTGTACGACACCATCGACGCTGCGGTGGAACAGGGGCAGCGGCTGAAAGACGGCAACAGCGCCACCGTAGCACGCTGCAGCTGCGCCGGTGAAGAGATTATCATCAAGCGCTACAACATCAAAAACCGCCGCCACGCCCTGAGCCGCGCCCTGCGCCCCAGCCGGGCGTGGCATTCGTGGTGCAGCGCCCAGCGTTTAAACGTATTGGGCATTGCCACTCCACAGCCCATCGCCGTTATCGAAAAACGGCGCGGGCCGTTGCGCCACACCGCTTACTACATCAGCCGCTACGATGGCGCCGCCGACCTGCTCTGCCGCTACAATCGCCCCGACGCCGAGGTCTCGCCGCGCCACCTGTACCTGATAACACAACTGTTCACCGCCCTGCGCGCCGCCCGCATCAGCCACGGCGACCTTAAGGCCAACAACCTGCTCATCGACAATGACCACTTGGCTATCATCGACCTGGACGCCATGCGCTTCCACCGCTGGGAATGCACCTTTCGCCGCGCTCAGCGCCGCGATATGGAGCGGTTTATGCGCAACTGGACCGGCAACAGCGCCATCGCCAAACAGTTTGCAGCGATCAATAAGTTATGCTGATGATAAAACCAGGACGATAGCAGGCATTACCACAAGCCGCATTTTTAATTAATTTACCCGCAAAGCTCAACATGCTAAGATGCCGCCCAGCGCTTGTTATTGTAACCTGTTACAACATTACCACGCTAACGCATGAATGTAGAGCTGACGGATGAGTAAGAGTTACGAGAAACAATATCTGGTAGACGGCAAATACACTTTTATCGACTTGGTCGACATTGAACAGCTACGCCATATTTTTGAGCGTTTTTCTGCTGCCACCGGATTTACCGCCGGATTGGTTACATACCCTGAGCAGCGCGTTCTTATTACCTCCGGCTGGCGACGAGTATGCACCGACTTCCATCGTAAATGTTCCGCCAGCAGTGTTTACTGCACCGCCAGCAATGTATCTCTCACATCCCAACTTAAAAAGCGCCGTACCCTCAACATCCTGCCGTGCGAGAACGGTCTGGTCGACGGAGCCACTCCAGTAATCATCAACGGCGTACATGTGGCCAGTCTTGCCACGGGACAAGTATTCATCGACACCCCTCCAGACCTGGCCAGGTTCAAAGAACAGGCGCAACGCTATGGCTTTGATGAAGACGATTACCTGCAGGCGGTGAGCGAGGTGCCGGTGATCAAACGGCAGGCATTTGAACAAGCATTGCTGTTCCTGAGCGAATTGGCGGTTCTTCTGGCAGCGGAGGGACTGAAAGCTCTGCAGCAAAAACAGGTTGAGGAGCGTCTGCACCAGAGCGAACAGCGCTACCGCACCTTTTTCGAAAACTCAAACGATGCCATGATTATCTGTAAAAACGGCATCATTGTCGACTGCAACAACGCCGCAGTAAGCCTCCTGAAGCAACCAGACACTGCGGCAATCATCAATAAATCACCGAGTCAACTTTCGCCGCAACTGCAACCAGACGGCAGTGAATCAGCTACCAAAGCACGCCAGATGCTCGATATCGCCGCAACCCGTGGCAGCCACCTGTTTGAATGGGACCATATCTGTCCCGACAGCACCATTGTTCCGGTGGAGATATCGGCCACTGCCATCCCCGAAGGCAACAGCGTCGTCATCCACGGAGTGCTGCGCGACATATCATCGCGGCGCATGGCCATGGAGCAACTGGAGCATCAGGCTCTGCACCATCCCCTCACCGGCCTGCCAAACCGCTTGCTGCTTGGAGCACGCCTGGAACACTCCATCCAGTATGCCAAACGTGAGGATACCAGCGGGGCCCTGTTGTTGCTCGATCTGGATGATTTCAAAAAAATCAACGACAGTATGGGCCACTCCACCGGAGACGAAGTACTCAGAATCATAGCTGCGCGCCTGCTCGGCCATGTCCGTGATGTTGATACAGTGGCACATATAAGCGGAGATGAGTTTGTAGTTGTCTTTCAAAGCATCAACACCATGAACGATGCCAGCGCCAAGGCCCAACATATCCTCCACGGTTTGCAGGCACCGTTTACCCTGCACGGCCACGAGCTGTTTATCAGTGCCAGTATCGGCATTGTCGCCTTTGACGGCAACAGCAGCGGCTTGGAAGAACTGCTGCAAAAAGCTGACGCCACCATGTACGAAGCTAAGAAAAAGGGGAAAAACTGCTACAACCTGTACGCAGCAGAAGTCACCGAATCGGCCTTGGACAAAGTGCGCATGGAAAGCTCATTGCGCCGAGCGCTGGAACGCAACGAACTGGTGGCCTATTACCAGCCGCAGATCTCTCTGCGCGATGGCAGAATAATCGCAGTAGAGACACTCATGCGCTGGAATCATCCTCGAAAAGGGCTGCTGATGCCAGACACATTCATCCCGCTGAGCGAAGAAACCGGCCTCATAATCCCCATGGGTGAGTGGATTCTGCGTACCGCCTGCCAGCAACTGGTCGACTGGCGCAAGCAGGGATTGCACATTGAGCGGGTGGCAGTCAACCTATCCGGTCGACAGCTGCAACCAGACACCCTGCCACAGATGGTACACACCATACTCGAGCAGACTGGCTGCCCGCCCCAGGCCCTGGAACTGGAGATCACCGAAAGCTTCATCATGCGGCACCCTGAACGCTCCATCGCCATGCTCAAGCAGATTCAGCAACTGGGCGTAGAATTATCGGTAGACGATTTCGGCACCGGACACTCGTCCTTAAACTACCTGAAACGCCTGCCCATCAATCGCCTGAAAATTGACCGCTCCTTTGTGTGGGACATCGGCTCCGACCAAAACGGCGAAATCCTCACCCGCGCCATCATCGCCATGGGACACGGTCTGGGACTGCACATCACCGCCGAAGGGATAGAAACCGAAGAGCAAAAAGCGTTTCTCAACGCCTTAAGCTGCAACGAAGCTCAAGGGTACCTGTACAGCAAGCCTGTTCCTGCTGCTACCATCGGCGAACTTCTCAGGCATCAGCCCTTTATCAAACAAACACAGCGCCACCCCTGCTAAAACACCCCAATTAAAGCTACCACATCATCAAAACCATAATATTTTGCATGGGAAAATACAGCCAATACGATTAAATTATTCTTGTCAGAATTGGCGGCATCATATACATTAGCCGTCTAATAACCTCTGGTCGTAACTAATTAATTATCCATTGGGAGGCGAATTGTGTCCAGAATTGAAAAAATGAACAAGGCCCTTGCGGATCTAAAGGCAAGTTCGAGCGATGTAGAAGCCTGTGCGGTTGTTTCGGCTGACGGGCTTATTATTGCCAGTGCACTGCCTCAGGGGCTGGAAGAGGAGCGCATTGCCGCCATGAGCGCCGCGCTGCTGGCCATGGGCGAGCGCATTGCCGCCGAATTGCAACGTGGTGATCTGGAGCAGTTGTACGTTAAAGGTAAGGACGGGTATTTCCTCAGTAAACACGCCGGCCCCCACGCGGTACTCATCGCCATGGCGCGTACCGACGCCAAACTGGGGCTGATTTTCTTCGATCTCAACAAAGCGGCGGAACAGATCAAGGAGTGTCTGGTTTAACCACAACCCTTACCTGCAAGGAAATGGACATGCTAAATTTATTTGAAACGGAAAACCATAAAAACGTTTTTGTCGATAACCTTAGCACCGGCCACATGGTGCAGGCCAACCAGCATGTGATTGTAAACAACGGCGAGGGAATGATTCTCGACCCGGGCGGCCACAAGGTGTACACAAAACTGTTCGCCATGCTCTCTTCGGAGATGCGCATCACTGAGTTGAAACACATCTTTTTCTCCCATCAGGATCCAGACATCATTGCCGCCACCAACGGCTGGTTGATGGTAACCAGCGCTGATGCTTACCTTTCTGAGCTATGGATGCGTTTTATTCCGCACTTCGGCGTGGATGAGATGGTGGTGGAGCGGATCAAACCGATTCCCGACGCGGGAATGACCATCACCGTCGGCACGGCGGAACTAAAGGTAATTCCGGCGCATTTTCTCCATTCGGCTGGCAACTTCCAACTGTATGATCCCATTGCCAAAATTCTTTATTCCGGCGATCTTGGTGCCTCCCTTGGAATGGATTACTCCATCGTCGAAGATTTTGACACTCACATCCAGTATATGGAGGGTTTCCACCAGCGCTACATGCCCAATACCAGGGCGCTGAAAATATGGGTAAACACCGTGCGCCAACTGGATATCGACATTATAGCACCTCAACACGGTGCCATGTTTACCAGCAAAGAACTAAGCGAGAGATTTATCGACTGGATCGACACCTTAACTTGCGGTACCGATCTGATGCCGGACAAGTACGACATTCCGGCCTGATACTGAACCCGATCATGAACGCAACAGCGCCTTTTGATACGGAACTGTTTTTCCGCGCTTTTATGGCAACACCGACGGCAGTGTGCATGACCTCCCCGGATGGCAGTATTCTGCATGTAAACCAAGGTTTTTTGCGCCTGTACGGCTATACCATCGATGAGGTTATCGGCGGTAACCCGCGCATTTTGAAATCAGGTCGCCATGCACCTGAAGTGTACGAAACCATGTGGAGGCAACTGCTTGATCCCGTCTGCGGCCGCTGGCAGGGTGAACTGATCAACCGCGACAAGGCTGGCGACGTGGTTATAGTCAACCTGTTTATCGAGGCTGTGCGCGATGACGATGGTGAGTTGCACGGCTTTCTTGCCAACGCCTATGACATCTCCAAATGGAAACGGCTGGAACAGAGCCTTATCCGCCAGAACGAGCGTTTGAACGAGATAAACAAGCTGCAAACGGAGATGCTGGCAGTAACATCGCACGATTTGAAGGCGCCGCTCAATGCTATCATCAGCCGCGCCAACCTGATAAAATCCTGTCTCGACACCATGACTACTGCCAAAGTGTTCCACCACCTTGACGGCATTGTCGATTCAGGAATGAAGCTGGGAGAGTTTATCGAAGAGCAGCTCAGTCTGGCCAAAATCGAGGCGGGGCAGATAAGTGTTGAATCGGAGCGACTCTCCCTCGATTCACTGCTGCGCTCGCTAACGGAGATCAACCAGTTTGCCGCCGACAGCAAACAGATCGCCATCCGCTACACCCTGCACGGGCGGGTGCGTCCACTGTACGGCGATCGCGTCAAGCTGGAGCAGGTATTCAATAATCTGCTCTCCAACGCCATAAAGTTTGCTCCGACCGGCTCGGTTATCGACGTCACCTGCACTCCTGCCGCCGATCGCTGCCGGGTGGATATTACCGACCAGGGGCCGGGCATTCCCGCCGAGGAGATAAAGCACATCTTCGACCGCTTTTATCAGGTCTGCAGCGATGAACGCTCTGTCCGCAACCACGGCGCTGGACTGGGGCTTAGTATTGTGCATAATTTTGTCAACCTGCATCAGGGACAGGTAACGGTGCGCAACAATCCGGACGGTGGCTGCTGTTTCAGCGTAGAATTGCCCCTGCCCGGTTGCGCCCGCAGCGGCAAGGACCTGGCTGCAGTCATTGTCGATCCCAACGGGGATATCTATCCTCTGCTGAAACAGGGATTGCTGCAAGCAGGCGTTTCCCGCTTTGTGTGCAAAAGTGCCAATAACCTGCAACGTACTCTTGATCACAGTTATCCGGAGATTATGTTTATCCCTGACAGCGCCATTAACGATGAGATAACTACCATAGTAGCTAACCTGGCGGCGCGACAGTCGCGTCCGGTTACGGTATTGGTAGACAACGGCAGCGGCACTGCGCCGCAACAGCGACCGAAATGCGATTATCAGCTTACGCTGCCGGGCCAGGAAGATACAATACCGCGCTTGATAGCCGCCACTATCAACAGCCTTAATGGATGCGCAGATGACGGGCTATAAAATACATATTATCGATGACGATCCCACCACGCATGAGATTCTCGGCGAGTACCTGACGCTGGCGGGCTATACCGTCAGCTCCGCCTACGACGGTCGCGCCGGTCTTGAACTGATGCGCAACGATCCGCCTGATCTGGTGCTACTCGACATTCAGATGCCCCATATCGACGGTTTTGGCCTGCTCAAAGCCGTCGGCGACGAGGGGATATTTGCCGATGTACCGATTTTAATCATCACTTCGCTGCAACGCACCAATCTCAAAATAAAGGGGTTGGAACTGGGGGCTGATGATTTCATCATCAAACCGTTTGAACGCGCCGAACTGTTTGCCCGCATCAAGGCGGCGCTGCGCCGCAGCCGTCGCTACCGCGATACCACCGGCAAAATGAGCGGCAACCTGGCCGACATCAGCGTGGCGGAACTGCTGCAGACACTTGAAATCAACAAAAAACAGGCTCATGTAGTATTTGCCGACATGGACGGCGAACTGTATGTAAACGATGGCCAGATACTCTACGCGCGCCAGGCCGGATTTGACGGCAAGGCGGCGCTGTGCCGTCTGCTGCTGCTCAACAGCGGTTCGTTTATGGTAAATTTTGGCGTAGCCGCACCGGGGCAGCTCGACGGCAGCGCCATTCAGCGCCAACTGCTAGACTGTTTTGTCGAGATCGACACCGTCAATGAAATTCTGGCGGCGTCGGGGGAAAACAACCCGCTTATAAACGATATAAGCAGTGTTGGCGATTTCAGCGGCAAAAAGCAGTTGCAGGAACAACTGCCGTTACCCGCCTACCGGGTTCTGGCAGCAATGCCCGGTGATCTGACAGCCAACGCCAGAGCACTTGCCCCGGAACACAACGTTAACAATCAACACGTTTGACGTTCAGGAGAACAGTTATGGGTAAAATAGTTACCATTGCCAGTCACAAGGGTGGTGTCGGCAAAACGACAACAGCGCTCAATTTTGCCTACAGTCTCAGCCGACTGGGCGGCAGTGTCCTGCTGGTGGATGTCGACCCGCAGGGAGGGATGACCGTTGCGACCAATGTGAAGAAGCACAACGGCAGCGGCCTGGTGGATTATCTCAGCGGCAATAGCCAACTGCAGGATGTAATCAGCCAGACCAAGGCCAGACGTCTGAGCATTATGGGGATCGGCAGCATCGATCACAACTCCATCGCCAGGCTTGAACAACTGGCAGCACACGGTGCCCTGAAAAAAGCACTGACGATCTTTGCCAAATACTACGATTACGTCATTGTCGATGCACCGGCCGGTCTAGGCTGTCTGCCCACAGCGCTGCTCAACGCCAGCGACGCAGTTATCCTGGTAGTGCAATGCCGCAGTCTGGCCCTGAAAACCCTGCCACCCATGCTGGCACTAATCGACTGGGTGCAAAAGTCCTCCAACCCGAACCTGATACTCGAAGGGGTGCTGATCAATATGTACAACCAAAGCAATCCCACTGAAAGCCAGCTGTTTTCAGAGATACAGTCCGCCTTTCCTGAACAAATGTTTTTCACTACCACCATCCCGTTCGATCCGGTATTTGAGGATATAAGCCTGCAATCGGTACCGGCAGCCATGCACAACGGCGCTCAGGCCATAGCCGGACGCTACATAGAACTTAGCGTGGAATACAAGCAGCGGGAAATGCTGCGAGCCCAAGCGGAAGGAGCTGACGATGTCGCTGATTCTGGACTGTTCTGAAATTCGTGAAGCCATAGAGCTGGCCAGTGATTTAACCGCGCCGCTACCGGAAATAAACCTGTTTTCCGCGCCGACGCCTACAACTCCTGCCGCGACAAGTCCAAGCTCTCCAATTCCGGCAGCGCAGAAACGGCAGGAGCCGCTGGAGCAGGTTGACCCCAGCCAACATGCCTACCGCGGTGATCAACTGGAGCAGGTTATCGTCAACATGTGTCAGCGCAGCAGCTTCAGCGGTGCCGTTATCACCGACATGACCGGTCTGCCCTTCGCGGTAGTAAATGCGCCGGTATCCATGGAAGCCATTACCGCTTTTGCCACGGTTCTGGGCGCGGCGCTGGAACGGGCCGGATCTCTGTTGGGACAGCACGGTGCCGATTTTCTCACCATGGATATCAACTACGAAGAAAAAGTAGTCCTGTACCGCTTTGAGGTTGGCGCCACCCCGTATCTGCTGCTGTCCATCTGTCCGCAGGATGTCGACGAACGCAGCGAGATCGAAATCTCCATCGAACAGATCGTATCTATCCTGTCCGATAACAGCTAAACGGGGGTTGGCGTGATTGTCGTTGTAGATGACGAAGAAATTTACCGCGAGCTGCTGAGCGAAACCCTTGAACCGGCCGGATTCACGGTAACCGCCTTTGCTTCAGCTCTAACAGCACTGGAGCAACTGGAGCAGATGGAGCCGCGCCTGATCATCTCCGACATTGAAATGCCGGAGATGAACGGCCTTGAATTTCATCGCCGCTATCAGCAGTGCTACGCCTTTCGTCATACGCCGTTTGTGTTTCTCTCGTCCCATTCCGACAGCGAAACCATCATCGCCAGTCTCGAAGGGGGGGCCGATGATTACCTGCAGAAACCGCTGCAACCAGAAATAATCAGGGCAAAAATCACCTCAATTCTAAAACGACGCGACAAATACATAACCCAGCAATTCAGCGGCAGCCTCGAACAGATGCCGTTTACTCAGATTCTGCAATTCTGCGAAGCACGCCAGCTTACCGGCTGGGTAAAGGTGGCAACTGGCGACGGCGATATCCGGGTGGAATTTATCGGCGGCGAAGTGCAGGATAACGACGACATCGACACCCTGTTCGACATGGATGCCGGAGATTTCACTATCAGTGTCGCTCCGGTCAACTACAGTGAAATCAGCAGCGCCAGTGTAGGTGGCGCAACCGCACAACAGCCGGCAACCAGAACGAGCGATGAAAAACCGATGGGCAAACTGTCCGGCATCAAGGTCAACAAGCGGATATTCCAGGTGCAGACCGAATTTTCCGATAATAAAGCGGAGCCGGTGGTAACGGTAGTTATTCTCGACGGACGGGTGGTATTAAAACGCACATCGGCCGTTGCTGCCAGCGACGATAAAACTGCCATAGAACAGCAGATAGAAGCACAACATCTCAGTGTAGAAGAGGAGATACGCGACAAGCTGGCCAGCCTGGGCGGTGGAAGCACTGCGCCAGCCCAGCAGGAAAACCCCGATAATTTTCACCAGCTCTACGACGCTGGTTATGAGCAATACTGTTGTGGTAACTACGCCGCCGCCCTTGATCTGTGGGAACAGGCGGAAAAGCTCAATCCCGACGACAAGACTCTGGCCATCAATCTGACCGTGGTGCGCAACAAGCTGGGTGCGGCAACGTAACCAGCCCAGCCCCACCTCACGCTCATATTCAACTTCAGGTCAATCCGCCGACAATATCGGCGCTGATTCTGCCCGGCATACGGTTAAACACTATTTACCTTGTGTCGATTAATTGGCTGTGCTAGATGTGGCAGATATACAATCTTGAGCACGGAGGACATCATGACAAGGAGAACCGGCGCCATATTAACGCTGCTGCTGCTAGTTTTCATCACCAACGCCGCAGCAATCGGCAACCAACCGTACATCGACGTAATCGACAACAACACCGGCACACCGCTGAATAGCGGCGACACCTTCGACATGGGTTCCGTCAACGCCGGCAGCAACAAAGATGTCAAATTTCTCATACGAAATAGAGGCTCATATAATCTCAACATCACCACCCCGCTGACCATGACCGGAACAAATGCCGGTCAGTTCAGCATACCGACACAACCGGCGGCAACAGTGAGCAGCGGGAGCAGTACGCCCTTCACCATAAGATTCGCCCCGTCAAGCACCGGCATCCACCGTGCCACCCTCTACATAGTCAACAACAGCAGCAACGCCAACAGATTTATTATCAACGTGGTCGGTATGGGCAAGGCAGCACCAGCCATGGAAAAGCACACCGTTATATTCGAACTGGGTGGCAAGGCTGAACGCCAGGGTGGCGGCGCACTGACTCAACAGGTGTTTGATGGAGAAGGTGCAACGGCACCACAACTACAGGTAAACAGCGGCTACAAATTTATCGGCTGGGACAAGCAGTTCAAAAGCATCTATTTTGATACCACTGTTACTGCTCAATACAAG
>Ga0256842_1002928_pt1 | contig 11765 bp, 10 predicted proteins | sample 4559240metaG_FD_185973 | JGI IMG/M metagenome (GOLD analysis project Ga0256842, IMG submission 185973) | Hydrothermal vent microbial communities from Guaymas Basin, Mexico - 4559-240 | ecosystem: Environmental > Aquatic > Marine > Hydrothermal vents | place: Mexico: Guaymas Basin | collected...
CTCGAGGAACGGGCCCAAGTCCTCCGGCGCCACGCCCCCCTTGCTCTCCTCGCCGCCCACGTTGACCTCGACCAGGCACTCCACCGGCCGGCCCCGTTCCACACCGAGCCGGTCCAGCGTCTCCGCGAGCCGCAGGGAGTCCAGCGAGTGGATCAGCTCGAAGACCTCGACCGCCTTCCGGGCCTTGTTCCGCTGCAGGCGGCCGATCATGTGCCAGCGCACGCCCGGCACCTGCGGCACCTTGGCCAGGGCCTCCTGGACCCGGTTCTCGCCGAGGACCCGCACTCCCGCGTCCCGGGCCTCGAGCAGCCGCTCGACCGGCTGTCGCTTGCTCGCCCCGACCAGCGTGACCTCCGCCGGGTCCCGTCCCGCGCGGCGGGCGGCCGCCTCGATCCGCCGCTGGATCTCCCGCACCCGCTCGGTGACCGTCATCGCGCTACCCTCCCGCGCGGAGCCCGGGCGACCCCGTCCAGCCGGTAGCCGCCCCGCGGTTCCCGGATCATCTGCCCGTGCCCTCCTCCCCCCGGATACTGGACCGGTCGGGGGAAGCCTGGCCGGGCGGGCGCGGCAGCCTGGTCCGCGTCCCTCCCGCGGGACCCGCCGCCGTCAGTCCCAGCCGGAGGAACGCTCCTTCATCGCCCGGTTCGCGAGGCTGTCCGCCTCCCGGTTCTCCTCCCGGGGAACGTGGACGATCTCGAACCTCCCGAGCCGCCCGGCGAGCCGCCGAACCTCGGCGATCAGCTCCTGCAGGTGGGGCTGGCGGACCCGGTAGACGCCCGTCACCTGCCGCTGGACCAGCTCGGAGTCGGTGTGGACGAGCAGCTCGGTCGCCCCGAGGGCCAGCGCCTGCTCGAGGGCCGCGATCAGCCCCCGGTACTCCGCGACGTTGTTCGTGGTCTCCCCCAGATAGCCCCATCCCCGGCGGAGGTCGACCCCGTCCGGCGTCCGCAGGACGAGCCCCCAGCCCGCCGGGCCCGGGTTCCCCTTGGCGCCACCGTCGACCCAGGCGAGCAGGCGCATCGCCGCCCCCGCTCAGGGACCAGCGGGAGGCTGGCCACCGGGAGGATCCGCGGCGGGGCCGGCCCCGGCGGCACCGTCACCCGCGGGCGGCGCCTGGCCGTCGGCGGCGCCGGCATCCTCCGTCGCCCCGGGCGCCTCGCCGCCGCCGGCCGCCGCCGGCTCCTCCGGCATCCAGTAGAGGATCCGCTTGCAGCTCTCGCAGAAGACCAGGTCCTGGCCGCGCCGGGCGAGGGCGACCAGCTGGGGTCGCAGCCGGACGTGGCACTCCCCGCAGGCCTGGCCGCCACCACCGGGAACGATCCGCGCGATCGCCACGCCACCCCGGGCCTCCTTGATCCGCTCGAACCGGCGGAACCAGGCCGGGGGCAGCTCCCGGACGATCTCGTCCCGCACCTTGCCGAGCTCCGCCAGTCGCGCGAGGACCTCGTCCCGCTCCCGGGCGACCTCCGCGAGGGCCGCGTCCATCTTCTGGCGCTCGGCGGCGATCCTCTCGTCCGCCTCGGCCGCGGGCCCGGCCAGCTGCTCGATCTCTTCCTCGTACTCGGCGAGCTGGGTCTCCACCCCCTGGAGCTCGGTCCGGGTGTGGTCGATCTCGTTGAGGACCGCGCTGTACTCCCGCTGGTTGGTCACGTGGGCAAGCCGCTCGTTCGAGCGACGGAGCCGGTCTTCCAGCTCCCCCTTCCGCTCCAGCAGCTCCTTGCGCAGGCCCACCAGCTCCTCGTGGCGGAGCCGGTCGGCGCCGATCTCGGCGATGGTCTGCTCGAACGACGCCTCGATCTCGGCGGACCGGGTGGGAAGCTCGTCGTCCCGCTTCCGCTCGAGGGCCTGGATCTCGAACTCGACTTCCTGGAGGCGCACGAGACGCGCGAGGTTCTCGTTCAAGGTGGATTCCTCCCGATCCGCTCGGTGGTGTGGCCCCCGGGGCTGGTGGGCCCACCAGGGCTCGAACCTGGGACCAGCCGATTATGAGTCGGCCGCTCTGACCATCTGAGCTATGGGCCCCAAAACCGGCAGTTTATCACAGGGTGCGGGGAGCGGCCCGCGGCGGGTATCCCGGGGGGGCTCGACGGCCGGGGGCCGCGGTGACATGATCCGGCCATGAGCACGAACGCCCGTCGCCTGCTGGTCCTCGTCCTCGCAACCGCAACGCTCACCGGCACCCTGGCCCTGGCCGCCGACGCGCCCCGCCGGTCCTCGCTCACCGAGACCGCGGAGGTCCGCCGGGCCCAGGTCGACGTCACGGTGCTCGACCCCCGTGGCCGGGGAAGCCGGCCCGTCACCGACCTCCGGAAGGAGGACTTCGTCCTCTACCTCGACGGCAAGCAGCTGACCGAGGAGCAGTTCGCCGCCGTCGAGTTCGACCGGATCTGCGGCGAGTCCTCGATCCTCGGCCCCGCCGTGCGGGACGCGAGCCTCCCCGGCGAGGCCGCCTCCCTGCTGGTGCCCCGCCTGGTCGTCTTCGTCGACCTGAACTTCCTCGACACCGCCGCCCGGCACCGGGTCCACCGGGCCCTCTCGGCCCTGGCGGACCGGGCCGCCCGGGAGCCGCTGCGGGTGCGCGTCTTCGCGTACGGTCGCCGGCTCGTCCCGCTCGCACCCGGCTTCACCGGCGACCCTGCGGTGATCCGGGCGGCCGCGGACGCCCTCCTGGGGACGCCCGCCGCGGGACCGCCCCTCGGGGAGGCGACCGAGGTGCCGGCGGTGGGCGAGCGCCCGGCGGACCCGCTCCTCACCGGCGAGGGAACGGAAATCTACCGGGTGATCCAGGAGGAGGGCTCCTACCTCGAGGGGGAGGGCGTCCTCGGGGAGATGCTCCTCGCCGAGGACTTCCGGCCCGACCCGCAGCGATCGATCGCCGCCATCCGCCAGGTGCTCCTCGCCCACGCGGGGCTCCCCGGCCGGAAGGGGCTGGTCGTCTTCACCAGCCCCTGGTTCGACCTGCCCCGGGACCTGCAGCTCGAGGCGATGAACAGCCTCCACCGGGCGGCCCAGGCCGGGTTCAGCATCTACATGGTCGACGCCCGGGGGCTCTCCCACGGCGGCGAGGAGTCCACCCTGATGTCGTGGCTGGCCAACACCACCGGCGGCCAGGTGGTGCGCCTGGCCGGCGACCTGGACATCGCGTTCCAGCGCGTCCTCGCCCAGCTCGACTGCTACTACCTGTTCAGCGTTCCGGTCCCCGCCCCGGCGAAGGGAAGCGAGGCCCACAACGTGGTCGTCAAGCTGGACACCACCGCCCACCCGGAGTACTGGCGCTACCGGGTCCAGCACCGGGCGACGGTCTACGTGGATTCCCCCACCGCGCGGGGCATCCAGCGGCGCCTCGAGGCCCTGCTCGATCCCCTGTCCCACCCGCGTCCGGAGGTCCGGCTCGAGGCGACCTGGCCCGCGCCGCCGGATCGGGCGACCGGCGTGGAAATCGCGGTGCGCCTCGCCGACCTCTCCTTCCTGCCGGTGGACGGGGGGGAGGTCGCGGCCCGGATCGCGGTGGAGGGGCTGATCGCCCGCGGCGACGGCTCGCCGGTCTGCGTCCTCGGGGACCGGAGGGTCCACGAGGTCCGGCTGCCCCGGCCCCCCGCGCCGGATGCTCCCGCCCGGCTCGTCATGCGCCAGGCGTGCCGCGTCCCGGGACCGGGGCGGTACGAGGTGCGGGTGGCGGTCCACGACCTCCAGGAGGACCGGGTGGGCGCGGCCCTCGCCACCGTCGACGTGGCGGACCCGCGGGGGCGCAAGGCGCCGCTCCTGCCCGTCTCCGGCGTGCGTCTCGGGTTCAACTCCGGCGGCGAGTTCCTCCTCGACGTGGCCCCCGGCCGGGCGGCGGCCCCCGTGGCTCCCCGGGACCTGCGGCGCGTCGCCTTCGTGCCGCTCCGCGGGGAGGAACCCCTGCCCCCGGGCAGCCGCGTCTCCCTCCGGTTCGTCGCCTGCGGCGAGGGGGCGCCCCCCCGGGCGATCCTCTTCCGCCGGGATCCCGGGAAGGTTCCCGCCGTCCGCTCCCAGGTGGCCCTCCACCCGCGGGGACCCGCGGATCCGGAGACCGGCTGCCGGGAGCTCGAAGCGGTGATCCCCGGGGGCACGCTGGAACCCGGCGCCTGGGGGATCGCGCTGCTCCGAGCCACGCCTGCGACCTCCTCGCGGGAGGGCGTGGAACGCGCCCTCGCCGCCGGGGAGTGGCTGGCACAGCGCACGTTCCGCCTGGCCGCTCCCGGCGAGGGTGGCCCGGCCCCGAGGTAGCGACCCGGCACCCCGGCGCGCTAGAATCCGCGATCCCCACCCTGCTCGCCTGCGAGCGAAGCGAGAGAGTGCCATGGCTGACAAGACGAAGAAGCACCCGGAGAACGTGCCGGGCAAGTACTACACGGACGAGAACTGCACCGCCTGCCAGCTCTGCGTCTCGACGGCCCCCGACAACTTCAAGATGACCGACGACGGGGACCACGCCTACGTCTACAAGCAGCCCGAGACCCCGGAAGAGGAAGAGGCCTGCAAGGAGGCCATGGAGGGCTGCCCGGACGAGGCCATCGGCGACGACGGCGAGTGAGCCGGTGCGCGGGCCGGGGCGGACGAACCCGCGCCCGCGGTCGCTGGAAACGTGATACCGAGAAAGGGCGAGGCTGCCGCCGGAGTGGGCGGTCGTCTCGCCTTTTCTCTGCTGCGCCTGGTTCCGAAATATTTGCAACCCGGGGGGGTTCGCCGTACCGGGACAAGAGGATCGCCGGGGGGACCGCACGAGCCTCCGTTCCCCCGGGTCACCGGGGGCCCAGATGTACTACCTCGAAGCGCGCACCAGGAAGGGGGTCGTTCGCTGGCCCGTCCGCAGGGACCGGGTGGTGATCGGGCGCGGCGAGGGGTGTGACATCGTCGTTCCGGATCCCTCCATCTCCCGCCGGCACCTGGAAGTCCGGATCACCGGCGACGACCGGGTCATCATCCGGGACCTCGGCAGCACGAACGGCACCTGGCTCGAGGAACAGCGCATCGACGAGGCGGAAACGCCGCTCGAGCGCTGGTTCGCGGCCGGCTCGGTCCTGCTCTCGGTGCGCAAGGGGGTCAGCCTGTCGTCGCTGGACCCCTCCCTCAGGCACCCGGAAGAAGAAGGTTCTCGTCCCCTTCCCGCCGAGAGTCCCCACACGGCCATCCCCGGGACCCGGGACACCGACCCCGGCGCGGAGCCTGCAGTCGGCCGGGTGGCGGAGCTGCTCGAGGAACTGTCCCGCGCCGGCGGGCACGACGAGTCGCTGCGCCACCGGCTCCTCGCCCATGTGCTCGAACGTCTCAAGGCCCGGACCGTGCTGGTCCTCCAGCAGGCGGGCAACGGGTGGGCGATCGTCGCGGCCGCCGGGGAACCGCTGGATGCGGAGGTCGAGGCGGCCCTCGAACTCGGCGACCTGCCCGAGGCGACCGGGAAGAAGGACCTGCCGGGTGGCCCCCTGTTCTGGAAACCTCTCGAGGGGCCGGCCGGTACCCGGGGGGCGTTCCTCGCGCAGCCGTTCCGCTCTCCCGTCGACGAGCTTCCCGACGACGTCCGCGTCGTCGCGGCCGTGGCGGCTTCCTGGCTGGTGCCGCACGAACCGGCGGGGGAGCCGGGGGCACGGAAGGCCGCGCAGAAGCTGCCCCGGGAGGAGTTCATCGCCGTCTCCGGCTGCTCCCGCCAGGTGCTCGAGGAGCTGGACCGACTGGCGCCCACGGGCCTGCCTCTCCTGCTCCAGGGGGAGTCCGGCACCGGCAAGGAGCTGCTGGCCCGGCGCATCCACGCCTGCTCCGACCGGGCGGGCGGCCCCTTCGTCGCGATCAACTGCGCGGCCCTGCCCCGCGACCTCCTCGAGGCGGAGCTCTTCGGGATCGAGAAGGCGGTCGCCACCGGCGTCGCGCCCCGGCCCGGGAAGTTCGCCCTGGCCAGCGGCGGCACCCTCTTCCTCGACGAGATCGGCGACCTCCCGTCCCACCTCCAGCCCAAGCTGCTGCGGGCCCTCGAGAACGGGCACATCCATCCCCTCGGCGCGCCGGCGCCGATCCCGGTGGACGTGCGGGTGGTCTCCGCCAGCCACCAGGACCTGCGGGCGCTGGTCGAGAAGGGCCGCTTCCGCGAGGACCTGCTCTACCGGCTGGCCGGGGCGGTGATCCACATCCCGCCGCTCCGGGAGCGGCCGGAGGACATCTTCCCGCTCGTCCGTTTCTTCGCGGCGGAGGCCGCCCGGGAACAGGGCAAGCGGTTCCTCGGCCTCGACCGGGAGTGCGCGCGGGTCCTGCTCGGCTACTCCTGGCCCGGCAACGTCCGGGAGCTGCGACACGTCGTCTCCCGGGCGGTCGCCCTGGCCGACGGGGAGATCCTCCACGCCGGGCTCCTGCCCCGGGAGATCACCGGCCGCAGCGACACCGAGCGCGGCGAGGCGCTCCTCCACCTCTCCGGCACGTGGCGCGAGGCGAAGGAGCACTTCGAGCGCGCCTACTTCCACGCCCTTCTCCAGCGCTCCGGCGGCAACCTCTCGAAGGCCGCCCGCTCCGCCGGCCTCTCCCGCAGCTTCCTCTACCGCAAGCTCGAGGAACTCGGGCTGCGCTGACCTCGCGGCTGCGCCGCGACACGGAATCGTCATCGGCGGGTGGTGGCGGGAGGCGGGGACTCCCCTACACTGGCGCACCTCGGGAAGGAACGAACCGCCGCCCGGGCGCCGCGCGGGGGCCGGGGCGGACGAGGGAGGAAGCCCGATGCCCGTTCTCCGCGCCGCCGCCCGGCGGCTGCTCGTCGTACCGGTCCTGGTCCTCCTCGGGGCGACCGTCGCGCTCGCCGGGAATCCCCGGCTCTGGGAGGACCCGAAGACACACCAGGTCTACACCGAGCCCGGCGAGGGCCGCGTGCCGGTCACGCTCGATGGCGACCACGCCACGACGGAAGTCCGGCTCGCCTCGAAGGCGCTGAAGCTCCAGTTCAGCGGGGTGCACTACCTCGGCTTCGTCTACCGCGACCCGGACGGCGAACCGAGCACGTCGAAGTTCGAGACCCGGCGGAACTACCTCCAGGTGAAGGCGTACTTCGACGAGAAGAACTACATGCGCCTCACCCTGGACACCTACCAGGAGACGAAGGCCCCCGGCACGAAGGGTGACGGGAGCTGGAACGTGCGGCTCAAGTACGCCTACCTGTGGCTGGCCGACGTCCTTCCCCATACCGGCGTCGAGATCGGCCAGGTGCACCGCCCCTGGATCGACTACGAGGAGCACCACGGCTGGTTCTACCGCTCGATCTCGAAGACCTTCGTCGAGGCGGGCGAGGGGGCGCATCTCATCAACTCGGCGGACCTCGGTGTGAACCTCAGGACGAAGCTCGACCACTTCTCGTCGGAGCTCGCCCTCGTCAACGGCGAGGGGTACCACGGGGAGAACGAGGGGCAGGGCCTTTCCCTCGAGGCGCGCCTCACCTGGCACGCGCTGGGCACCGGCCGGAAGCACGTGAAGCCGACGCGGGATCGCTACCTGGACGTCAGCCTCTTCGGCGTGCGGAGCGACGACGACGAGGCGCGCACCGACGTGCCGACGGGAACCGACTTCACGATGGCGGGCGTGCACGTCGTCTACAACTGCCCCCGCTTCCTGGTCGCCGCCATGTACGTGGACGCCGACAACGACACGTACGGGAGGTACGACGGCGACGGCTTCTCGGTGAACGTCGAGTTCCGGCCCACCGATCGCTGGGCGATCCTCGCCCGCCGGGACGACTGGGACCAGTCGGACCGTGTCGGGAACCACGGCGGCGACCGCACCAACACGCTCCTCGGTATCGCGTGGCGCTACGACCGGTACGTGCGGTTCATCGTCAACCTGGAGCGGGTCGACTACGACGAGGACGACTCGCTGAACGCGGACCGGGCGGACGAGGACCGCCTCTACGCCACCGCCGAGGTCCACTGGTAGGCCCGTCGGCCCGAACCGCGTGCCACCGGGGGCGTCCCGCCGGCCGGGACGCCCCCTCTCGCGTCACGCGGCGGGCGACCGGGCTTGACAGGTGATGCGCATTTGGCTAATATGCCAAGTGCGAAACGACGGGAGGCCCACCATGGACCGGAAGACGCAGGCCGGCTACGAGGCCCGGGCCAGGATCCTCAAGGCCCTCGCCCACCCGACGCGCCTCTTCATGGTCGACGAGCTCGCCCGGGGAGAGCGGTGCGTCACCGAGCTGGCCGACATGGTCGGCGTGGACGTCTCGACGATCTCCCGGCACCTCTCCGTGCTGAAGGCGGCCGGCATCGTCCGGGACAAGAAGCGCGGCTCCCAGGTGTTCTACTCCCTCAAGGTCCCCTGCGTGCTCAAGTTCTTCTCCTGCGCCGAGTCCGTCCTCGCGAGCGTCGCCCGCGAGCACCTCGACCTGACCCGCTGAGGAGGCCCCGCGATGCGTTCCGTGCCCCGTCGCCGGCGCCTTCACGCATTGCTATTTGGCTATCTGGCCAATCTCGCATCCCTGGAAGACGGGGCCCTCCCTGCCCCCCTTCCCCGGGAGGACTGACCATGGACTGGAAGAAGGAAGGTCGGATCCTCGCCTGGCTCGTCCTCGGGTTCCTCGCCTGCTGGTGGCTCCCGGTCGACGCCCCCAGGTTCCAGGGGGCCGTCCTCGAGGCGCTCCACCTGGTCCGCTGGTACGCCCGGGAGCACGTGCTGCTCTGCCTCGTGCCGGCGTTCTTCATCGCGGGGGCGATCGCGGTCTTCGTCGGGCAGGGCTCGGTGATGCGTTACCTCGGGCCCCGCGCCCCGCGCGCTCTCGCCTACGGGGTCGCGTCCGTCTCCGGCACGATCCTCGCGGTCTGCTCCTGCACGGTCCTCCCGCTCTTCGCCGGCATCTACCGGATGGGCGCGGGACTCGGCCCGGCGTGCGCCTTCCTCTACTCGGGGCCCGCGATCAACGTCCTCGCGATCGTCCTGACCGCCCGGGTGCTCGGCCTCAAGCTGGGCATCGCCCGGGCCGTCGGCGCGGTCGTCTTCAGCGTCGTCGTGGGCCTCGCGATGGAGCTCCTCTTCCGGCACGAGGAGCAGGAGCGGATCGAGGCGATCGCCGCGGCGGACGAGGGCGAACCCGCCCGTCCCCTCTGGCAGAACGCCCTCTTCCTCGCGGACATGGTGGCGATCCTCGTCTTCGCCAACTGGGGCAAGCCGGACCGCCCGGAGGGCGCCTGGCACCTGGTGTGGGAGTGGAAGTGGCCGATCACCGGCCTCGCGGCGCTGGGCCTGGCCGCGATGCTCGCCGCCTGGTTCGGGATCCGCTGGTGGAAGGTGGCCCTGGCCACCGCCCCTGCCGTCGGCCTCGCCGTCGCCTTCCCCGGTCGCCCGATGGTGCCGTTCGTCGCGGGCGTGATCGGGCTCTCCGTGCTGATCGCCGGGCGCCGGGACGAGACCGGCACCTGGTTCGAGCAGTCGTGGGGGTTCGCGAAGCAGATCCTGCCGCTCCTCGCCGCCGGGGTCCTCGTCGCCGGGCTGCTGCTCGGACGCCCCGGGCACGAGGGCCTGATCCCCTCGGCCTGGGTCTCCTCCGCCGTCGGAGGAAACTCCCTCGGCGCGAACCTGTTCGCCGCGGTGTCCGGCGCCTTCATGTACTTCGCGACGCTGACCGAGGTGCCGATCCTCGAGGGGCTCCTCGGCAACGGCATGGGCCAGGGCCCCGCCCTCGCCCTGCTGCTCGCGGGGCCGGCCCTCAGCCTGCCCAACATGCTCGTCATCCGCAGCGTCCTTGGAACCAAGAAGACCGTCGCCTACGTGACCCTGGTCGTGATCCTCGCCACGGCGACGGGAATGCTCTACGGGGCCCTCGTCGGTTGACCGGCCCCGCCGGAAGGAGACCAGCAATGAAGATCGAAGTGCTCGGCATGGGTTGCCCGAAGTGCCGCCAGCTCGAGGCCAACGTCCGCGCCGCCCTCGCGGAGCTCGGCATCGAGGCGGAGGTGGAGAAGGTCACCGACGTCGCGGAGATCACGCGCCGCGGCGTGATGATGACCCCCGCCCTCGCCGTCGACGGCAAGGTCCGCGCGAGCGGCCGCGTCCTTCCCGTCGGCGAGCTCCGCGGCCTGCTCGGCCAGGGCGCGGACTGATCCCGCCCCGGCGGGCAACCCGGGCAGGAAGGAACACGTCCCCCGGGGACCCGCCTGTCCCGGCGGTCATGGGAGGCATGTCGATGCCACGGACTGGAGTCATTGTCGCTCGATGGGTCGCCACGCTGCTCGTCCTCGTCCCCGTTGCCACCGGTCCGGGGCTCGCCGACGGAACGCGCCTGTGGGAAGACCCGAAGACCCACCAGGTCTACACCGAGCCCGGCGAGGGCCGCGTGCCGCTGGATACCCGGGAAGAGCATCCCGGGACGGAGGTCCGGCTCGCCTCGAAGGCGCTGAAGCTGGAGTTCAGCGGGGTGCATTTCCTGGGGTTCGTCCACCGGGATCCGGACGACGGACCGGGCACCTCGAAGTTCGAGACGAGGAGGAACCACTTCCAGGTGAAGGCGTTCCTCGACGAGAAGAACTACATGCGCCTCACCCTCGACGCCTACCAGGAAACCGCCGCCGAGGCGACGAACGCCGACGGGAGCTGGAACATGCGCGTCAAGTACGCGTACCTCTGGCTCGCCGACGTGCTGCCCGGCACCGGGATCGAGATCGGGCAGGTCCACCTGCCCTGGCTGGACTACGAGGAGAGCCACGGCTGGTTCTACCGGTCGATCTCGAAGACGTTCATCGAGGCGGAGGAGGGTGCGGCGCTCTTCACGTCGGCGGACCTCGGGGTGAACGTCCGGACCGCGTTCGACCACGTTTCCTCGGAGGTGGTCGTCGTCAACGGCGAGGGATTCCACGCCCGCAGCGAGGGGCGGGGACTCCTGGTCGGGGGACGCCTGGTGTGGCACCTGCTGGGTACCGGGCGGAAGCGCGTGAACCCGTTGCGGGACCGCTACCTGGACGCGGCCGTCCTCGCGGTGCACAGCAACGACGACGAGGCGAAGACCGACACGCCGGACGGGACCGACTTCGACCTGGCCGGCCTGCACGTGGTCTACAACTGCCCCCGGTTCCTCGTCGCGGCCATGTACGTCGACGCCGACAACGACGACTACGGCAGGTACGAGGGACACGGACTCACCGTGAACCTCGAGATCCGGCCCTCCGACCGCTGGGCGATCCTCGCCCGCCGGGACGACTGGGACCAGTCCGACACCGTCGCCAACCACGGCGGCGACCGGACCAACACCATCGTCGGCGTCGCGTGGCGCTACGACCGGTACGTGCGGTTCATCGTGAACCTGGAGCAGGTCGACTACGACGACGCGGATACCTTGAACGCGAAGCTGGCCGACGAGAACCGCCTCTACGTCACCGCCGAGGTCCACTGGTAGGAGATGGTTCCCGGTCTTCCTCCCGCGTCCCGGAGCCGACTCCGGCACAAGGGAGGAGGGATCAAGGTGACGCGGGCTCGGCGTCGACCAGGTAGAACCAGGCGGGTGGGTCGGCGGTGGCGGCGCCGGGATCGGTCCACTGGACGCCCGGCGCGTCCGGATCCTCGTCGGTGATCCCTTCCCGCCAGGGCCAGCCCCAGGTGACCGGGTCCGGGTGCGTTGCCCGGCGCACCCGGTACCCCGCCGCGTGCCCGGCTTCCTGCCAGGTCAGCAGGAGGTCGTCCTCCCGGCGCTCGACGACGAGACCGGTCACCGGGCCGGGCGCCGGGGCCGGGCACCCGGCCGCGAGGCACCGCCGGTCACCGGGGCAGTCGCCGTACGCGCCGAC
>Ga0256842_1002929_pt1 | contig 11765 bp, 10 predicted proteins | sample 4559240metaG_FD_185973 | JGI IMG/M metagenome (GOLD analysis project Ga0256842, IMG submission 185973) | Hydrothermal vent microbial communities from Guaymas Basin, Mexico - 4559-240 | ecosystem: Environmental > Aquatic > Marine > Hydrothermal vents | place: Mexico: Guaymas Basin | collected...
CGAGACTATTGCTACGGTTAAAGTAACAGTTAAAAAGCCTAAATTTGACCCAACTCAAACTACTGTAGAAGCAGATCCAATTGATATTTTAAAATGCTATGAAAGTGAGATAACAGTTACTTTAATAGATGAACTAGGAGATATGTTTTTAGGTAAGAGTGATGTTGAAATTTATAAAGAAAATTTTAATCATCATAATAGAATTGGATTTGAAAATGACATTGAAGATGGAACATTTACTAAAAATATTTTCTTTAGAAATGTAGGAGATTATGAGATATTGGCAAAAGTAGATGTTGATCATGATGGATATGGTCCATTTGAATTAACTAATACTGCAACAGTAAATGTTGAAGAATTTAGTTCAAGTTTTTCTACACTTGCTGTAGATAAAGTGAAAGCAGGATTTGGAGATGAAATATTAGTTACTGTAGTACCAAAGGATACAGTTGCAGAAAATATTGAACCGAAATATGAAGTTGATGATCAATATGAAGTTAGAATATTTGATAATAATTTAGGTTTATTAGTAAATAATCCTGAAGATGGTATATATACTGCAACAAGTACTATGCCAGATACTGAAGGAACTCATACTTTTAGAGCTGAGGTATTCGTTAGAGTATGTGGACCACAAAATGGTGTTGCAAGTGAAGATATTGTAACTGATGAATGTGGTGGCGGATGTGGGCCACATTTCCATCATGTTTGGTTACCTGTAGATACTGAAGTTGATGTAGAAGTTGTTGAAACATGGAAAGTATATTTTAATAAAGCAAACGATGATATTCCTGTGACAGTACATAAAGATGTACTTAATGGCGATACAGTTGGACCTATTGCAGAACCAACATATGGTTTGCATGAATTTAAATATTGGCATGAAGATGGCAATGTACCTTCATCAGAAACTGTTTTCCCTACAATGTTTGATTTTGGCACTGAAATAACACATGATGTATCATTAATAGCAGAATGGCAAAAAAAATACACAGTATCATTTAATCCTGCCGGAGGCGAAGGTGAAGGCTTAGGAGATCAAATTATATTAGAAGGTGAAAATGCAGTTAGACCACCAGACCCAACAAAATATGGGAAAATGTTTAAATTTTGGGTTGTAGACGAAATGAGAGAATTTGCAGTTAGCGAAGATGAAGTAACAATTGAGCAAAGTGGTTTTGATTTTGAGTATACTCCAATAATTGCTCCTATTATTTTAAAAGCTCGTTGGAGAGATGCACCTAATTTCTGGATTACAGTGGATGGGCATCATGATGTATATTTTAATGGTGATCAATTAACTGATAATTATGATGATAATTGGGCAACAGTTGATGCTCATATTGTAGAGTTAGAAGAAGATAATTTAATTGCTGTAAAAGGATGGCAAAGAGAAAATAGTTGTAATATGATGCCTGGTTTCATTGCATCTTTGGACATTGGAGAAGGTGAACCAAGAGTTGAAACAAATGGCGATTGGTATTATACAACTACAGAACCTGAAGGTAATAAATGGAAAAACAGAAAAACTTACCATCCACCAGCAGGTGAGATATGGTATAAAGCATTTGATATTACATCGGATGGAACAGTGCCAAGCTATTGGCCAAGTATGTCAAGTGGAAATGCTCACTGGATATGGGCACATGATACAGACAATATTGAATTTAGAACAGAGTGTTTAGGTGAACCAATAGCATACGAATCACCTGTATGGTTTAGAAACTTAACAGTTAGGAACTATGATGAATATGAAGTAATATTTGATATTACAGGTGGTGAAGAACCAGCACCAGATACTCAATTTATTGGATGGGGTGGATATGCTGAAGAGCCAGAAAATGATCCAATTAGAGTTGGATATGAATTTATGTATTGGACTGAAGATAATATTCATGCAATAACTACAATAGAAAGATCATGGAGAATGCCATTTGATTTTGAAAATACTAAAATTAAAAATAATACTCGATTATATGCATTCTGGAAAGAAAGAGAAGATGTAAAAGTAAGATTTGTAAAGAATAATTACGAAGGTGGAAAAAATAAATGGGTAGCATATAATGATTTTGTAACTCCATTGGATCCTGAACCTACATTTGAAGGTTATAGATTTGATACTTGGGTACAAACAAATCTAGATGTTGAGGGTGAAGTAAGAAGTTATCCAAGACCTGTAGAGGGAGAACCTTTCGATTTTGAAGATACTCGTATTACAGATTTTACAAAATTAAAAGCTAGATGGATTAAAACTTATACTGTTGCATTTGATACAGATGGTGGTAGTGCAGTTGGTCCATGGACTGTTGATGAAGGAGTCAGTTATGGTGCACCAGAACCACCTACTAAATCTGGATATACATTTGATTATTGGAAAGAAGTAACAGCAGGAGAAGATCAAGGCGAGCTCTCTGAAGAAAGTGTAGAAGAGTATGTAAATCAAGATCCATTTGAATTCCCAGCAGAATTTTATAATGACACTGATTTATTAGCTGTATATATTAAAGATCAACCAAGAACTAAATCATATTCACCAAATGCAGTTAATGATAGTTTAACTACAGATATGAATACACCTGTAAGTGTAAGCACTTCAAAATTAATGAGTAATGATAGCCATGCTAATAGTTTTGAATCGGTACAAAGTGCAGTTAATGGAACTGTTAAATTAAGCGGTAGCACAGTTAAATTCACTCCAGATACTGATTTTGCAGGAGAAGCAAAATTTAAATATACAATTGGATATAAAGGAAAAACTGATACTGCTACAGTAACTATTACAGTAAATGCAGTAATTATTGAAGAAGAGACTCCATTAGGTGCTTCAAATAGGTATATCATTGGAGATGAAAATGGTAATGCAAGAGCATTTGATCCAGTAACTAGAGCAGAACTTGCTACAATGTATGCTAGATTATTAAGCTTGAATTATCAAGCAACTACTATTCCAAGATATATGGATGTTTATTCAACAATGTGGCATGCAAATTACGTTAATATCTTAAAAGAAACTGGAATATTAGTAGGAAAAGATGATATATTTGATCCAGAAGGATTAATTACAAGAGCAGATTTGGCTTCAAGTATTGCAAGATACTATGAATTTGTTGGAGAAACATTTGAACCAACAGCAAGTGGGTTGACAGATATTGAAGGCCACGTTGCTCAAAGTGATATTGAAATTGTAGTAGCTCAAGAAATTATGGGTGCTTACACAGGAACATTATTCTTACCTGATAGATTGATTTCTAGAATTGAAACAATTAAAATATTGAATAAATTATTTGATATTCAACCTAGAATACCTGAAAAACCAACATTTAAAGATATGACTACTAAATCATTTGGTTTTGAAGCTATTGAAGCAGCTGCTGAAGATACAATATTTACAACTAAGTAATAAATAAATTTTGGAATTGGAAGTTAATCATTTGATTGACTTCCTTTTTCTTGTCTTGCACAGAACATTAGTTTGATGTATAATGTAATTGGAGGTAAACTATGGAAAAAATATTATTTATTGCAGAAAAACCTGATGTTGGAAAAGAATTAGCAAAATATTTTGGTACTAATACTAAAATGAGAAATGGCTATATTGAAAGTGATAATTATATTTTCACTTGGGGATTTGGTCATATCTTAGAACTTGTAATGCCAGAAGAGTATAATAAAAAATATAAAAAATGGATTGTAGAAGATTTACCAATAATTCCTAATAAATATAAACATAAAGTTTCAAGCGGAAAGAAAGAACAATTCAATATATTAAAATCTTTAATACATAGAAATGATGTTTCTGAGATTGTTAATGCTTGCGATGCTGATAGAGAAGGGGAGCTAATATTTAGATTGATTTATTATTATTCATTGCCACCTAAAGAAAAAAAGGTTACTAGAATGTGGTTTGATACAAAAGAAAAAAGTGAATTAATAAAATCATTTGAAAATAGAATGAGCCTTAATTCATATAATCAAATATATGAAGAAGCTATTACAAGATCAATTATTGATTGGTCTATGGGAATTAATTTTTCACGTCTTTATAGTGTTTTATATCCAGATGTGTATAGTGTTGGTCGTGTTCAAACTCCTACATTAAAACTTATTGTAGATAGAGAAATGGAAATCAAGAATTTCATTCCAAAAGATTATTATGTAATTGAAGGATTTTTTGAAAATCAAAAAACTGAAATGTATTTTGATAATAAAGTTTCAAATACTGCAATTTATGATTTAGAAAAAGGTAAAAATATATATGAAGATTTAAATAAATCAGTTGAAAAAGGAATAATTGATAAAATAGATAAAAAAAGAGAAACGAAAATAGCTCCAAAATTATATGATTTATCTGCATTACAACAAGATGCAAATAAAAAGTTTGGATATAGTCCGAAAGAAACATTAAATATTGCACAGGAATTATATGAAAAGAAAAAATTATTATCATATCCAAGAAGTGATAGTAGATATTTAAAAAATGCTATGAAAAGTGAAATAATTTCAATTTTTAATGGTATAGCAAAAACAATACCTAATGAAATTATTAATGAAATTAAAGAAAATAATTTAGAATTTAATAATAGAAATTTTAATGATAAAAAAGTTGATGGTCATAGAGCCATTACACCTACAGCATCTTCAAGAAATATTAGAACATTAAGTATTAAAGAAAAAAATATTTATACTTTAGTAGCAAATAGATTTTTAGAACAATATTTAGGGGATTATATTTATAATTTAACAAAAGTTTATATTAAATTTGAAGGATATGATTTTTATACTAAAGCTTCACAAAATGTTAATTTAGGATGGAAAAAAGTAAGTTCTAAAACAAATGAAAATTATTTGCCAACTGATTGGCTAGAAAATAAAGAAGTTGAAAAAACTGATATAATTTTACAAAGTAAAAAAACTAAACCCAAAGCTAGATATACAGGTCAAAGTATATTGAAAACAATGAAAAAATATAATTTAGGTACTCCTGCTACACAAGCTGATATTATCGAAAAATTGAAACAGAAAAAATATATTGTTAATAAGAAAAAAGAATTTGTTGCATTAGAAAAAGGTATAATTTTAATTAATGATATTGTTGATGAAAAAATAAAATCAGTTGAATTAACAAAACAGATGGAAGGGCAATTGAAATTAATAAGAAAAGGTGAATTTACAAGGAATGAATATATTGAAAATGTGCATGAATATGTAAAAGAAGTAATTAACAATACGGAAGTTAATAATGAATTAAAATCTATATTAAATAAACAAGTAAATACTACATATAATAATGAAGTAATAGGTATTTGTCCTATTTGTGGTAGTGAAGTAGTAGATATTAAATCTAATTATTTTTGTTCTAATAATGAATGTAAATTTGCATTATGGAAAAATGATATTATTTTTAAAAAATTTAAAAATACTATTACTTTATCACGAGCGAAAACAATTTTAAAAAACAGAAAAGTAAAAATTAAAAATGTTGGTGTTTTTAATTTAATAATTAATGATAAAGATAGTAAATATTTAACTAGTTGGAAAATAGATTTTGAAAATAACAATAAAAAATGAGATAAATTATATCTCATTTTTTACTATTATTTTTTTAATAAAATTTTAGTAAGTTTCTTTTTTGAAGGAATAGATCCTGCAAAAATAACTTTTTCATCAATTACTAGGCCGGGTAATGCCATAATTCTATAACTTAAAATAGCTTTCATATCTTGAACTTTTTCAATATTTACATCTAAATTTTCAGAATTTACTACTTCAGTAACTAAATCGTAAAGCTTGCCACATTTTGCACATCCAGTTCCTAATATTTTAATATCCATTAAATTCTCCTTTTTCAATACGTTTTATTAAATTGAAAACTTTTTCTTGAATTTCATCTCTAGCTTTTTCAAATTCTTTAATATCTTTACCCGAAGGATCATCAATACCCCAATCTTCAGTGAATCTATTTGGAACAAAAGGGCATTGTACATTGCATCCCATTGTAATTAAAATATCTAATTCTTCTGGAATATCAGTTAGAAGTTTAGGGTATTGACTTTTTATATTAATTCCTAAATCTTCAATTACTTTTACAGCTTTTTCCTTGACCTGCGGATATTCTTCAGTTCCAGCAGAATAAATTTCTATTTCAGTATTTTTATTATAGTGTTTCATTAATGCTTCAGCCATTTGAGAACGGCATGAATTATGTACACATACAAATGCTATTTTCATATTTCCTCCTATAAAATATAATTAAATAAATAACCTACCATTAAAATTGATGTTCCTGTAATAGCAACAAATATTGCTATTAATTTTGGTTTAATAACTTGTTTTAATAAAATCATTTCAGGTAATGATAATGCAACAACACTCATCATAAAAGCAAGCCCTGTACCAACTCCAACACCTTTACTAATTAATGCTTCTATAATTGGAATAACGCCTACAGCATTTGAGTACATTGGAATTCCTGCTGCAACAGCAACAAATACAGCAAATGGGTTATTAGGACCAGCATATTCTGCTAGGAAATTATTTGGAACAAATCCATGTATCAATGCTCCAAGAGAAATACCAATAATTACAAATTTCCATACTCTTCCAACTATATCTTTAACTTGCCCAACTGAAAAATCAATTCTATCCTTAAAACTACTTTCAGGAATAAAATTTTCTTGAGCTTGCATTTCATAAATGTATTCTTCAACTAAATGTTCTAAATGTAATTTTGAAATTAAAAATCCTGATATAATACCAATAAACATACCGGATAAAGTATAAATAACAGCAATTTTTAAACCAAATGTTAAAAATAAAAATCCTATTGCTATTTCATTTACTATGGGTGATGTTATTAAAAAAGTAAATGTTACACCTAATGGTATACCTGATTCTACAAATCCTATAAAAATAGGTACAGTTGAACAAGAACAAAAGGGTGATACAACTCCTAAAGCAGCGGCGATGACATATGCCACTGAACTATGAAATCTATTTAATGTTTCTTTCACTTTCTCAGCAGGGAAAAAACTTCTTACCATTGATATTAAAAATATCATAACGCTTAAAAGAATTATTATTTTTAAAGTATCATATAAGAAAAAATGCACACTTCCACCTAAACGAGAATTTGGATCTAGTTTCATTAAATCATAAACGATATAGTTAATTAAATTAATCACAGTCACAACCTCCTGATATAAATTTGTTTTCTTCTACTTTAGAAAAATAAATTTCAAGTTTTTTAAAAGTATTACCATTAATAGAATAATGATGCCATTTTCCAACTTTTGTAATATTGATAAGCTTTGCCTCTTCTAGAATTTTCATATGATGCGATATAGTAGATTGTGTTAAGTTTAGTTTTTCGATAATTTTACATGCGCACAAATTATTATTATTTAACATATTAATAATACTAAGCCTTGTATCACTAGCAAGTGCTTTAAATATATTTACTTTATTCATAGGTCTCCTTTCATATCGATACATCGACAACTATCGATATAAGAATAACAAAAAAAATCTTTTAAGTCAAGCATTATCTTCTCAAAATAAAAGCATTTGGAACGGGGCGTTCATAATTGTCAGATGGTTTATTAAGAAGAGAAGAGTCATAATAAAAAGAAGATGATCCTCCACCGTCAAGATTATAAGCATCAATAATACCAAATTCAAGTAATTTATCTTGAATAGTTTCTAAAGTAACTCCACTAGAATATCCAGGTTGTCTTCCATCAATTACTATTAATAACAAATCTTCATTTGCAAATTTTCCTATGATAGTTCTAGGGTGTTTTCTATTACGCCAAAAAATTGGAATTAATTGTTTTTCACTATTTTTTAATAATATTGGAACAAAGCTTACGCCTTCATTTATATTTGTTTTTTCAATATTAGTTTCATAATTAAGAGTTTTTCCAATTAAGTGTCCGTTATTATCAATACCTGTTATAAAAAAACCATCTTCATTTACAGGTATGGAAGAAATTAAATTTCCATTTGAAATTATTGTTCCAACCGTTTGAGTAAATGGTTTATTATTTAACGAAGTTTTAAAGAATCCTCCGCCATTTATTGCTAGAATAGCATCATTGTTTTTAGCTATTTCAGAAGTTGGAAGTTTTTCTCCTAATGTATTATTTGCTATTTTTAATTTAAAATATTCAGGGTTAATGAGTTTGATTTTTGCCATATATCCCTTATAATTACCATTTTCAATATTGTAAACATCTAATTTGTAATTACTTGTGTAATTTTTAAAAATAGAATCACCTAATTTTAAATTTACTAGATAATCATATGTTATTAAAGTGAATGTTGATTTTTTTCTTACTATATTAATAGATGAGTTGATCTCGTTAATTAATTCATCATATTTATTATAATTATTATTCAAATTATTCACTATTTTTTTTGATGTGTTGATAGAATCATTAATATTAAAATTTATTTCATTAATTGATTCGATTGAGTGAAACGAATTACTTCCAATGTAATTTTCCATTTGATAAAAATATTTTTCTGTTTGGTTGTCAAAATTATATAAGATTAAAACTAAAACTATTAATGGAGCCAAAAAGAAAAATAGAACAATATTAATCTTTGACATTTGGCGCCTCCTGCAATATTTGTATGTTTTTAGTTAAATTATCAATTTCATTTGAAAGAAGTTCAATTTTCTCATTTATCGTATCTTTAATTAAAATATCTTCTTTTGTATAAGATTCAAAATGCTCTAAATAACTATTTAAATCAACTATTTGATCTTGAATTTTAATTATTTCATTCTTTAAATCTACAATTTCATTATTTAAATTCTCAATTTGTGAGTTAACAGAATCGAAATTTCCACTATTGATCTCTTCAACAGTGTTTAATTTCTCTATTACAGTGTTTAATTTAACATCAATATAATCTTTTACATAAAAATAACCATAATAAATTGCTGTTCCCCAAATGAAAATCAGTAGAATGAAAAAGATAATATTAAAAACAAGTTTTTTATTGATTTTTTTTGAATGTTGTTTCATAATGCCTCCAAAATAACTAAATATTTAATTCGAAATAAAATTCAACACCATCTATAAGATTATTTACCCCATAATTTCCGTTATGATGGTCTATAATTACTTTTACTATATATAGTCCAAGTCCTGTTGAACCAGATTCTCTATTTCTTCCTTGATCAACTTTATAAAAACTTGTCCATATTTCTTCAATAGATTCTTCTGGTATATTTATACCAGAATTATAAACAGATAATCTAATTTTATTTTCATATTCACTAATTGAAATTTTTAGTTCTTTCTTTTCATCAATATGTCTTAGAGCGTTATTAATAAAATTAGTAATAACTTCTTCAATTTTATTTTTATCTGCTTTAACATCTATAATATCATTTTTATTTGTCGTTATTATAATTTGATTATCTTTAAATATTTTATTGTATTTATATAAAATTTCATCTAAAAGACTTGATAAATCGATATTTTCTAAATTTAAATTTGTTTCGCCAGATTCCATATCTGATAATTCTAAAAGTTCTTTAACAAGTCGATCCATTTTTTCAGTTTCATCTATAATAATATTAACATATTCATCTTTGTTTTCATTTATATTATATAGAAGACCTTCTGAATAACCTCTAATTAATGCAATAGGTGTTTTAAATTCATGCGAAATATTTGCAATAAATGTTTTCCTTAAATTTTCAAGTTTAATTTTCTCGTTAATATCTTCATTAAGTTTATTAATAGTTTCTTCTAAAGTATTAGATAAATAATTCATATTTTTACCGAGTGTACCAATTTCATCTTCGCTTTCCATTAAAAATTTATTATCAAATTTAAGATTTGCAATTGATTTAGCTTGATTATTTAGCATTATAATTGGTTTAGTAAATCTTTTTGCAAAAATATATGAAAAAATACCACCTAGAAATATTGTGATTATTGAAATATATAGATAAAAAGTTAAATTGAATTTTGCAGATGTATTTATTATTTCAACAGGTGATTCCATTAATAAAATTTTTCTGTTTTCTAAAATATAGATTAATCTTAAGAAATTACTATTGGAAATTTCATTATAATATATTGTAAAAGAATATTTTTCATTACTATTTTCAATTGAAAGTTTTTCCATTTCTTGTCTAAATGAATTATTATATCTTCCTTTTCCCATAATTACATTTCTATTTGGATTGTTTACAAGTTGTGGAGCATAGTAAATAATATAGCCATTATTTTCAGTAAGCAGATTGATATATTCTTCTGCACCATTCATATCATTTTTATCAACAAATTCTTCTATTTTTTTAGCTCCGTTAATAAGTTCTTTTTTTTGATTGCTAATATAAAATTCCTTAAAAAGTTTAGAATTAATAGAAAAACCAATAAATGTAGTTAATAATAAAATTGAAACTATAGATATAAATAATTTAAATTGAATTGATTTTCTCATTCTACACCTCAATTGTATATCCTATACTTCTAACTGTTTTTATTTTATCTGAAAAAGGAGAAATCTTTTTTCTAAGTCTTTTAACATGTGTGTCAATTGTTCTTTCATCACCATAATAATCATAACCCCATACACTATTTAATATCTGTTCTCTTGTAAGAGCGATGTTTTTATTTTTAAGTAGATAAATTAATAAATCATATTCGATTGGTGTTAAAATTACTTCTTTGTTTTCAATATAAAATTTATGTGCCATTGAATCAAGTGATATCCAATTATATTCTATTTTTGATGTAGTTTCAGATATAATTGATTTATTTAAAAGAGTACGTATTCTAGCTACCAATATTTTCATATTGAAAGGTTTAGTAATATAATCATCTGCACCTAAATCAAAACCAAATAATTCATCAGATGTTTGACTTCGTGCAGTAAGCATTATTACTGGAACTAGTGGCATTTCAGTTTTAAATTCTCTTAGTAGACTCCAACCATCTCTAATTGGCAAATTTACATCAAGAATTACAAGTGATATATTTTTTGTATTATAAAATAAATCAATCGCTTCATCTCCATCAAAAGCTTGTATAATTTCATAATTTTCAGTAACTAAAAAATCTTTTATTAAATTAGACATTCTTATTTCATCTTCAACTACTAAAATTTTATTTCTCATAAACCACCTCTTTAATCATATTCCTATTATACCATTTATTTTTATATTAAAACTTTAATATGGCATCTATGTGTCAAATAATAATTTTTGTAGATATTTATTAATTTAAAAGATATAATAATATAAATGGAATGGGGGAGATATGGCAATAGAAGATGTAAGAGAATATTTTAAACAGTTTAATCGAGAAAATGATGTTATTGAATATGATGTATCAACTGCGACTGTAGCATTGGCTGCAAAAGTTGTTGGAGTAGAAGAGGGTCAGATTGCAAAAACTTTAGCATTAAATATTAAAAGTGGGTCTATTCTTGTTGTTCTTGCGGGAGACCACAAATTAAATCATTCTAAATTCAATAAAGAATTTGGATGTTCAATTGAAATGGTGAAATTTAAGGATGTTAAAAAAGTTACTGGTCATCCAGTAGGTGGGGTTTGTCCATTTGGAAACAATAATGGATTAAAAATATATTTAGATATTTCATTAAAGAATTATGATTATGTATTTCCAGGTTGTGGCAGTGAAAACTCAGGAATAAAATTAACTAATGAAGAATTAAATAAATATTCAAATAATACTAAATGGGTTGATGTTTCGGTGCCATTATAATTCTTTAGGTGAGAA
>Ga0256842_1002930_pt1 | contig 11761 bp, 9 predicted proteins | sample 4559240metaG_FD_185973 | JGI IMG/M metagenome (GOLD analysis project Ga0256842, IMG submission 185973) | Hydrothermal vent microbial communities from Guaymas Basin, Mexico - 4559-240 | ecosystem: Environmental > Aquatic > Marine > Hydrothermal vents | place: Mexico: Guaymas Basin | collected...
TGCCTTAGAGCAGATAAAAACTAAAAACTATGCTCAAAAGTATCTAAATGAAGATAAAACTATTTATCTTGTTGGGATTAACTTTGATAAAAACAAGAAAAATATTAGTAAGTTTGAGTGGGAGAAGGTATGAAAAAATTGCTTATAGTGTTTTAGATGACCTCTTTAGAACATAATGAACCTAGCATATTACTTGTTGATGATAAATATGAAAATATAGTTATTCTTATAGATATGTTAAAACCTCTTAACTTAAATATAGTTGTAGCATTAAATGCTAAAGAGGTTTATGAAAGAGTAGAAGTTTATGATTTTAATCTTATTTTACTAGATATTATTATGCCAGATATTGATGGTTATCAAGTTTGTAAAGTGTTAAAAAATGATTTGAAATATAAAGATATACCAATTATTTTTATATCAGCACTTAGTGGTGTAGAAGATAAAATTAAAGGGTTTTCTTGTGGGGCTGAAGATTATATAACTAAACCTTTATTACAAAAAGAGTTGATTGCTAAAGTAAAGTTACATCTACAAAAAGGGTTGTTACTAAAATCATTAAAACAGCTTTTACGAAAATCTTATCATGAGTTATATAATCCATTAGCTATTATAAACACTTCATTAGAGATGCAAAATCTAAAGTATGGTACTACAAACTATACTGATGCTATAACAGTAGCTTCAAGAACATTACAAGTTGTATATGATGACCTTTATTATTCATTAGATTCAAAAGCTGAAGATAGAAAAAGGATAGTTATCGATCTTGTATCTTTTGTAAAAAAAAGAATAGATTATTTTTACTATCTTAGTAAAACTAAAAATATTACGATAAATTTTGAACGTTCAACATTAGCTGAAATTGAGATGGTTGAGATGGATATACAAAGGATTGTTGATAACACTATATCAAATGCTATAAAGTATGCTTTAAATGATTCTACAGTTGAGATAAGTGTTATAAATCAAAATGATTATGTACTTTTCCAATCAAAAAATAATGGTACTACGATAAATAATCCAAATAAAATCTTTAATCAAGGATATAGAGAAAATTATGAACAGATAGGTATGGGGATAGGGTTAGAGATAGTTGCTTCTATATGTCGTAATTATCATATTCATCCAGAGGTTATATCAAAAAATGGTTTAACAGTTTTTAAATATAGAATATCAAAAGATATTAAAAGAACTTTATTAGCTTAATGTGATACAATACTCAAAAATGCTATTTAGGGTTTATTATGAAAGTTCTTTTGTTGGAAGATGAATACTTACTAAATACAAATATAAAAGAGTTTCTTGAGTTTAAAGGTATGGTTGTGGAATCATATACTAATGGTTCAGAACTATTAAAAAACTCCTCTTTTAAAGTAGATATTGCTATTTTAGATATTGAAGTTTCTGGTGCTACTGGGTATGAAGTTATAAAATGGATTAAGCAGGTAAATAGGACTATACCTACTATCTTTATGACAGCATATAGTGACATTTCTAGTATAGAAAAAGCTTATGATTTAGGTTGTTCAGATTATGTTAAAAAACCTTTTGATTTAATAGAATTGTGGTTAAGAGTACAACATTTACTTAAGTTAAATAATTTGTATAAAATTAAATTGAGTGATGAAATTTTATTTGATGTTGAACAAGAACAACTTTATCGTAAAAATGAGATGTTAAAATTAACAAAAATTCAAAGAGAGATTCTAAAATCTTTGATAAAACATAAAAATACTACTGTTACTTATAATCTACTTATAGACGAAGTTTGGGATGATGAATTTGTAAAAGTAAATACTATCGCTTCACATGTAAAAGAAGTTCGTAAGTATATACCAAATAATATGATAGAGAGTATAAGAGCCGAGGGCTATAAACTACATTTAAGTAATGAAGTTTAAATAACTTCATACTTTCTCCATAAACTTTTACTATGATACTCTTATTATATTTAATTAGAGAGTATTGGATGAATCGAGAATTATTAAACTTAACATTATTGTATGTAGAAGATGAAGAGGATACAAGAAACACTCTTAGTGAAGTTTTTAGATTAAAAATTAAAAATGTTTTAGTTGCAGAAGATGGTGTTGAAGCATTGGAGATATTTAAAAATAATAAGATACATTTTATTATTAGTGATTATAAAATGCCAAATATGAATGGTACGGAGTTATGTCAAGAGATTAAAAAGATAGATTCATCTATACCATTTATTATGTTAAGTGCTTTTCATCATACTAATCTACTCATAGATTCTATAGAGGTTGGTGTAGATAAATTTTTACAAAAACCTGTTAATGCAGATAAATTATTTACTATCATAAACAATATACATAAAAAAATCTTAAATCAATTTAACCTAGAAAAATCTACAGTTTGTTTACAAGAAGCTGAAAAGATAGCACTTTTATCTTACTGGGATGTTAATCTAAATAGTGGTTATATCCATTTTTCAAAGGAAGCAAAAGAGTTGTTTGGTATGCTTGATAAAGATGATGTGACATATAAACAGTTTGCAGAGCTGGTTAAATCAGAAGATAAAGATAAATTTATAGAGATTTTTGAGTATAAAATATATGACTATGAGAATGTAGATGAAGTTGTTTCTATAAAAAATAAAGATAACAAATATATATATATTCACATCATAGCAAAAAAATGGAAAAGTTCTATATGTGGTAATAACCATATTATAGGTTTATTTCAAGATGTAAGCCATTTTGAAACACAAAAATTAAGACTTTTAAAAGAGAGTCAATGTGACCCAATGTTAAATATCTCAAATAAAAAATTTCTTATAGTGGAACTTGAAAATCTTATAAAATCTTCAAGAAGGTATGGTCATAACATAGGTGTTATTTTCTTTGATATAGATGATTTTAAAAAGATAAATAGTGATTATGGGCATTTAGTAGCTGATGAAATTTTGATGGAATTAGCAAAAATCATAAAATCAGATATTCGTCAAAGTGATGAGTTTGGAAGATGGGGTGGTGATGAGTTTGTAATTATAACAGGTTACTCTTCGCAAGAATCTACTATAGAGTTTGCAAAAAAGATACAACATAGAATCAAAAACAATAGATGGAAATCAAACATAAAACTAGAGATCAGTATGGGTGTAGCATTTTATGGTATGGATGATGATGCTTACTCTTTGATAAATAGGGCTGATGAAAAGATGTATGAAGCAAAAAGAAGTGGTAAAAATAGATATTGTTTCTAAAATAAAAGGATTTTCTTGAATAAACAAAAAACAAAATATAAAATTATTAATCTCATTATCGTTCTCTGGGTTACATTTGTTAGTGTAGGTCTTTACAACTTACAAAAAGATCGGATAGCATTAGTATTAGAATCAGAACTCCAAAAAAATCAAATTCGATATGATACTACCTATAATTTTTATAAACAGTTTGCCATTGGTGTAAATAATTTTATAGTAAAATCAAAAGGAACAATGGCTATTTTAGATAAGATAAATGGTGCTACTCCAGATCAATTAGATCAAATCCGATTAGAATTAGAAAACAATTTAGCAACAAACTATAAAAATTTAAAAATTATGAATTTAAAAATATTTCATTTTCATCTAAAAAATAATCATAGTTTTTTAAGGATGCACAAACCAGATATGTATGGTGATGATTTAAGTAGTTATAGATATGGTGTAAAACATACAAATGAAACATTAAAACCTTCATTTGGGTTTGAATCTGGTAGACTTATGGGTGCTATAAGATATATATTTCCTATCATAGATGATAAAAAAGAACATATAGGTAGCTTTGAAATATCTATAAAAACAGATGATTTTATAGATAGGATGAGAGAGGAGTTTTCTGGTGAGATAGAGTTTCTTATAAGTAAAAATGTTATAGATACTAAAGTGTTAAAAAGTGAGATAAAAAAATCATTTTATATATCAGCAGAATCACCAAATTTTTATATAGAATCTGAAACAAAAGATAAATATAATCACCTTGAACTATCTTCTGAAATCAAAGAGAATAAACCTTTTGCTATATATAAGAACAAACAAATAATCTCATTTTTACCTATAAAAAATATAGAGGGGAAAAATGTTGCTTATACAGTTATCTATGCAGATGGTACAGAGATTCAACATATTATATGGCTATATATCTTTCTATATGGTTTAAACTTTGTGTTGATGTTTGTATATCTTGTTATGAATAGAAAAAGTTACCTTTATAAAGTTTTTAAAAAAGAGGTAAATGATGAAGTTCAGTATCATCGAGATACACTTCAAGCTATAGTTTATATACTAAACGAATTTGTAACAAACAATAACTTTCATAATAGTGTTGAGAGTAGTTTAACTAAAATCATAGAAATATTAAATATAGATAGAGTTTATATATTTGAGAATCATCTATGTAATGATGAATTATTATGTTCTCAACGATATGAATTTGTTGATAAAAATGTTTCAGCAGAGATAGATAATCCAGAATTACAAAATATCTCTTATGATGAATTTGGTATAGGAAGATGGAAAACACTTTTTGAACAAGGTAAATATATAGATGGATTAGTTAAAAATTTTCCAGATTATGAAAAAAATCTATTGGAATCACAAGATATAAAATCTATATTGGTTATGCCTGTTTGGTTTGAAGATAAGTTTTGGGGTTTCATGGGGTTTGATGATTGTAAAAATGAGAGAGTTTGGCATGATGTGGAGAAAGATGTTTTAAAAACATTTTGTTCTGTATTTATTTCAGCATTAAATAAAGAGAAGTATTCAGATAATCTTCAAACACAAGTTCAAAAACAGTTAAAAGATTTAAGAGTAAAAGATGAACAGTTACTTCAACAATCTAAACTTGCTCAGATGGGTGATATGATAAGTATGATAGCTCACCAATGGCGACAACCATTAAATACTATAAGTGCTTCTAGTATAAATTTATCGCTATTATCTAGTATGCAGATGTTAGAAGATTCTAAAGTTCAAGAAGATACTGCTTTTATTCAAAATCAATGTCAAATAATGTCTAAAACTATAGATACTTTTATGAATTTTGTGAAACCATCTAAAAAATCTACAAAGTTTTACTTTAAAAATAGTATAGATTCTATTTTAAATATTATGGGAACACAACTAGCAAATCATAATATAGAGATAAATGTAGAATCTGTAGATGATGATCTATCTATGATTGGGCATGAAGATCTGCTTGAACAAGTGATTATAAACATTTTATCAAATGCTAGGGATGCTTTTGAAGAGATAAGTGTAGATAAAAAGTTTATAAATATTAAGATAGATTCTAAACATAATGTACCTATAATAACTATAGAAGATAATGCTGGTGGAGTCCCAAAAGAGATAGCTGATAAAATATTTAATCCATATTTTACAACAAAAGAGCAGGGTAAAGGTACTGGTCTTGGTTTATATATGAGTAAAGATATTATGCAAAAAAGTTTTGGTGGTGATTTAAAATTAGATATTTTAGAATCTGGTAGTCGTTTTACTTTAGTATGTGGAGTTATAAAATGAAAAATAAAAGAAAACTTATATTTTTAGTCGTTATACTTGTTGTTGTTTATCTTGTTGTTGTTAGTAGATTGATGACTAGAGAATATAATGATAAAGTATTTTTTGATAATTTAGAATCTAGTGTTGAGTTGGCTATAGATGTTTCTGACTATGTCCATAGTATTCAACTAGAAAGGGGTTTATCTTCTTTTTTCTTAACTCATAAAAGTGAAGAATATAGAACTAGACTAAATAAACAAAGAAAAATAACTGATGAGATTATAAATAATATAAAAGTTGAAAATAAAATAGCTATAGATAGAAAGATATATTTAGATTTATATGAAAATAGGATAGAGATAGAACATATAAGGAAATTAGTAGATGATGCTTCTATAACACCTGTAGAATCTATATTTGAATATAAACATATAAACACTCAACTTTTAGAGATAGTGGTAGAGGTTACAAAATTTGCACAATCTGCATCTATCTCACAAGAGTTGGTAGCATATAGTTCTCTTTTATATGCTAAAGAGAAGCTAGGAATCCAAAGAGCAACAGGTATATATATGTTGTCTCAGCCAGAACTAAGTACATCAGATAAAAGATTTTTTCAAAAGTTGATGACAAGAAAAGAGATTTATATAGAGGTTTTTAAAAATTATGTTTCGATGAATGAAAAAAAATCATACAATAATATTATGAATTATAAAGATTCTATGCTTATATATAAGATGCAAAATCAGATTTTAAACTCTCAACTAGGTGAAAAAATCAATATTAAAGCAAACGATTGGTTTAGTGCTTTTACTATAAAGATTGATAAACTACAGGTGGTTAGTAAAGGTTTAGAAGATGAGTTGATTAAAAATATTAAATCTAAATCACATCATGCTGATATTTCTCTTTTAGTATACTTGGTTGTTAATTATATAAATATAGTTGCTTTTATTATATTTGTTATATTTGTTAAAAATATGATTAATAATCAAGAGAAGTTGAAGTTGTTGATAGATAAACATATCATATATTCTACAACAGATTTAAAAGGTAAGATTATAGATGTTAGTGATGCATTTTGTAATATATCTGGATATAAAAAAGATGAGCTTCTTGGAAAACCACATAATATTATAAGACATAAAGATATGCCTAGTGATGCTTTTAAAGAGATGTGGGAAACGATTCGAGATGGTAATTTATGGAGTGGAAGAGTAAAAAATCTTAAAAAGGATGGTGATTTTTACTGGGTTGATGTAAATATAGAACCTATCTATGATAATAAAGGTAAAATAGAAGCTTATACCGCTATAAGAGTTAATGTCACTAATGCAATAGCACTTCAAGAGGAGTTGAAAAAAAATATACAAAGGGAAAAGATAGTACAAAATCAAGGTAAATTAGCACAAATGGGAGAGATGATAAGTATGATAGCACACCAATGGCGACAACCACTAAATGCCATAAGTGCATCTAGTATAAATTTATCACTTCTCTCCAGTATGCAGATGTTAGAAGATACTAAACTTCAAGAAGATACTCTTTTTATACAAGACCAATGTCAAAAGATGTCAGAAACTATAGAAACCTTTATGAATTTTGTGAAACCATCAAAAGAGGTTCATGAGTTTAAAGTTGATCATACTATTGATATAATTTTATCTATTATCTCAACACAATTTAAAAATAAAGGTATTGAGATTAATATTATAAAAAATAAAGAAAATTTATCTATAGTTGGGCATGAAGATCTGCTTGAACAGGTGATTATAAACATCTTATCAAATGCTAGGGATGCTTTTGGTGAGATAAAAAAAGAGAATAAACATATAGATATTATACTAGATGAGGAAGAGAATAATCTTATCATTAAGATCAAAGATAATGCAGGTGGAATACCAAAAGATATAGTAGATAAAATATTTAATCCATATTTTACAACGAAAGAGCAGGGTAAGGGTACTGGTATTGGTCTTTATATGAGTTTAGATATAATGAGAAAAAGTTTTGATGGAGATTTAAGGTATAATACCGTTGATGATGGTAGTTGCTTTAGTATAGTTTTCAATCAACATAGTGAACAAAGGTAGTAAAATGCAAACTTTAAATAAAAAATTAGTAGAGGTAGCAAAAGATATAACTCTTTTATATGCAGAAGATAATTTAGAAACAAGAACACAATATGAAAATATTTTTAAATTATTGTTTAAAGAGGTTAAAAGTGCTGAAAATGGGGCTATTGCATTAGAAGAGTATAAAAAGAAAGAGTACGATATACTAATTACAGATTTAACTATGCCTATTTTAGATGGTGTTCATCTTATAGAAGAGATATTGAAAATAAATCCAGAACAACATGTGATTATTATGACTGCACATAACACTGATGAAAGTTTAAGAAACAGTATAGATTTTCAAGTTGATGGAATCTTACTAAAACCTGTACTTATGGAGAAATTATTTCATCTACTTTATAAAGTTTCTCATGCTATTTATGATAGTAAAAAAGAGAATATAATTGTTAATAAAGAGAACAATCTAAATACTTTTCTAAAAACAGATAATCAAGCATTATTTTTAGTTGTAGTAGATAAACTTGATGAGATTGTAAATCAGTTTGGAATTGAGATACAAAATCATATATATGAATCGGTACAAGAGCATCTTTCATATTTTGGTATAGAAGATAGTAATGCGATAAAACTAAATAAAGATGCTATATCTTATGGTATTGATAAAACTTATATAAATAAAATTTTAGAATCTTTACAAGAGTTTTCAAATAGAAAAAATAGTCTTATTGTTTTTTTTAATGATTTGAAAATTTATATAACATTGTCTTATTGTGTTATGACATTATCTACAAAAGATAAAGAGTATAATTCAGAATCATTAATGAACCATATTAGTTGTGTTGTAGAAGATATAAAAAATGATGAAAGTAGTTCATTGTTTATGAAGATGGATATTGATTTGGAAGAGGAAAAGAAGAACAACTCTCTTAATTGGCTTGGAGTTACATTACATGCTTTAGAAGAGAAAACTATAGTCCCTTTTTATCAAAAAATCGTAGATATAAATACAAAAGAGATTTATTCATATGAAGTTTTTTCAAGAATTAAAGATGGCGACAAGTATATACTACCTAAATTTTTTATAGATCTTAGTAAAAAAGCAGGTATTTTGGAAGATATATCAAAAAGTGTATTTCAACAAGGTTTTAAAAAATTATCTACAACAAATTACCCTTTTCATATCAACTTAGATGATACAGAGTTAAGAGATAGTTCTATAGAAGATTATTTGGTACATTTAAGTTCTTTATATAACATAACACATAGTAATATTATTTTAGATATTACAGATTATGAACTTTTAAATCCAGAGGGGAAAAATGTTAAATCACTTTTAAGATTAAAAAAGCTAGGGTATAAAATCTCACTAAAAGGTTTTGCAAGTGGTAATATAAATATTGAACTTATATCAATTTTAGAACCTGATTATATAAAAATAAACCAAATACTTCTTCAAAAATCTATCTTAGATAAGAAGCTAAAAACAGCTTTAGTCTTTTTACTTGAATATATAAAACATTTAAATATTAAAAGTATAATCGTTGGTGTTGAAGATGATGAGATTCTAAATGAAGCAAAATCGTTAGGTTTTGATTATGCTCAAGGTTTTTATATACAAAAACCTTCTAGTTTACTAGAGTAGGGCATAAGTTACAATTTTTTATAAACAGTAGGCATAACTTGTACCACTTCATCGTTTATATTGAAAAGTGTTTCAGAGTGACCTATAAAAAAGTAACCACCTTTTTTTAACCGTTGTAGTACATACTTTACAACATCTTTTTTAGTTTGAATATCGAAGTAGATTAAAACATTTCTAAGAAAAATTATATCAAATTCCCCTATTTGTGGGGTGATAGGTTTTGTTAGATTGATTTGAGCAAAAGATAATTTTTGTTTTAGGTAGTCATTTATAGCAAACTTATTACTCATATCACCTACACCTTTTAAACAGTATCTTTTTAGATAATTTTTAGGTATATTTTCTGCAAATCTTAAGTCATAAATAGCCTCTTTAGCTTGTTTAAGGACATCTATATTTATATCACTTGCTAGTATCTTAAATGGTAGGTTTCTAGGTGATATAGTCTCATCTACAACCATAGCAATAGTATAAGCTTCAACACCTATAGAAGATGCAGCACTCCATATATTTACTCTTTCATTTAGTTCTGGTAGAATCTTACGAACAAGATAATCAAAATGTTTGTTTTCACGAAAAAAACTTGTTTCATTTGTAGTTACCTGATTTATCATCAGTTGTAACTCTTGTTTATCTTGAGTGATTATTCTGTAGTATGCACTATAACTATCTACTTCTCTATCTCTAAGCCGTTTCATTAAACGACTCTCTATAAGATTTTTTTTATTTTCCTTTAAATCAATACCCGTTGTTGTATACACAATATTTCTAAATTTTTGATACTCAATATCAGTTATTTTAACACTTTTTATGGGACTACTAACGCTTAGCATATTTAAGTATTACCTCTTTAAGAGTTAATAAATCTAGCTTTTGAATAACCTCTTTTGCTCCAAGTTTCTCAGCAGTATGTATAATACTAGCATTTGCCATATTTGTATTTACTACCATAGGAATTTTTGAAAAACTATTGTTTTGTGAACATCTTTCTAATAGTTCTAAACCACCCATTACAGGCATCTCTAAATCAGTTATAATTAAACCTATATCTTCAATATTTGTCTTTTTTAAAGCTTTTAAAAGTTTTTTACCATTATCAAACACTTGATAAGAAAGTTCCATTTTATCCATCAGTTTTCTCATAGCATTTTGTATGATAACACTATCTTCAGCGATCCAAATCTCTTTTTTAAGAATCTCATCATCTTCAACTTCTATAGTTTCACTTTTTTGAAGTTCTCTTGCAAATTTATTTGGCATAACATCTGCTAAAAATTGATCGCTATTGAAAACTTTACAAAGTAATTTTTTAGAATTAACGACAATCTCACAAAGGTAAGAGATCTTTCCATCTTTATCTGAATCATCATACATCTCTGATGGTTCTATGTTAATAACACGATAAACATTTTTTACAACTATAGCAAGTCTAACACCAGCATAATCACAAAGTATAGCTAGTTCATAAACAGAATCTTCTTTTCTTTGTATATTTAACCAAGTATCAAAACAAACAATATTCACAAAATGTTCACGAATCTTTGCCGTTCCTATCATTGCCCCAGAGTGTGTAGTTGTTTTTGTTATCTCTAGTTTACTAAACTCCATAAGTTCTTCAACTTTTGCAACATTTATCGCAAAATAATCATCATCTGAATTTTGAAAAATCACATATTGACTTGCAACATCTGCATTGCTTGTTACTAAACGAACAAGCTCATCATTTTCAAGTTCAATGGAGATCATCTCTTCAAATTCGGAATCTATATTGTTATCTTGCATTATATCTCCTTAGCATTACTGACTTTTGATAGTTCTTCTATATTTATCAATGTTTCAGAGTTTAAAATTGGTATAAATTGACCATCAATTTTACCTATATGATCAACAAACTCTTTACGAATCTTACTACCAAATGCAGGTGCATCCTCTTGTTCTTTTGTAAATATATCAAACACTTTATGTACTTCATCAACGATAAGACCAACTTGAAAGTTTTTTACATCATACTCTTTATCTATCACTATAATAGATGTTCGTTTATTTGTTGTTTGTGTATTTGAAATATTTAAACGGATTCCCAAATCAACTACAGGTATTACATTTCCTCTAATGTTTGTGATACCACTAATACACTTCGGCATTAGTGGCACTTTAGTAACTATGGAGTATTCTATAATCTCTTTGATATGTGCAACAGAAAGAGCATACATCTCATCTGCTACATAAAATGTTAAGAATTGATTATCATTACTCTCTTTTTTATCTATACACATCATTTTGCCTTTTAAAATTGAACAAAATTACTATTGTTATTTTGTTTTAGTTCTGGTGGTGTGGTTTTTCTTATCTCTTTAGTAGTTCTTACTATATCTATCTTGTTTCCCGTTATTTTAAAGAAACTAACAAGTTCTTTTAAATGATCAGCTTGAGAACTCATCTCTTCAGAAGCAGAAGCTAGTTCTTCAGAAGCAGAGGCATTTTGTTGAGTAACTTGATCAAGATTAGTCATAGCATAATTGATTT
>Ga0256842_1002931_pt1 | contig 11761 bp, 10 predicted proteins | sample 4559240metaG_FD_185973 | JGI IMG/M metagenome (GOLD analysis project Ga0256842, IMG submission 185973) | Hydrothermal vent microbial communities from Guaymas Basin, Mexico - 4559-240 | ecosystem: Environmental > Aquatic > Marine > Hydrothermal vents | place: Mexico: Guaymas Basin | collected...
AGGCTACGTGCTGGGTGCAAAAGACGGTTTCATTGCGATGTGCGTTTATTTGCTTCTCGGCGCTTTAGGGCTTCCTGTGTTTGCAAATTTTGCGGGCGGATTTTCCGTGATCTTAAGCCCTGTCGGAGGGTATTTGATTTCTTTTCCTTTTGCCGCTTTTGTTTCAGGCAGGATGTTTTTTTCGAAGAATAAATTTTCGAGGTTTGTTCTTTCCGTTCTGCTTCCCATCTTTGTAATTTATCTTTTAGGCGGTTTGCAACTTTCGTATTTCGTAAAATCTTACAAAAAAGCGATTGCCATCGGTATTATTCCGTTTATTCCGTTTGATATCGCAAAAGCCTATATTGCTCTTGCGGTTGCATTCAGATTGAACAAGCATTATAATAAAGATAAAAGAAAGGAAGAAATTTAAATTTATGGAAGATAGAGGCAAGGTTTTAAAGGAAATTCTTGAAAAAATTAATGATAAAATAAAAGAAGGCGAAATTGATCTGGCAAAAGAGGTTTTCCTTTTCAGAAAACTGCACATAGAAAAACTTCTGGAAAGCCCGGATTTCAACATATTTATTGCTTCGATGTTCACCACAACAGGCTTCCTCTCTTTTTATATCTTGTATCTTCTCCAAAAGAAAGATTATTTCGGCCAGGAAATCATCAATGAAATTTCGGAACGCACGGAGAACTGCTGGCTTCCCAACCCCGGAGTGATTTACCCTCTTCTCAAAGAAATGAAAGACGACGGATTAATCGAGGGCAAATGGGCTACCGAGGGTGTGCATCCCCGTTTTGTTTACCACATAACGGACAAAGGAAAAGAGCAATACGATAAGTTATACAAAGTCATAAAAATAAAATTTACCGAATTCCGCCACATCACCGACAAAATCTCCAAAGAATTATTCGGAGAATAAGAAAAATTGTATAGACAAATTTTTATTTTTCTATGTAAAAGTAAAACACGTTTTCGTCCTTTTTGTCTTTTTTAACTCCTGTTGTTTTGTACCCTTTTTCTTTGTAAGTTTCACAGACCTTCAGGGCATTATTAAATGTTCCGTTTACCCTTACGTATTTTTTACCATATCTTGTGGTTCCCTCTGTAAATTTGATTTTTTCTTCATAAGGTTTTGCGAATTGTATCTTCTCACATATTGTTTTTGAGAGCATATCGTCGATTTTATTTGCTTTGAAACTTTTTATAAACGAAACTAATTCAAGACCTCCCATTACAATAGGCATTTCCACTGTTTCTTTTGCTTTAAACCATGCTGTTTTCTTTAATACAACGACGGGATAAACAATTTCTTGCAAAAATTTCTTTTCCGGTAAATTATCATTAAGCCATTTTTTGAAAAGTTTTGTATGTCTTTCATTTTGTTTTACGGGATTTTCTATCTTTACCCATTTTTTGTTTCCTACTTTTAACCTCCAAGTTTTTTCCGTGGCAAAGATCACTCCGTTCCAAGTTTTTGCTTCTATTATAAAAATACCTTGCGGAGCAATAACCAAGTGGTCTAATTGAATAAACTCATCTTTTTCAGGCTCCAAAACAACATCGTCAAAGAACCTGTAATTCCTCGGGAGCCAAAACCACAAAGTATTTGAAATTGTATTTTCACCGTTACTGCCTTGCATTTCTCGGTGCATTCTTTGATTTTCGAATTGAAAATTTGCAACCGGTTTGGTTAATACTGCAAGGATCCTTGGCAGATTTTCATCGATTTTATCCATCATTTTCTTTTTGTCGTTTTTAATTTTCTCTTCTATCTTTTGATAAAAGATTTTCTTAATTTCCTTATCCTGCGTCCAATACTTTGCAAACATAATACCTGTTTCTCCTTCCACATAATATTTTTTACTGTTTTTAAATTCCGCTTTTTTGATTGCCTACTTTGGAATTTTTTTTGCCTTTTCATTTTTTGGATTCTTTTGCAATTTTTATTTCTTCCGATGTGAGGTTGTAGAGTTTGTAAACGAGTTGGTCGATTTGGCGTTCGAAATTTTCAAGCGATTCTATTTTCTTGTAAATTTCTTTTACGGTCAGTTTCTCGGATAGCAGAGAAACCACATATTGATTGAGGCTTACTCCCTCCTTTTTTGCTGCTTCCGCTAATTTTCTGTGCAGAGAAGTTGGCACTCGAACCAAGAACTTGCCGCTGTATTTTTTCATAATATTCGGAGGAGGAATTGGAAGGCCTCTTTCCAAATTGCTCTCTATCCAACCTTCCATTGCTTCCTTGATCATTGCCAATGCCTCCTCCGGAGTATCTCCCTCACTCATACATCCCGGAAGTTCTTCGATTTCGACAAAATACGTTCCGTCTTCTTCCGGAATGAGTTTTATCGTATACGGAAGTTTCATATATTTTTCTACTTCTCTTTCGATTTGCTTTTTATTCTTTACCATATTTTTCCTCCAAATTTAAGCATTATTTTTATTCTTTTGTTTGGTTCTCTTTGGTCTCGGAGAAGTGTTATTTTGTTCTACCTCTATTTGTGTAATTTTTAAATTCATTCCAATATTTTTCATATCTCTTAATAAATTGCATAATGAAAACTTAGCTGTATTAGATTTAAATTCTTTTATATTTTTATTAATTTTGCGTTGAGTATTTGGTGAAGATTTATCAACTATTGCAGCAACAAATATAATCTTTTCCGGCTTAAATAATTTTATAAAAGCATCTCTTCCAATATTTCCTATCTCCGTTTCACTTGACTTATTTTTACTTAATTTATCATAGAATTTCCCTAAGAAGTCTGTTTTACTTCCTTGCCCCTTTAATGTTTGGTAAACTCTTTTTGCAGATATATAAATTTGAGCACACAGATCTCTCATATTCTGGTCAAATCCCTTTTTTACATGAATCAAGTAAGTTTTGTTGTTATCATATTTCAATATATCGCATAGTTCTATGTTCTCTTTGGTAATTTTTCTGTCTAATACAATAAAATTCTTAAATTTCTTTTTGTCTTTAAATCTCTTGTTAAACTCCTTTTCATCTTCTAAATTACCTTCTTTCTTTCCTTTCTTTTTCCTTTTCCATTTTTCACCGTCGAAAATCTTACTCGCATTAATCCAATGTTCGTTTATTAAATTTTTACATCTTTCATTTAAGTTTTTAACAAAGTTGTCCACCAAATAATACCAATCTCCATTTATCATAAAATAATTTTTTTTGTTATAACTAATTTCACATATTAAATGCTCATAAATTGAGCCTGTTGTTAATTGGTTATTTTCAGAATCAAATGTAACGATTTTCCAGTTTTTTAATATTTTCCAATTTTCATCTTTTTGCTGTCCTTTATTTGGTATTTCTTGTTCTTTATATTGTTTTATTTGCTTTTTGATCTTCTGCTTGATTTTATCTATGTTAAAATCTTCTTTGCGATTTCCATCTTTCTTTTTCTCTTTAATCAACGTATATTTTTCGGCATTCCAAAATTCTTCTATATCTTTGTGGCAAATAGTAAATTTCAAAGGCTCCTTCTTGGCGCATAATTTTTTCCACAATTCTCCATTTAATTCTTCAATACGACCTTTATCTTTTACCGGATGCATTGAATTAATAAAGTTTACTTTATTTGACGGTTGTTTGGTAATGCTATGCAATGATTCTATTATCAATAAAATTTCTTTAAGTTCCATAGATTTTTGAATCTTAAAAGAAGATTTGGCTATGCAATGAGAATTTTTTAATTTTTTGCTAATATTTTCTACATAAGTTTTATTAAATGTAGTGGAAAATTTATCAGAAGTTTTATTAATTATTTCTTTGAATTTCTCAAAAAATTCATCTGTTAGTTTTACTGTTAATTCTTGATATATACTTCCGAACTCTTCAGTGTCGTAAAGAGCGTTAAGTCCTCTAAAGTATTTGCTTGAACCAATTAAATTGTTCGATACTATATTTTTATCTTTAACAGACTTTATTGTTTTAAAGGAGGGCTCTAATAATTTTTCCAATATTTCTATTCCAAAAGATTGATCTATAAACTCTTTTATTGCAAAGTATCCAATTCCACCTGTAAATACGTAGAAAAATTTTTTCTTGTCTTTCTTGTCTTCTTTACTAATCAAGAAAACAAAACCTTCTACTTTTCTTTTATTTTCTCGTTTTTCCTCAGTCTTTTTGACTAAATTTCTTGTAAATTTCTTCCAAGCTGGTTCAATTTCTTTTGATATACAATACAAGTCGAAATTATAATTATTAAATTTTGTTTTAATTTTATCATCGATTTTTTTCTCTTCGTAGCCTTTATCTTTGAGTTTTTTTTTAACTTTATTTATATCTATATCTTCAACTATTTTAAATATTGCTGTCTGAATATTCGCATTTTTATTCTTATTTTTTCTTTGTGTCATTGGACTATTTTTTAATGTTCGAATAAATCCTTACTTTTTCAGGATATTCATTCCATTCTTTTCCTAAGAATATCCTGCCATTGGCTTTTTTGTTTCTTTTTACTTCATCTGCTCCCCAAGTTCCCCATTGCTTAAAGAAAAAAGCTGCGCCCTGCTCTTTACTCTGTTTGTAAATTTCGATAGCCCATTCTTTTTTTAACGGACGCGCCTTTGGCCCCGATTCTCCTCCAACAATACACCAATGTATGCCCGTCAAATCCAATTTGCCCACCGGACCGATCAGAGGTTCAAATGAAACAAATCTTATAGTGGCGTTAATCCTTCTTAAATAATCTATCCTATATTTGTATTTTGAGTTTTCTACCGTAACGCCTAACCAAACATTTTTTGGTATCGGTCTCTTTGAGAAGTAATCCGCCATTATTTTTTCTCTTTTTGTTAAAATTTGATAGGTATGTTGCGGAGTCATTGAAATGACTTCAAAAATTTTATCCAAATATTCATAAGGCATTTCTTCGTGGAACAAATCGCTCATTGAATTTACAAAAAATTTGGTAGGCTTTTTAATTTTTAGAGGATCATTTAATCTTTCGGGTACAATCTTAAACTTAAAACCGTCCTTATAATTTTTGTTTCCCATTGCTTGTAACCGTTTTGCCATTACTTCCGCATAGCAATTAGCACAACCCTCTGATATTTTGGTACATCCTATGCTTGGATTCCAAGTAACTTCCGTCCACTCAATCTTCGTTTTTTTCATATTCTATAATCCTCCTCTGTTTAACAACATTATTATAGTTAATTAACGGACTTTTACCTTTGTAAGTAATTATACCATCTTTCTTTAATTTTCTTAAAACTTCGTCGGCATGTTTTGGTATGTGCCCTTTTTCTATAGCATAATAGTAACCGTCTTCGTTTGTTTTAATAGTGCCTTCTAAAACTTTTTTCTTAAAATCTTCTTGAAATGATTGTATGGTGGTTTTTCTATCCAATTCCGAAAATAAGTGTAACCGTTGTTTTCCTTTGTCATCATAAATATCATAATTAGCACTTCCGTTTTTCGGATTTATTTTCCATGCTATTCGCAAAAATTTATCAGCTGCTAAAACATGTTTTGTTCCGAAAATTAATCCATAAATGTTTCTTCCTTTTTTGATTGAAAACGGATACAATTTTAGCATTGTGTTCTTATTTAATCTTTTTCTCAAAAATGATACAACAAATTCGTGTATTAGTTTGTAAGGAGCATTTTTTAACTCCCGTATTTCCTCATCGCTCAAACTTAAGGCATTTTTAAATTCTTTCGTATTGGCAAATCTTTTTAAGGAAGATGATGAAATAAAGAGTAAAAAATCTGTGTGTTCGAACTGTTCAAACTTTTTTACGTATGTCCCATACTTTACTCCAAATTGATCCAAAAATACCAAGCTCGGTTTTTTACCTATTTTGTTTTCCAATTTCCCAAATACTTCTTGAAAGTCCAAATCACTATATTTAAGATGCACTATTGTTTTTAACGCAGGATACTTTTTCAAGTAAGAATTGCAATTTTCCTTTAACTGTTTGAAGTACTGCTTTTTATTCTCATTCAAAAACAAGGTTATGTTGGCATCAGCAATATTTTTTAGATGCTTTTCTATTTCCATTAAGGTCAAAATCGGTGATCCGGGAGTATGTTGTAAATCATAACCGGGTCCGGCGAAGAAGTCAAATATGTATAGATCTTTATACCCCGATTTCAAGAATACAGGTAACCAATCCTCAACATATTTTTGGAAGATTAACAATTTTACCTTTGTTGATTCGTCAAATTTCTTCTTAAAGAATTTACTGTGCTTACTCACTGCCTCCTCCTTTCATATTCCGAAACTTTAACTACGTCGCAAACCTCATCTCTTTCGGTCTCTGCAACATCTTCCGTATAATTTTTTCTACTTTCAATGTTTCTTCGTTATTATGTCAAGAGATTATAAAATTTTCTATTATAAATACGGCTTTCCATGAACCAATCTTCTTTAGAACAAGATTAACTTGGAATGTTTGGTGTTCTTTTATGAATTTTCATTTTGTGCTTGGCCTCTTATCGCAAAATACCATAGTTTGGAGTTCTTTACAAAAAAGTAATGAGGCTTCGAACGGTTTTCAACAGAAATTTTTATGGCGTCTATGTATGGATAAACCTCTACAATTTTGTTTAGTTTTATATTACTCACTTTATTTCGTCCGGAGAATACGAGCCTTTTATTTGTAAGCAAGAGATATCCGATATCTTTATCTCTTAGTTCTTCGTGAGATTCGGAGTAGCCTTTAAAATCCCCGACTCTAACTCTTACACCTTTTATTCCGGGGACGGGCACACTGACCCCTCTTCCTCCTCCGTGGTATGTTCTGACGGAATGAGGTTCTTTAAGAACAACTCCGGATTCTTCGAGATATGCGGTTTCCCCCCTTCTTAAAATTACACCGGAAGATATATTTTGTAGTGCCGGAAGTTTTCCGCCTGCTGCCTGAATGTATATTTTCTCTTCGTTTGTATAACCCTGTGCGGATATTTCTCTCCATTCTTCCCATGTGTATGCTTCGCCGATTCTTTCCGTAAGAGCTTCTTTTATTTTGTCGTTCAACGTGCCGATATAATCGGGGTCGAATTTAATAATTTGTATTTTGCCTCTATGCATCGCAAATTCCGTATTGCAATTTGTGCAATAAATTTTGGATGATAAAAAGTGCTTTTCTTTAACCACATCACCCTCACCGCAAATAGGGCATTTGCCGATAACCTTACTCATTTTGCATCGCCTCCTCATTAGCTGCTTTTAGGATTTATTTCCAAAGTTAAAATAAATCTCATAAAAGTGCCCGTCAAATAAATCATAAATTCAATTTCGGATTTTTGAATACTGTCATTGTGTTTTGCATGTTCATTTTGATATTTAGAATAATATGAGATTTGCTGTCTAAACATCTCTCTTACTTCTTTTGAGACTCCCTTTTTCTTTAAATATTTTCCTAATAATTCCTTTTGATTTTCTAAATTTTTGCGGTTATGCAAGATGTTCCTTAATAAAGATTCTAAAGAAAAGCGTAAATTGTCTATTATATTCCGTGTATATTTATGTTCTTCGTATTGTGTTAACGCATCTTTAAAATTCTTGTAAGAATCAGGATAATCACTCAGCCAATCAAGAACATCGTTAACGACACCTTCATCTAATAATTTTGCACCTGCCGGATATAATATATAGTGATTGCTTTTTGTCTTTTTTATCTTAACATCGATTAAAGACAAATCTATATCTTCTTTAATACTTTCATATAACTTATGCTTAATGTTTTCGTCTATACCTAAATCAAATAAACATTGTAAGTAAAACATAATTTCTTTCAACGATGCATGTTTAATTTTAAGTTCAAAAGTTTCTCGAAAAACATTTTCAGGGTACCGGAATAATTTATTATTCTGGATATATACACCTATATATTTAAGATAGTTCTTTAATAAGGATAAATTTCTTTTTTTAGCGAGAATTAGAGGTAAGATCATATCGATTGTGCTAAGAACACGGTTTTTAAAGTCTTCGATTCTTTTTTCTTCATCATACTTTATGTTCCACCGCTTGTAAAAATTTTTTATTTTATCACGGATGTTGTTTTTCTTTTTCATTTTGCGGATTCCTCCACGATTTTTATTTCTTCCGAAGTGCTGTTGTAGAGTTTGTAAACAAGTTTATTAATTTGGTGTTTGAAATTTTCAGGCGATTCTATTTTCTTGTAAACTTCTTTTACGGTTAGTTTCTCGGATAGCAGCGAAACCACATATTGATTGAGGCTTACTCCCTCCTTTTTTGCTGCTTCCGCTAATTTTCTGTGCAGAGAAGTCGGAACCCGAACTAAGAACTTGCCGCTGTATTTTTTCATAACATTAGGAAGGGGAATTTCTAAACAGTCTTCTATTGCAACTTCAAGCCAGCCTCTCATTGCATTATGTATCATTTCAACTGCCTTCCCCGGTATATCTCCCTCGGCCTGTTAAATTCCGGAATCGATTTTATCTTTTTCATAAAGATTCACCACCTTCCGTAAGTTCTTCCGCAATTTGCTCCGCTTGCTTCAATACGGTTTCGGTTGCAAGTTTTTGCATATCCGGAGGGTATCCGTATTTTCTGAGCGTTCTTTTCACTATTACTTTCAGTTTGGCACGTGCGCTCTCTCTTATCGTCCAGTCGATAGTAGTGTTTTTCTTTACCTGCTTAAAAAGAACCACGGCAAGTTCCCGCAATTTTTCTTTTCCCATAAGTTCTCTGGCGCTTTTGTTATTGGCAACCGCGGTATAAAATGCGTATTCGTATTCGGTAAGTCCGAGTTCTTCGGGTTCTTTCTCGGATTCCTTTATTTCCTTTGCGAGTTTTATAAGTTCGTCTATTACTTCGGCCGAAGTAATAAGCCTGCTGTTGTATTTTTTAATCAGATCTTCGAGTGATTTGCTCAGAGATTTGCCTTTTACGATATTCGTTCTCATTTTGCCTTTTATTTCGTTGTTTATGAGCTTTTTGAGAACTTCTATCGCAACATTTTTATATTTCATCGCCCTGACTTCTTCGAGAAATTCGTCGGAAAGCACGGATATGTCAGGTTTTTTAATCCCGGCGGCGTCAAACAGATCAATTACACCGTCGGATACGATAGATTCGTTTATTATCTGCCTTATGGCCGTATCCGGTTCCGTTCCGCTTTTCTTACCGGCGTTTGATTCGAATTTCATTAATCTTGCTTTTATGGCTTGGAAAAACGCAACTTCTTCTTTTATTTCAAGAGCCTTCGGATGAGGCACTGCCATAGCAAATGCTTTGGATAGTGCCGTAACCGCATCGATAAAGCGTTTTCTACCGTTATCAAGCCCTAATATGAAATTTTCCGCTTCGAGTATGAGAGATAATTTTTCTGACGTAGAGGAGTTAAAATACTTTTTGTAGTCGAACCCGTAAAACATGTCTCTTACTATTTCGAACTTTTCAAGCATAATTTTTACCGCTTCTTCCTGAAGTTTGGCGGGATCCCCTCTGCCGCCGTTCTCGGCATAAAAAGACAACGCCTCCTTCAAGTCGGCTGCGATTCCGAGATAATCAACGATCAATCCGCCGGTTTTGTCTTTGTAAACTCTGTTCACCCTTGCAATTGCCTGCATAAGAGTATGACCTTTCATAGGTTTGTCGATATACATCGTATGCAAACAAGGAACATCGAATCCGGTAAGCCACATATCCACCACTATAACAAGTTTTAATTCGTCTCTCGGATTTTTAAACCTTTCGGCAACGGCTCTTCGTTGTTCTTTCGTAAGATAAAATTTGGAAATCTCCGGACCGTCGGAAGAAGAGGCTGTCATTACAACCTTGATTTTTCCCTTTCTTATGTCCGTGTTGTGCCAATCCGGCCGCAACTTAATGATTTCATTGTATAACTTTACTGCAATTCTTCTTGTCATTGCAACGATCATACCCTTACCGTCCAATACCGTAATTCTTTGCTCGAAGTGATTTACGATATCCGTGGCAATCTTTTTCACCCTTGCATCACTACCTACGATTGCTTCGAGCTTTGCCCATTTGTGCCTTTGTTTCTCTATTTCCGACAATCCTTTTTCGTTTAATTCTTCTTCGTATTTTTCTATTAGTTTCTTTCCTTCCTCAGTGATGCCGACTTTTACGAGCCTGCTTTCGTAATATATGGGGACTGTTACTCCGTCTTCCACGGCGTGCGAAATGTCGTAGATGTCGATGTAGTTTCCGAAAACTACGGGAGTATTGCGGTCGGTTTTTTCTATCGGTGTGCCGGTAAATGCTATGTATGTGGCGTTTGGCAACGCATCGCGAAGGTATTTTGCGAATCCGTATTTTATTTCTCCGCTTTGTTTGTCGATTTTTGCCTTAAACCCGTATTGTGTCCTGTGGGCTTCGTCAACGATTACTATGATATCGCTTCTGTCGGATAGTGTTTCATATATGTTGCCTTCATCGGGCCAAAATTTGAATATCGTTGTAAAAACCACATTTCCGCTACTTACCTTCAGTAATTTTTTCAGATCTTCCCTGCTTTTCGCTTGTTCGGGTTTTTGCCTCAAAAGTTGAGAAGATGCCGCAAACGTATTGAAGAGTTGGTCGTCAAGATCGTTCCTGTCGGTAATCACGACTATTGTCGGGTTTCCCAGAATTTGTATGATTTTAGCCGCATAAAATACCATCGAAAGAGATTTACCGGAACCTTGAGTATGCCATATCACGCCTGCTTTTTTATCTCCTTCGGGTTGAGTTTTTACATCCGGCAATCCGTATGATTCGGGCGATTCTCTTATAAATGAATTTTTTCTGTTCTTTCCGATTGCTCTTATGGTCGATCGTATTGCTTTGTTGACCGCAAAGTATTGGTGGTACGCCGCAATCTTTTTGGTGGTTTTGACAAAAGTTTGACCGGATTTGTCCTCGCTTTCCGATTTGTCAAACACGATAAAGAATCGTATGAAATCGAGAAGCGTGTTTTTGTTCATAAGTCCCTTAATTAATACCTCGAGCTGAGGAACTTCGGGAGAGGCTTCTCTTACCCCGTTTACGGACTTCCATGCCATAAATCTGTCGAAACCTGCGGACAAACTGCCTGCGCGTGCTTCAAGCCCGTCGGATATCACGATTATTTCGTTATATTTGAAAAGTTCGGGAATTATTTTCTTATAGGTTTGAATTTGATTGTAAGCAGATCTTATCGTGGCGTTTTCATCCGCAGGATTTTTCAGTTCGAACGTGACAAGCGGAAGGCCGTTTACGAACAACACAATATCCGCCCTCCTGTTTTTGCCGTTTTCTATCACCGTAAATTGATTTACGACAAGAAAATCGTTATTGTCCGGATTTTTGAAATCAACGAGCCAAACTAAGTCTCCCCGTTCCTCTCCGTTTTTTCGGACAGTCACGTTTACTCCGTTTGTCAACAAACGGTGAAACTCTTCGTTGTTTGCAGTTAAATCGGGCAGATGAAGCCCTTTGATTTTTTGAACAACTTCGTCGGCAACCGATTCCGATATGTCGGGATTTATCGCAAGTATCGCGTTTTTCAAACGTTCCGAAAGAATTGTTTCTTCAAAGAAACGCCTTTCCGGGTGTTCTCCGTTCGGTGCGATATCCGGCCCGAATGCATACTCCCACCCGAGTGATTTAAGAAGATTTATTGCAAATTGCTCCACGGAATTTTCGTTAAGGTTGGTCATCGGATTGCCTCTTGTTTTTTACGCCTTGCCATTCTTTAACAATATCATCCCAATTTACCTTTCTTTCTTTTTTATCTGTCCAAACATCCCAAAAATCAGGATCTTTGGATTTAGGTCTATGTATTTTTACTAAC
>Ga0256842_1002932_pt1 | contig 11758 bp, 4 predicted proteins | sample 4559240metaG_FD_185973 | JGI IMG/M metagenome (GOLD analysis project Ga0256842, IMG submission 185973) | Hydrothermal vent microbial communities from Guaymas Basin, Mexico - 4559-240 | ecosystem: Environmental > Aquatic > Marine > Hydrothermal vents | place: Mexico: Guaymas Basin | collected...
CACCACAGTACATAAGTAGAGCTTTGCTAACATTGTTTTTCTTGATACGTAATATATCGTCAAAAATAAATTCTCCTGCAGCGATGTTTGTATCAGGATTAAACAGATCTCTTGGCTCTGTTAGAATACCCGCGTCTTTCAGTTGTTTCATATGGTCTTTTGTAGGTAAAACTTGCATGAGACCTATTGCACCTGCCTTACTATATGCTGTACTGTTAAAGTTCGACTCACGAGCTATCATAGCAGCAAATAGCAGTGGATGTTTAGTTTTCAATAACAACTGTGCATAAATATCTGACTGCTTTCTTGAACATCTGAATGAGTGCTTGTATATCCACTTGGCAAGTTTTTCCTTGTTGATTGTTTTAGCTTTGATGTATTTAGTTTTGACAACAACTTGCTTTTTCACAATCACTTTGGGCTTTACAGGTTGTTTTTTATGTAATGTTGTATAGCCTATGATACTTCCTAAAAGAACCCCTACAATTAGAGCGATAATCAGTTCGACTTTTTTAGATGGCATATCCAATACCTCCTTTTTAAATTTTACTTTCACACTATCTAATTTAGTAAGCAATTTGATGATATTACACACCTTCAAATCCTTTCATATCAAAAGAGAAACCGGTCAATTTGAAAAGCTAAAACCCTAGATAGGCATTTATGCCTTTTAAGGGCAGAGCTTTTAATCTCACCCGGTTTCTCTTTGTCTCTCATAGTTATACATTTTGCTCTAAGACAGAAACTAATTGAACGAACAGAACACCATAGTTCAAGTAAGGTATTGTAGGTGTTGCTACATTGTCAGTACGTAAGCCAACATACAACGGTATATAAGACTTCTTTAACAAATCTCCTGATTGATAATTTGACATTGCTGTTTGGCTAGATACCAAATTTGAATCATGTGATATCTCACTATTCATTTGCAAGAAATCACACTTTACTTGATCAGGCACTGTTCCCATCTGTATCATAAAGAAGCTTATCTTTTGCAAACTGTGGGAAGCATTCATCTGATCAATATCCAGATCAGGTATGTGCAAAGATTGATGTAGATTGTACTCCAAGGAACCTGCTTTATCTGGTTTGTATTCAAAGTAACATTTTGATTCAAGTGCAGGCTGTCCTTTTGGATAGTAATCAACTTCTATCTTTGTTCCTGTAGGAATTTGATACTCTGTATCCAGGTAATATTCTTTTGTAAATGTTGGAGGAATCTCTATAGCATTCGTATCTTCCAAATCAAGTAGGTTAAATGTTGCTGTTTGGAACTTAATTATAGTTATATGCCAACCTGGCATACGGTTGATAGTGATATCTATGTAGAATTTTCCTTCCAGATATGACTCTTGAGTATAGTATTGGTAAATACTGTACGATGAATTCTCACAATAGTGTGGGTAATGTATCTTATTCAGAGTGGTTCCCGTCTCAAAGTTATAGTTCATTATTATAGCTTCTGAAAATTTACTATAAATCAAATCTTCATAGAACGGTATACTTTCATAATTCCACCTGATATAAGCTTGCTTAAACCAATACCATGTCTGATGAAATACTCCTACTTTACCTGTACGAGTTATCATATTAGATCACCCCTGGTATAAATAGAACCTTTTGATCTTGGGTTATTGTCCATAAGAAATAAGTCTCCTGATACTTATCAAGCCAGTAATAAGAGTCAACATATGTAGGGAATACATATCCATTCGTCAGTAAGGCAATCTTATCTTCTTTAAATATCTCATCAAAAGCAGCTTTAGGTATATTATTGTATGTAGCCAAAGGTATTCCATTGTTATTGAGTTCTTCCATAGAGACAAATTGATTCTGTGGGTTGAATTGTATAAATTTCTGATGAGTTTCATCGTATACATAGTAAACACCTTTATACCAGATCATAACTTTAGGCGGATATATTGTGTATGTCTCAGGTAATCCATATTTTATGTTCGCAAGCGGTTTGTAATCATAGCTACCTTTCTCGTCTATATAAGATAGTAAGAAGCTCTTGCCACAAGACGTTCCAAATGGATTTAAGAGCTGCTCGTAATATGGTAACACTTGCATTGTAATAATAGCATTAAACACTAACAATAGATTATCAGATTCTCTTGCTTGGTTTTCAAAGAAGATTGGTTTCGTAGTATCTGTAGCTGCCTTTTGGAACTTTTCATCTTCAGCATAAATGACTCTGTTAGCCACATCATAGTAAGCAAATCGGTGTTTACTAGTAAACGCGTGCCCGAAGAAATAATTAGTAGGAATATCAGAATATATGGCTATATATGATGACTGCTGCAACGACCCTACATACAGTCTGAAATTGTGGCTAACTGATTGTACCGCATTCGTACGAAGCACATTTCTAAAATAGTGTATATAAGCGGGTGGTACGAAGACTCTGTACTGTAGTATATTCGGTACATAACATCCATCATGCCCAACGAACTTGTAAGCTATTCTCCTTGTATACTTGATACCATAACTAGTATCAGCTATACTAGTTGGAACATTAAGTTGAATTTCTTTCTTCAGCATGGTTTACACCTCTATTTGTATTCTATAGCTCGTGGCAGATCTGCAATGAATCCTGTTAAGTCTGAAGCTGTATTTACATCTGCCACTGCATCATCAATTGTATAGGCACTGTATCTATGTTTGTCCAAATAAGCATTAATATTATTCTTAACTTCAGTTGTATCTAAGTGCTGTGTCGGTGTGCCTTGTTCTTCTATCAGAACCATATTTCCATAATTTGGTAATACTACATAAGTATCTTCATTCTTCAACTGTACTATTTCTTTATCAACTTTAGGTGTTGCATATATATAGTAAATCTTATTTTCAAAGCCGCCTGTATGAGAATAAAGCATGAGTTCGTAATTAGAAACATCTATAGTATCGTTCTCAAGTGCAGACATCCATTCATGAGGGAGTTCTTTATCGGGATTGTTTACAGATAGGTGATAAGTTATGGTTTCATTATCTATGCTAATTTTTAGCTTAGACAGATATTGGCAACTTATTTGCGGTTTAGGCACAGCTGCATTCCCTTTATCAATAATTATGTCGTGATAGTCAGAAGTAATGTAAGGAAGTGTGTAGTAAGTCTCACCATTGTAACGGACGAATTGGTTTACAAACTCTTCAATGTAGACATGGTCAACTGGTTGTATTTTGTATACTTTGAAGTAGAATGGTTTCAGCATATGTGGGTGTACGTAGTCGACACTGTACATCTTCTGAACACTGTAGTTATAGAATTTAAAAGTGTAGCCGTGACCAACATTAGTATTCGCACCAAAAGAGTAGTACATACCAGCCCAACGGAAATGGATGTATGTGAAATAAAAACTGTCAGAGAAGTGAGGATAGCCACTAAGCATGAACAGATCCTTGAGGTCTGCTCCTGAGTAACTAGATCCATAGTATGCAAACTGTACCTTATTTTGTGTTGAGTTGTTATGCTTACTGAATATCAGTTTGTAATACTTTCCTACAATGCTATTGTCTGTAAGATGAATAGCTCTATACTTGTTATTGTCATAAAGAGATTCTGTTATAAATTCATAACGACTTGGAATACTATCCTGTAATGTTCCATCAGGTTTGTATATTGCATCTAAATTAAGATGCGGTGTTAGCTTCTCAAGACTGCGAAGCCCTTGAACATGAGCACTAACATAAGAACTCAGATTATCTATGTAATAGTAGAAGCAGAATTTACTGTTCCCTTTGTATACATCTCGTGATAATCTATGATTATATATAAGTACATCAGCTCTAACAAAGTCTGATGCTGTTATACCACTACTACTCATAATTTCAAGGTAAGCAGAATTATCAAACTGGGAATCTACATTTCCACTGACACAATTACCATAAATCATATTGTTAAGATCATCTAGAGTTGATGCTGAAGATGATATTACTTGGAAATATGAAATTCCTACAGGATACGGCTGTTTACTTAATGACTTGCCGAACTTCAAGTCAGGTGTTTCCGTTGCATTGTAGAAGATGAAATCTAACACAGTTTCATCTTTCATTCGGAATGAAACATGTAAATCCATAGGCTCAGTGAAAGGTTGCTTTACAGTGGCAAGTGTAGGTGTAATATTCTTTAGAACCAAACAATTATCACCACTTGTAATGCCTTTCTCAGGTTCTATGTAAATAAATCTCGCAGAATAGTCAGATCCATCATCAGCAGTTATGCTATCTGGAACAAAATTGTACTCTTGGATATCCACTGTGTCATTCAAGTTGCCACTGTAGATGATATGATCAAACACATCATCTACCATATAGTTGTTCTGCTTGTCTTGTATTAATACATCTAAGCTCGATTTCGCACCAATTGTAGGTATCTTAATCCATACATGTCTTCTGTCCCATTTACTGTGATCTGTGGTTGGGGATAAATTGGTATCAGCATATACAGTAGGCACATCTGCATTGTTGATAGAAGCTACAATTCCGTTTGTGAAGGCATCTAGATTGATTTCATTCAAATCAAGCAATATAGGATAATTATTTACTGCGTAATCATTAGGGTTGTATACTTTAGCCTTGTAGTTTGCAGAATCTGGGATAAGCATATCAGCATTCTGTGAGTATATATCTAATGTGCTATTGTAGTATAAGTGAGGAATTTCATTGTAATCATTCAATTCTGGAAGCCATGTTATGGATTTCACTTGTTCACTGACAGCTAGTAGAAGATCATTATTCAATAACATAACCCCCACAGTAACTTTAGTGTTACTGTCAAGAGAGTCTAGTAAATAATCAAAATTAGATATATCTATACTACAATTATCCTGTATGTAGTCATATAAATCAACAGGTAATAATTTCTGACTATTATACACATAAGGAATAGTAAACTTTTTCAAATTTTCGATATTTATAGTGTAGTCAGAATTATCTATCGTCATGTAAAAATAAGATGGATATGTACCACAATAAGCGTCACGAAGGAAAGTAGCACTCGCAACCAATCTGATATGATAAAGGTCACCTGCTTTAAGATGAACAGATTGATTAACAAACCTTTGTCCATTCACTTCTATAATATATTTCTGTTTTGGTGAGCAATGAGAAAAAGTATGACAGTCTACTTTCATATCAACATTTAGAATTATTATAAATTTAGCATACATCACAACACTGATGCCATGTTCATTGGGTACAGAGCAGTAGGTTGTTGTTATGTTATGTAGATCAAGTAATTCTTCATTGTCCAAAATATCATCTGGATCTATGTAAGGATGTTGTCCGTTATATCCTACGAATGCTCTTAGAGATATTGATATTCCTGTTGCATCATCAATATCTACTTCTTTATGGCCTAGGTTCTCATTAAGTAAGTAATACTTTTTTGTAGACTGATGCTCAGTTATTAATAAAGGAATAACAGTTGTCTTGCAAGAACCAACTTTTTCAACATTCAGAGTGCCAAGTGATTTAATATCTGCAGCAGGCTTCTGTAATGATGTTGCCTCTAAAGCAACCAACGAGAGATTAGGTTTGTATACATCTAAGTAATCTGTTGCTACTGCATTGTTAGGTAGTGTAGTTGACATGCTATTCTTATCCTTATCTACTAAATTTGAGATATCAACAAGATTGAAAAGATCAGTTGAAGGTGTATTATATTCTGGAGATATACTGAATAATGAATAGCCTATATTTTTCTTTGTGTATATATTATTCAATTCATAGGAAATGTATGGCCAGTAGATGCTGTCAAAATAGAAGTCAATATCATTCCAGATGTCTGACAGATTATAATATAAATAATGACTACTATAATAACGACAAGAAATATACCCATTCATATGACTTTTAAACACCTGCTTTCTTACAAAAGATGATCTTAGAATAGTAATTTTAGCATTATTTTTAGTTGATGGCATAACATCTTTGTCTACATAATCCACATCTTGATCAAAGTAGTAGTAAGAGTTTTCAATGAAGGTAGCTTTATCAGTGTCAATAACACCTTTATAAATAGGCATATTGAATACTGTTGGACTGTCAACAGTAGTTTTATTCGTAGGTATCAGTATCTTTTTGTAAGGTTTGGCAGTATCTACAAATGGATACAACCATCCAGCTTCTTTCAGTAGAGTACTTGGATGTGTTTCAATATCATCAGCTGTAGCGACATAGCTCTTCAAAATTTTATTCACTCTGTTGATAAAATATTTATTGGATATCTTCACATATGGTGCCTTGCTATCCTTTGGAAATATTTGAACGATGGCTTTTGAAGGAGTCAATTTAAGAGGCCCGTATATAATTTCGGCAAAGTAAACAAAATCTTCAGCTAAATTGTAGTTATAATCAACTCCATAGTCATAACAACTCAAGTATCTGTAAGTCCAATCAGCATTCATAGGAGAAGTGTAACTCAACAAGCTATAAATTATAGCCTCTCCAGAAACAGTGAGTGTCCCTTTGTCAGTCTTAATATTGTAATAATGCGCATTAGCAGGGCAGCTTGCATGTCCTATTGCTGAGTCAAGTATAGGTAAAGCATCATTGGTTGTATATCTAAGTATACCAACACGTGTTATATTCTGTTTAGCATCACTCTGAAGCATGCCTTTTGCGAGGCTCACTTCTACAATTGCATCATCTGTAGTGAACGATAAGTGTTTACTTTCTGGGATTAGTACCATCTGGTCTGTTCCTTGGAAGTCTGAATAGAACGAATTAATATTACCTGCATAAATGTACTTATCAAAGAAAGATTCAGCTGTTGTTGATTTATCACTGGCAGACACTATCACCTTTAACTTAATATGCAAATCTTTTGATATGTATTTCTTTACAAGATCATAACTGAGGTATGACTCAATGTCATAAAGAGCCAATTTTTCTTGTGGAATAGCTTTCATATAGTAACCTATATACGCAGTAGTTGACGGACTATTGTATCCTGAAACAGACTCAGCAAATAAGCTTTGTAATGTATAATTGATTATATTATGTCTCTTGAAGTCGACTTTATCTACAATGAGATCAGCATCATTGCCTAGAATAGGCAACATTTCTCCTGCAGTGTACAAGTCCTTTCCATAATGACATAAAGTTGCTGGCATGGGTATAGTAGGCATAGTACTGAAGCCTATATACTTACTATCATACTTCAGATCTAATGGTATCTTTATAAAGAGAACATTATTTAATTCAGCTTCTAAGTTTGCAAAATTAAGACTACAAAAGTCAACATGGTTGCCACTTTCATCTAAGACATCTATAGTCTTCGGTAAAGCATAAGGTAATATACACTTTATAATAGCTTGATTAGCTTGATAAGCTATGCCAGGAGATTTTAGCCATTTATCATATGTTGATGATTCGTGATTATGTCGCCAGAGCAAACTATTGAAGAAAGCAACTTTAGACACAGTGGTTGAGACAAACTGTGTGTCGCTATTCTCAGAACAGATGTAAATCCTATTCACACTAGAGAACCAGCTTGTTATCTGAGAAATATCAGCAGAAACATACATCTTTCCATTCAGAAACAGTGTTAGAATCTCTCCTTCAACTGAAATCTCTATATAATTATCTATAGTTGTATCAAAGTCTAATGGCTGTATTACATCCTTACCGTTGACTCGAACTAGTAGCTTATTATTCTCATCTAGAATCAAATCAAGTTTATGGTTATTGTCATTATAGAACTGCATCAATGTTGCTACATCTGTTTTGTCATCAATCGGCCCTATTTTGAACGCAACTGAGAATCCTTGATTGAAATCAATACTAAAATCCGATGGCTTATCTATGTACATTGAAGATCTATTCGTAGTTGAAAAAGTAAATGAAGCATTATCAGGATATGTTATTCCGCTCGTTGTTACTGTTGCAGTTGACTCATTGTTATCTGTATTGTAATACACAAACTGAGCAGTGCTCCCATCATTTTCTAAATGGGCATCTACTCTGTCAACTAATGGTGGTGCATATCCAGCATAGAAATCTATGTCAATAGGCAGAATATCATTCAATGTATCAGCCTTGAAGAACACATCCAGTACGATTTCTTTGTTTCTAGGATTATCTCCCATAATCTGATGCATGACATTTGTACTTAAAAGTATAATGTAATTCTCATCTTCTTGTAGCAAAGTATTACTATCTATGAGTTTACCATACTCACTGTAACTAACTAATCGCCAAGGAATAACATGATGACCATTCGTAACAACTATGGTTTCTAGATTAGTATATCGCCAATCAGCTCCATCTTTTACTCGTTTCGGAACTCTAACTGCAACTCTATCAGTGTGATTGTATGGTACATTACATCTTATCACCATTTTATAATTCTGATTACGATCTAGCGTTACATCATCGGCTAGTGTCTTGACGCTAGCTTTCATTATTCTGCCAGTGTTAGAATATAAATTTGCAGTACCATCATTGACCACTTGCAAGATTTCGTCCGTTCCAGAACTCTCGTCTGCTACTACTGTAGCATCTGTTGTTGCCATATTGTAAGTCTCATACTCAGCCCAAGTTTCTAGTTTATCAGCTACTATAGCACCATCACCATCTGTTATAGGCACAGTAACGAACTCTCCTGAAGCGAATACTGTATCTGTAGTGAAGTTTACAGTTAAATTACTTATATTCTCCGTCTGTTGTATCACTGTTTCAAACTCATAATTGTTACTACCGTATGTAACTGTAGCTGTGCCTTCTGTATAATCAGACAATGCTTCAGGAACTCTTATGTTATAATTAGTATCACCAACTTTTCTAACTATGTATGACTTTGTAGAGGTTGATAGTATATTTAGAGGCGCATCATCTAACCAGGTGACTTCTCTGTTTATTGAATCTACTGTTATATGATTATTTTCCTGTAAGCTGTAGGTATCTTCTAGCAGACCTTCTAGACCTAAGTAATCAGTTAACTCATCTACTTCATCTACGTTAGTCGGTCTGAATGTAATGAAATTGTTATCCCCTACGTAAACAGGAGCAACATGTGTGTTTGTGTGATTCCAATCGTACCTGCCCCACATTGTAAATATCTTGCCATGTGTGTACAAAGAGATTTCTCCAGCCAATTTATCTTTTTCGGATGCCTTAACCCACACCCAATACTGATGATCAGTCTTAGTATAAATATCTTCTAACTTAACACCAGATACTAAACCTAAGTTACTTATGTCGTCATCACTTAACTCAAAATTCAAATCTTTAACTTCGTCATTGATTGAAGCCAGTCCAGCAGATATCCAATTAGAATTTATTTCTGAAGTCTCCTTGCCTAAGAATCCTGCAAATGGCACAACATAGCCATAAAAATCACCTGCATACAGGAATTTTGGGCCTACAAAATAAATATAACCTGTGCCATTATTAGTATTTAACATACTGTAAGCATTCCAGAATTTAAATACTACTATACCTTCACCTGCAGTTAATCCTGTTAAATCAAATTCAATCTTTCTATTTCTATCACCTATATTTGTAATTGAAGTCGGTGTATATGTTGTTCCATTTATTGTTACACTGCAGTTCATATTACCGTAGGAGTAAGCAAACACTACGAGTCTCGGATTATCAACATCCCAATATAGATACATTACATCTTGAGCTACATAATCTCTAACACCCTTATAAATAAATCTTGGGAGAAATGTAGTATACTTCTGACAATACAAACCTCTCCCGTTCCAGTCCCAAGTAGTGTCCTTGAAATGCTGTACCTTGTCAGGATCTATGAAATTAAATTTCCAAGGACGAACTTCTTTAGCATCTGGATTTATATTCAATGCTAATGCATTAGTGTACCCAAACATTTTATCACAGTAATTTGAACTATCAACAATCGGATATAAATAAGATCTTATGTGGTAAAATACATTACCACTGACTACTCTTGTTCTTTGATCAGCTCTGTAGTAACTAACATACCTAACACCATTAGCTCCACCAGGATTGCCTGACGATAGAAACTTATAACCTAACTGTCCGATTGCAGTCTGTCCCCAAGCTCGTTTGTAATCATCTGACGACGCTACAGTCATCAAAACATGTGAGTTGATATCAGTATCATTAGGATCTAGACCTAAGTAGTCAGAAGTTTTTATGAATACACGCGAATACTTGTATTGTCTCAATGATGGTGAAGTAGGCTCTAGAAGTCCTCCCATCACTTTGTTATCATTAACTGTTATCTTTTTAGTTGTAGGGGAAGGAACAGCAGGTGTAGGTTTATCATATGTTATTTGATAACGGCCTACAATCATACTGCCAGGTGGTATTTCAACGGGATTATTACTCATATCAAAGATAGTGTACACATTATCAGACGAGTAAGATACAAGACCATACAAGTAGACTGTTTCATCGGTATCATTCCCCCATTGATAGCTTGCACTGTAGACATTGCCAGATCTACTGAAATGAACATTTAGCAAGCCTGAGCGTATTCTATTCACCTGATTAAAAGCCGTTTTTATTATCTTACCTAAATCATCAACTCCAAATTCTTGCTTTAGATCCTTTGTTATCAAATCCATGTAGATATCAGAGGGTGTGTGTAATTTAGCCCAAATCGTTTCCTCATTATGCCTGTCAATAACATTAAGTAAATTGCCATCTTTATCATAAACTTCGATATGAACTGAACCTGTAAAAGGCAAGATAAGCCTATCCATTCTCCATTCCTCCGATAATTGTTTATTTTCTCTATCGTATGTTTTAGTTAGGTCACTCGAATGATATTAGTGATACTTATAGAATGAAAGCTTTGAAAAGAAAGTTACATGCATATTGTTTTGAAATCAATGAAACATTCTTACGAATAATACTTCACAATAACTTTATCACCAGGTGTAAGAATAACTTGATCTGTAAAATGGATTTGATTAGTTGTTGCAGTGTACTCAGCTCCTGGTTCAAGAAGTATTCCATTCAGAAATACAAATTCGTGCTGTGATGTATCAATACTTTTAGTCAATGTTACATATCTATTTGTGATATCTACATCTGTCAGCGTAAAAATGTCAGTTACAGGTTTCGCTGTGCTACCACCAGCAGCAAGAGACAATTCAACCCAGTTTGTATTGTCTGATAAATCATTGTTGCCACTGTCAACTAGTTGATAGATTTTATTTTCACTGTTAACACCAACAAGCATTCCCCATTTTCGTCTATCAACAGGGATGTTATCTCTATCTGATACAGTAGCAACAACTCTGTAGCTACCGAGTAAGTAATTGTCTTCTAATAACGCATATGTGTCATGTGGATTACTTGGCACCATACTGCCTGTAATCTTTACACCTGTAGCCAATGCAGACACCTCTCCTGTCAATTTTATTTGCTACAGAATGTTTTGTGATGTCAATTACAACATGATAACTCATGCAAAACATATTAACAGAAAAATTCGGTTGACTTGGAGGTGTTAAGATATGGCCACACAAATCAGAGGAAGTACACAAATCAAACTCAAATCTATTACATTTGACAGGCTTGTTGATAATTTTCTAAAGAACACAACCTGGATTGCTTCTACAGATAACACTGCAGTTATCAGAGGATTGGCTGATCCAACCGATCCAACAGATGTAGCAACCAAACACTATGTTGATGAGAGGCTTAACGGTAAGTCTTGGAAAGCACCAGTTAGAGTGTTTGCCGACAGTAATGTTGATCTCAGCAATCCACCGACATCTATTGATGGAGTAACACTTGCAACAGGTGATAGGAT
>Ga0256842_1002934_pt1 | contig 11752 bp, 9 predicted proteins | sample 4559240metaG_FD_185973 | JGI IMG/M metagenome (GOLD analysis project Ga0256842, IMG submission 185973) | Hydrothermal vent microbial communities from Guaymas Basin, Mexico - 4559-240 | ecosystem: Environmental > Aquatic > Marine > Hydrothermal vents | place: Mexico: Guaymas Basin | collected...
CTATGAAGTTATTTATTGCCTACTACTTAATTTAATAAATAGGTTTCTATGTGAATATTGGTCAAGACGTTTTAAATACACTCAAAGATGAGATAACAGAAATTGAATACAACAGATATATTAAACATCTTTCATACGATAGTAAAAAATCTACAAGTGATTTAGCTATATTTTATGCTCCTAATGCTTTAGTTGTAAATTGGATAAAAAATAAATACAGTGATAAAATTGCTCATATTTTTGAAATAAAAACGGGTTCAAAAGTTACAGTACAAATTACTCTTAAAAACAGCATTGAAAAAAGAAAAAGTAAAAAAGTGACTGAAGTAAAAAAGAGTTCTTCCCTGCTGAATCCTTCACACTCCTTTGATAACTTTATGGTAGGTGGATCAAACCAATTTGCCTATGCAGCAGTCAAAAGTGCCAGTGAAAATCCGGGAAAAGTCTATAATCCTGTCTTTATCTACGGTGGAGTAGGACTTGGGAAGACCCACCTGATGCAAGCTGCCGGAAATGTATTGCAAAATGCAGGAAAGGTTGTTATCTATACTACAGTTGAACAGTTTTTAAATGATTTCATTCGTCATGTTCGAAACAAAACTATGGAACGTTTTCAGGAAAAGTACCGTAAATGTGATGTGCTGCTCATCGATGATATTCAATTTCTTTCCAACAAAGAGGGAATTCAAGAAGAGTTCTTCCATACTTTTGAAGCACTCAAAGGTGCAGGTAAGCAGATCATTTTAACAGCAGACAAGCACCCTAAAAAGATAGGCGGTCTAGAAGCTCGTCTGCAAAGCCGTTTTGAGTGGGGACTTGTAGCAGATATCCAACCACCTGAATTAGAGACAAAAATAGCAATTATTAAGAAAAAATGTGAAATTAACAAAGTACAACTCTCTGAAGATATTGTCAACTACATTGCCACTGTAATAGACTCAAATGTACGTGAAATAGAGGGGATTCTTTCAAAACTGCATGCCTATTCACAACTGATGCATGTAGACATCGATCTTGAGTTTACAAAAAATGTCTTAAAAGATCAGATGAATGAAAATCGCGAAAATCTTACTATGGATAAAATTACAGAAGTTGTTGCAAAAGATCTCAATATCAAACCAAGTGAGATCCGTTCAAAAGGGCGTAGCAAAAACATTGTCTATGCTCGTCGTATATCTATCTATATCTGTCGTGAACTCACTCAAAATACAATGCCGCAACTTGCACAGTACTTTGGTATGAAAGATCATACTGCAATCAGCCATACAATTAAAAAAATCAATAATTTAATCAAAGATGATGAAGATTTTAGAGTCAAAATTGAAGAGTTAACCAATAAAATAACAAGCTCATCATAAGTTTTAATTCAAAATCTTTCAAAAAAAGATATAATTATAAAAGTGAACAGATGTGAAAGGAGTCTTACTCTCCCTTCACATCAAATATTACCTAGTAGTAGGAACGTAAATGGGTTATTCACTTATTCACTGACACCTACTACTACATACTAAAATTATAATAAATAATAGGGATTTCAAAAATGAAGATTACTGTACAAAAATCTGTTATAGAAAACATTTTAATTCATGCAGGACCTTTTTTAGAAAAAAAAGATACTTCTCAAATTACATCACATGTATATCTTAATGCTAATAACTCTAAATTAACACTCAAAGCTACTGATTATGAAATAGGATTTTATGTATCAACAGATAATGTTGATATAATTGAAGATGGTATGGTAACAGCTAATGGTAAAAAATTTCTTGACATTGTAAAAATATTAAAAGATGGAAATATTAATCTTGAAGTTATTCAAGATACACTTCATATCTCTCAAGGCAGTTCAAACTTTAAACTACCAACTTTTGCTTATGATGAATTTCCTGAATTTCCTTCATATGAAGGAAAACCTCCAATATCAATAGAATCACACACACTTATAGAATCTCTTAAAAAAATAACACCTGCTATTGATACAAATAATCCAAAATTTGAACTCAATGGTGCACTTATAGATATTAAAAGTGATGCTATTAATTTTGTTTCTACAGATACAAGACGTTTAGCTGTTGTTACACTCGCAAACAATACAGAAAATGAACTCTCTATTATTATTCCAAAAAAAGCTATTGTTGAAATTCAAAAACTCTTTTTTGATAACATAGAACTCTATTATGATGAGACAAATCTTATTATTCACTCTGAGCAATATACATTTTTTACCAAACTCATTAATGGTAAATTTCCTGAATATTCTCGCATTATTCCAAAAGAAACAACTTATAATCTTTTACTTCCTAAAGCTGCAATGATTGATGCACTGAAACAAATTACTACGATCTCTTTGGATGTTAAAATCTCATTTTTAGAAGATACTATTACCTTTGAAAGTTTAAGTGATGATAACATTGAAGCAAAAACGCAAATGCATTTTTCTACAAATTTTTCTGAAAAATTTTCAATAGCTATCAATTCACGATATCTATTGGATTTTTTAAATGCTATAAACTCTTCAGAGTTTACTATCGGACTCAATGAAGGTAATCTTCCTTTTATACTTCGTGATGAAAATTTTATTACTGTTGTTATGCCAATTGTTATCTAAAACAATTTGGTATGACCCTTCTTAAATGACAATAAAACTTCTTTTTATATAAATTTAGATAAAATAGCTCTAATTATGCCAACAATGGCAAGATATATGGAGTCTATTAATGGAACAAAATAAAGTTTCTTCACAAAACGAAACATCTTCTCAAGATTACGGTGCTAGCAATATTAAAGTCCTCAAAGGATTAGAAGCAGTTCGTAAACGTCCAGGTATGTATATTGGTGATACCGGACATCGTGGTCTTCACCACTTAGTCTATGAAGTAATTGACAACTCAATAGATGAAGCAATGGCAGGTTATTGTGATACTATTACTGTAACACTTACAAAAAATGGAACATGTAAGATCAGCGATAATGGTCGTGGTATTCCTACAGATATGCACCCGACAGAAAACATGAGTGCAGCTACAGTTGTTTTAACAGTACTACATGCCGGTGGTAAATTTGACAAAGATACTTATAAAGTTTCCGGTGGACTTCACGGAGTTGGTGTTTCAGTTGTAAATGCACTCTCTTGTGATCTTCATATGACTATTTATCGTGATGGTAAAATTCATGAACAACACTTCAAGATGGGGATTCCACAAGGACCTCTTGAAGTTACAGGAACAACAAGAAAAACAGGAACAACGATAGAGTTTGCTGCTGATCCTTCTATCTTTACAGAGACTGTAACCTTTGAATATGACTATCTTGCAAAACGTTTTAAAGAACTTGCATACTTAAATCCATTTATTTCGATCAAATTTAATGATGAAAGAAACGGTAAAAAAGAGCTTTATCACTTTGAAGGTGGAATTGCTCAATATGTAAGTGATATGAATAAAAAACAAGTTGTTGCAAATGTTTACAGTTTTAGTGGCAAAGTTGAAGATATTGAATTTGATATTGCTCTTATGTACAATGACTCCTATGAAGAAAAACTTGCATCTTTTGTAAATAACATTAGAACTCCAAATGGCGGTACGCATGAAGCAGGATTTCGTGCAGGACTTACTCGTGTTATAGCAAACTATAACTCTAAAAACGGTGCAGCCAAAGAAAAAGATGTCAAAATCTCAGGTGATGATGTAAAAGAGGGTTTAATTGCCATTGTTTCAGCTCGTGTACCAGAGCCTCAGTTTGAAGGACAGACAAAAGGTAAACTAGGAAATACTTATGTACGCCCTTTGATCCAAAAAGCAACAGGGGAAGCTCTCAACAAATATTTTGAAGAAAATCCTATTGAAGCAAAAGCAATAGTAAGTAAAGCACTTATGGCTGCTCGTGGTCGTGAAGCTGCAAAAAAAGCAAGAGAATTAACACGTCGTAAAGACTCTATGAGTGTAGGAACACTTCCAGGTAAACTTGCCGATTGTCAAAGTAAAGATGCAAGTATTTGTGAACTTTACTTGGTGGAAGGGGACTCTGCAGGCGGTTCTGCAAAAATGGGTCGTGATCGTGTATTTCAAGCTATTTTACCACTCAAAGGTAAGATCTTAAATGTTGAAAAAGCACGTTTGGAGAAGATTTTAAAATCTGATGAGATTACAAATATGATCACGGCTATGGGTTGTGGGATCGGTGAAGAGTATAACGAAGAGAAACTCCGTTATCATAAAATCATCATTATGACCGATGCCGATGTTGATGGTAGCCATATTCAAACACTTTTACTTACTTTCTTCTTTAGATATTTTCGTGATATTGTAGAAAAAGGGTATCTCTATCTTGCTCAGCCACCACTTTACCGCTATACAAAGGGTAAGAAAAAAGAAATCTACTTTAAAGATGACAGAGCAATGAATGACTTTTTGATCGATAATGGTGTAGAGTCTTTAGAGGTTGATGGAATAGGGCATGATGATTTAGTTGCTTATTTTAAAATGGTTGATCATTATGCGGGATCACTTGAAGCACTGGAGCGTCGTTATTCTCTTGTAAGATTGATCCGTCATTTTGTTGAAAATCCTGAACTTATCTCTTTGGATGCAAAAGCGATGTTTAAAGAGATCAAAAAGTATCTTGAATCGATCAACAACAACATTCTTACCTACTCGATCAATGAAGAGACAAATGAGATCCATCTTTTTGTGCAGACGGAAGGTGGTATGGAAGAGCTTCTTATTAATGATGATCTTTTTGGTGCACCACATTTTGCTGAGGCTACTTTTGTCTATAACAAGATCAAAGAGTGGAATATCAGTTTTGAGAAGGACTTTATAGAAGTGCTAAATGATGTAAAAGAGTATGCGAAAAAAGGTGCTTATATTCAGCGTTACAAAGGTCTTGGTGAGATGAATCCTGAACAGTTGTGGGAAACAACGATGACACCTGAGAACCGTGTTCTTTTGCAGATCACGATTGAAGATGCTGAAGCAGCAAGTGACGCTTTTACACTTTTTATGGGTGATGAAGTAGAACCGCGTCGTAACTACATTGAGACACATGCAAAAGATGTAAAACACTTAGACGTTTAGATGTTATTACCACAGACAAAAGAGAGGGAGTATCGATTTGGGCTTGCACTGCGCATTGGTCTTCCTATCTTTGCACTTATTTTAGCTTTTATATCACATACATTAATTCAAAACTATCAAAATTTGCATAGCTCTTTTTATGTAGAAGCCAGTTTGGTTATATTAGTGAGTATCTACTTTATATTTTATTTGATCTATAATGGTTTTAGCGTAAAAATTACAGATGAAGTAACAAAAACTTTTACCCGTGAATATTTTTATAATTACCTCAATGAAGAGATAGCAAAGAAAAAAGAGTATACGCTTATCCTTTTTAGTATAGATAATTTAAATGATATAAATGCACTGTATGGAATTAAAAATGGTGATAAGGTTTTAAGAGAGGTTGTGCTTTGGATAGCCAAGCATCTTCAAAGTCAAGGAATAGAAAATTTTCCTATGGGACATATAAAAGGTGGTGATCTGATTATAGGACTTGAAGGTTCAAAAACAAAATATAAAACACTTTTAGAATTAATTTGTTTAAAAACAAGTGAATTTAAAGTTGATGATATAGAAGTGAAAATATCAGGTGCTATAACAGATACAAACTATTCTCATGAGTTGGATTATTTAATAGAGAATCTTTTTGAAATTTTGGAAAAAAAGAAAAATACAAAGCAAAAAGATCAGCTAGAATTGATCAATCCAAATGAGTTAGAAGCGCTTGTTATTCATGCTATTGCTAAAAAAGATCTTTTTATTATGTCACAAGATGTTTTTGAGGGTGAAGAGGCTCTTTTTCGGGAATGTTTTGTAAAATTAAGAACAGATAATGAAAAACTGATTTATCCAAAAACCTACCTCAAAATCATTAATAAACTCGGTCTTGGTATAGAGTTTGATTTGATGGTTTTAGAGAGTGTTTTACAAAAATGTAAAGGTAAAAATGAATTTTTTGCCATAAATATACTGCCGACATCGCTTAGAAATGAAAAATTTTTAAAAAGAGCAAAAGAACTTCTTTTGCAAAGTAAAACAAAAATTATGTTTGTGCTTTTTGAGATACAATATTATCCACATATCAACAGATATAACTCTATAATAAATTCATTAAAAGAGTACGGGGTAGTCTTTGCAATAGATAGAGTAGCTTCGATACATACTAGTTTTTTGTATTTAAGAGAATTACAGGTAGAGTTTATTCGTTTTGATACATATTATGCACATAAAGATAAGTTAGAAAAGAATCGGAGTATAATTGAAGGTTTTAATTTTATTGCACATGAAAAAGGAATAAAAACCTGGTTGAAAAATCTTGAAGATAAAACAACATATAATCTTGCAAAAGATATTGGTATTGATTGTTTACAAGGTAAATGTCTGTGTGATCTAAAAGAAATAAGTGCCAGACCATAATAAATTATGACATTTATTATGGTCTGGCACTTAGATATTTAAAAAGGAAAAAAAGATGAAGTATGGTGAAAAAATTCTTAGTGAATTTGATATAGAAAAAGATTTGGAGATTTGGCCAAATGAACATAGCCGAGAGTATCTTATAAAGATGACTTTGCCGGAGTTTTCCTGTCTTTGTCCACGAAGTGGCTATCCTGATTATGCAACAATTTATTTGGAATATACACCGGACAAATGGGTTGTAGAGTTAAAAGCAATAAAGCTTTATATAAACTCTTTTCGTGATCGACATATTTCTCATGAAAATACAGCCAATGAGATTTATGGAGTTTTAGAAACAAAACTGCAACCAAAATATATGAAACTGACTGCTGATTTTAATCCACGTGGAAATGTACATACTGTAATAGAGATTGATAGCTCTAAAATAGTTACACAATAGGCTCTTTTAGAATGTTTGGTAATATTTTGGGAAGAAAAAAAGAAGATATTACTGAAGAAGATGCTGAACATGTAGCATTGGTTGAGAAGATATCAAAAATGAATCTAACTGAAATGCGTTCATACATAAATGGCAAAATAGAAGATTTTAAAGTAAGTGAAGATGGCTTGATAGAGCTTATGAATAGGCTTATAATACAAGATAAAAAGACAAAAGAATATTATATAAAAAGTGATGATATGGATTCAAAAAAGAAAAAAGCTTTTGATCTTGTTTTATTAATTGCTAAAAATAAAAAAATAAGTCTTGTAGCGATTGAACAAATTCAAAAATTTGTGCTTCTATACAAAAATATTATTACTCTCTATGATAAAGAGAATAAAGATATTTATGCTTCACGTTTTGTTGATGCTATTAAATTTGCTTTAGCAAGTATAGCTGAAAAAACGGCTCTTCAAAATAAGATGGATCTTTTGAGTGAAAATTAATAGCTGCTTAATGCATCTTCTTTTGTTTTGAATTCACCTTGCATTTGCTTTTCATAAAGAGTATTTAAAATTACAGAAAACTCTTTTGAAGGTTTTAATCCACGATCAATAAGATCTCTTCCTTGAACAAGCGGCTCTAGAGGCTTGTGAAAAACTCCTAGCTCTTTTGATCTTTTTTCAAGCTTTGTAATAGCATTGTGTTTTTGTGCAAAGAGTGCTAATAGATAAGGGATGAAAAGAGCTATTTCTATCTTTGTTGCAAGTTTATAAATCATATAATCATTTATGTTTGAAAGTTGAAACTCTGTTTGTATGAGTTTTTTTATCTCCTCTTTGAGATCTTTGGAGTTTGTTAGTTTATTTAAAAAGGAATCTTGATCTTTTGGCAAAAACTTTGAACATAAAAGAGCTAACATAACAGTTAGTTTTCTCTTGTCTGTTTGATCATTTAAGAGTTTGACAGATCTCTCTAGAGCATCAAAGAGTAGAGTAATTTCACTCTTCTTTATATTTTGAAATTCATTAAAAAATACAAAACCGTCAATACTTTGTAAAAAATAGAGTCCAAGAGAGGGTCTTTTTGATTTAAGAAGCAGTTTCTTTATCTCTTCAAAAATTCGTTCTTTTGGTAGTTCTTGAAGTGCCTGATTGTGGATCATCTTTTGTAAGAGTTGATGCAGTTTTTTCTCTGCTGAGAGTTCAAAACGTCCAACAAAACTAACAGCACGTAAAATACGTAAGGGATCCTCACCAAACTTTTGTAGATCAACGGCTCTGAGAACTCTTTTTTTAAGGTCTTCTCTTCCACCAAAAGGATCTAAAATCTCTTTTTTTACAACATCATAACCCATAGCATTTATAGTGAAATCTCTTCTTCTTGCGGCTGTTGTAAAGTCGAGTGAGCTTTTTATCTCTATATGAAAACCTTTATGTCCACTGCTTTGTTTTGAGTCCTCTCTTGGTAAAGAGAAATCGATTTCCATATCATCAAGATGGAGCTTGTAGACACCAAAACTTTTGCCTACTTTGTTAATATTTCCAAAATCTTTTAAAATCTTTTCTATATTTTGAAGTGATGTGACATTATAAAGTTCTATATCAATATCTTTTGATGCTGTATTTAAAAGGGTATCACGTACATATCCCCCGACAATAATAGGTTTTATAGAGTTTTGAGTTAGTTTTTTAAAGATTTCATCTAATTTTTTTGGATAATGGATCAACATATAAAGATTATGACATAAAAGAGATAGAATTTTTGTAAAAGCGTTATTTTATCAACAAATTTGCGAAAAAACAGCCCTATTGTATAGCACTCCCTTGCTTACTTTTAGCTTTTTACACGTTTATAATATAAATTTGGATATAATTGCGAAAAATTTTCCCAAGAAGGAAACCCTTAATGCAAAAAATTAGAAATATTGCCGTAATCGCACACGTTGACCACGGTAAAACAACACTGGTTGATGGATTACTAGAGCAGTCTGGTACATTTGGTTCACATGAACAACACGATGAAAGAGCGATGGATAGTAATGATTTAGAAAAAGAGCGTGGAATTACGATTCTTTCTAAAAATACGGCTATTCGTTATAAAGATTATAAGATTAACATTATTGACACTCCGGGTCACGCCGATTTTGGTGGTGAAGTTGAGCGTGTTCTTAAAATGGTAGATGGCGTTTTAGTACTTGTTGATGCATACGAAGGTGTTATGCCACAGACTAAATTTGTTGTTAAAAAAATGTTAGCACTTGGTAAAAAACCTATCGTTGTTATTAACAAAATTGACAAACCTTCTGCTGAACCGGATCGTGTTGTTGATGAGATGTTTGACTTGTTTGCAGCTATGGGTGCAACAGATGAGCAACAAGATTTCCCGATTATCTATGCAGCAGCTCGTGATGGTATTGCTAAGATGGATATGGATGAAGAGGGTGGAAATTTTCAATGTATCTTTGAAACTATCATCAATGAAGTTCCTGAGCCTGAAGGGGATGCAGCAAATCCACTTCAAGCACAGGTTTTTACACTTGATTATGATAACTATGTAGGAAAAATCGGTATCAGCCGTATCTTTAACGGTACTGTTCGTAAAGGCGACAATGTTATGCTTGCTAAAAGCGACGGTGAGATGATGAAAGGTAAAATTTCTAAGCTTATTGGTTTTCACGGACTTAATCGTATGGAAATTGATGAAGCAGAAGCTGGTGATATCGTAGCATTTGCCGGTATGGAAACTGTGGATGTAGGTGATACTATTGCTGATCCTGAAAACCCGGTAGCACTTGATCCTATGCATATTGAAGAGCCAACACTTACTGTTGTTTTTGCTGTAAATGACTCTCCACTTGCAGGTCAAGAGGGAAAACATGTAACTTCTAACAAACTCAAAGATAGACTTGAATTTGAGATGCGTACTAATGTTGCAATGCGTCTTGAGACTATTGGTGAGGGTAAATTTAAAGTAAGTGGACGTGGTGAACTTCAGATCACTGTTCTTGCTGAAAATATGCGTCGTGAAGGGTATGAGTTTAGTATCTCTCGTCCTGAAGTTATCGTTAAAGAGATCAACGGTGTTAAATGTGAGCCATTTGAGCACTTAGTGATCGATGTTCCTGAAGACTTAAGCGGTACGGTTATTGAGCGTCTTGGTAAGCGTAAAGCTGAGATGAAATCAATGCTTCCAATGGGGCAAGGTTTCCAAAGAATTGAGTTTGAAATTCCTGCTCGTGCATTAATCGGTTTTCGTGGGCAGTTCTTAACAGATACAAAAGGTGAGGGTGTAATGAACCACTCTTTCTTGGAATTCCGTCCATTTACCGGTTCTGTTGAATCTAGAAGTTACGGTGCATTGATCTCTATGACTGATGGAGAAACTTTAGCATTCTCACTCTTTGGTATTCAAGATCGTGGTGTACTTTTTATCGGTGTTCAGACAAAAGTTTATGAAGGGATGGTCATTGGTGAACATTCACGTTCAAATGATCTTGTAGTTAATCCGATCAAAGGAAAAGCACAGTCAAATGTACGTTCAAGTGGAGCTGATGAGGCTATCAAACTTGTTCCACCACGTGATATGTCACTAGAGCGTGCTTTAGAGTGGATCGAAGATGATGAACTTCTTGAAGTTACTCCACAAAACATTCGTATTCGTAAAAAATATCTTACAGAAAATGAAAGAAAACGTCACTCTCGTAAAACAAAATAAATTTTATATCTACAGTTTTTTATAAAACTGTAGATTCTTTCTTATCTTTTTACTTTTATTTGATTCTTAAGAGTGAGAGAAAAAAATCAATTATACGTGTTTCAAGCCAATAGTGTGGTTGAAAGAGATTTCCTGAAATAAATCCGACATGTCCACCATGATTTAGTATATTTAACACAACTGTATCAGAGATCTCTTCTTGTATGGGAAGAACTTCAGGAGTCATAAACGGATCATCTTTTGCATGGATAATAAGTGTAGGGATTGCAATGGTTTTAAGATACTGTTTGGAACTACTTTTTGTATAGTAATCTTTAGCAGATGCAAAGCCGTTAATTTTTGCTGTATAGGCTTCATCAAACTTCCAAAAGTTGTTTAATTTTTTAATATTTTTTCTTGAGAGCTTGATAAGATCTTGCATAGGATGTGTGTCATACTTTTTATCTAAAGCTATTTGGAGATCTTTTAACAATCGTTTTTGATAAAAACGAGAAAAACCTTTGTTCATTCTGTCTGCACAACGATCCAGCAGCATTGGGGCTGAAACAGCTACTGCTGCATCTAAAAGGACCTTTTCTTTTTCTTCTCCAAGAAGTTTTAAAAGCATATTTGCTCCAAGTGAGTAACCTACACCAAAAAGCTTTGCATGAGGATAGCGTTTTTTTACTGATCGTATAAATTCCAGAGCATCTTGTGTATCTCCGCTGTGATAGGATCTTGCTTTGAGGTTGTCCTTGCCTGAGCATCCACGAAAATGCATTAAAACAGATGTAAAACCAGCTTTTTGTGCTGCTTGCATAATCCCTTGAATATAAGGTGATTTATATGATCCGGCTAAACCATGAAATAAAATTATTATAGGTGTATTTGCATTATGTGAAGCTGTTTTATGCCAATAGGCTTCAATAAAATCATTGTCACTGAGAATAAATTTTTCTATTTCAAAATCAAGTTCTATTTTTTTTCTAAAAAGAGATGCGTAAACAGTTTGAACATGACAGTTTTTAAGTACAAAAGATGGTTTAAAATTCATAAAGGTATCTTATCAAATTTTTATATATAGATGGTTATAATCATATACTTAATATTAGATGGAGCCACATAGCATGAAAAGAAAACAGATATACAATCCTGATTC
>Ga0256842_1002936_pt1 | contig 11747 bp, 11 predicted proteins | sample 4559240metaG_FD_185973 | JGI IMG/M metagenome (GOLD analysis project Ga0256842, IMG submission 185973) | Hydrothermal vent microbial communities from Guaymas Basin, Mexico - 4559-240 | ecosystem: Environmental > Aquatic > Marine > Hydrothermal vents | place: Mexico: Guaymas Basin | collected...
AAAGCAAATTCAGGATAGGATTTACGCTTTCGCTAGAGAAAAAGCAAAACTCGAAACTCTCCAAAAACTTAAAACCCTTGGAGAACAACAAACAATCATGAAAAAACTCGGAATACAACCACTCTCAAGCTCGTTGAAGTTTGATTTTGGATGGTATGATGGATGGGGAGAAAGATATGGTAATTGCAACAGCGGATATATTCCTGTTTGTGGGCGTTACTCTCTCAAATCATGGTTGCCGGAATCCGGGGAAGATTGGGGAGAAAATCCAGTATATTTCAGGAATCTACACCCTGCTGCAGTGTGGGTTGGTATTTATACGACTTCCGAACCTTCATATTCCAGTTTCGAAGCTCAATATTGTACTCATGAATTTTTCTCAACATCAGAAGATGGAGGCATTAGGACATACTGGAATAGAGCGGTGAATCTCATGGAAAGTGAAGGATATACAGGTTTTGAAAATTACGGCTCAATTCAGATAAAATACTTCTATGCCGGTGAGGCTTATAATTCCAGACCTTCTGATCGCTCATATCAAAAAGCAAATCTGATATTCCAGTTTGAATGTAACAGATATGCATGCTGGATATCTTCGTATCACCCACAATTGCCGAATCCTTCGGATGCTGATAACATTCCTTCAACTGGAGATTACAGCCTTTATATAAATGCCAGATGGCTCTATGGGAATTGTTGTATCGGGCCGGATAACCCAGAATGCAACTGGGCTAATGGACATTGTCATGGCTGTTTTGCTCCGGATGAATCAGCCTCACAAAACTTTGCATGGATCAATAGGGATTACAGGATTTGCGTCTGGCCTCCTGAGCGATATGGTCAGAGGTGCTGAGTCGTGTGGAGGAAACTTTTTGGAATTGCTCTTATTTTCATTCTCTCTTTATTTTTTCTGAACATTTTGTATCCTCCCTATAGAACGGGGTTAGATAAATCTCTGCATTTAAAACCAGAATTCAAAATAGCACCTCTGTCTTTACCGTTAACTCAGCATTATGAGAAAATTGAAATCTGGGGTGGGGAGGTGATGGTTTATACTAATTCATCGCTTTATGTTTATGATTTCAATAACTCAGTCTTCTACAGGCTTGTTAATGTATCCAAAGCCTTTTTAACAAATTTTGGGGTATTTTTTGTGTATAATGGAACCTGCTATAACATGTTTCGCGGGAGGAATATAACAGAGATAAAATGTTCAGGTAACGAACTGTTTGTATTCCAGTCAAATCGGTTTTTAATTGCTCTTAATGGCAGTTTTATAAAGTTTGGGAGTAGGAGTTATCGGGTTTCAACGTGGGAAGATGTGGTTTTTCACCTGTTCAGGCTTTCTGATGGTTATGCGTTTATAGCATACAGTCCTAAGGCATGGAAAGTTACTTTAATGTTCTTTAATCAGAGGGGAAACTTACTGTGGAGCAAAACACTCACAGGAGATTTAACTCACTATCAGGTTTATAAAGGAAGACTATTCATAAACATAGGCTCATTGCACCTTTCTCTTCCCCGGGATTACGGCATCTACGAGATTTCCCGCAGAGGCACTGCACGAATAACCCATGATTACGAATGCTTTTCAAAATTCGGATTCACGGTTTATAACGACTCCATTCATATTGCTAATCAATATGAGGTCGTGGCATGCTCTTTAGATGGGAATGTAACAGAGCATTTCAGCGGGATAAAGTGGTTTGTTAATGGAAATACATTTTCAGATTTTGGGTGGCATGGATTGCTGAAAGGCAACTACCTCCTTGTGGATGCAAAAGACGCCCTTTTATGGGAAAATATTTATCTCTGCAGATATCAGTATAAATGTATTAGACTATGCAGAGCTAAAAAAGCTCTCCCAATAGAGCTATGGGAAATCGGTGATAAGATGGTTGTAGCATATCAGTGCGGAGATGAGAAGCTCCTGAAAGTCTTAAAAGGGTAAATACTTCTAATATAGGCAGGGGATGAGGGAACATGAAAAAGGTGATACTCTTCATTATTCTGTTGGCCTTCATCTCCTATTTTCTAACTCAGTATGAGAGTGTAGAGTTGAGTGAAGTGCCTGCGCAGGGCAATGTTTTTTTGGTGGGGTTTATTTTGATGGGGTAAAGCTTGTTCCTTACTCTTCCCCAGGCTTTACTCCTCCAGTGATTATTAAGAGTGAGGTTACCAAGCGTAAGCCTTACCGCATAATCTTCAACCGGAATGGAAGCTTAATAGGCAATTACACGATGAAGGCAGCCTTTCACGCGGGCTACTTCTACTTTAAAAATGGTTTTATAATTTACACTGTGAGCACTGATGGTTTTGATGTTAATGCCTTTTCCTACGATTTAAAATATAAGTACTGGGTGATGGTTCATCCTATTTACCTGAATTATCACGTGATTATTCCGAGGGCGGGTTTTGGTGATGGGGTTTACGCGTACTTTTTCACGGCTAACGAGGATGATGTACGGGATAGGGTTGCGAATTATTGTTTGACTTATGTGGAGTTTGAGAGTGGGAATGTTGGGAGGGTTTGCAGTTCGGTTTTAAAAGCACAGCCTCTTGGGGCGAGGGTTTTTAAGGGTAGGATTTACGTGGCCGTAAAGGGGAGGGTGATGCTTTTCGAACACGGTAAACTCGTGAGGAAGGTTAGAATGAGTTTGAATGGGAGAGTTTTAATGCGGGCTAATGCTAAATACCTCGCCCTCGCTTACGATTCTAAGGCTTGTGTTTTCACTTCAACATTGAAAACTCACGAGTGCTTTAACGCTGGCGAAACAATTCAAAACCTCAAACTCGAAGATAACAAACTACACTTAAAAACCAAAAACAAAACCCTAACCCTAAAAATAACCACAAAGAAAACTTGGAACTTAAAAATAAAACACTCAAACACCATACTCAAAAACCTGTATCTAAAATAAGACAACCCTCAAGCCATTCCCACCATCGAAAACATCTTGAATATTACAAGGGCTATGATTATAGCCGTCGTCGGCGTTGCAACCCATCCAAATATAACGTCCTTAATCACGGACTTGTTCACATGTTCCCCTGCTGCTATGCCAACTCCGATAACACCACCAACGATGGCTTGACTTGAACTAACAGGCAACCCCAGAACATTTGCTAAGCTGACAGCCATTGCAGAGCCGAACTGAGCAGCAAAAGCTGATATTGGGCCGAGAGCAGTTATCTTTTTCCCCACAGTGTGCATCACTGCATAACTAAAGGTTAAAGCACCTGTTGAAAGAGCCAGTGCTCCGAATACTCCGGCTATTTTTGGTTCCATAAAACCTGCCCCAACCAAAGGACCGGAGGCGTTTGCAACTTCGTTGGTTCCAAAGTTAAAGGCCATGTAAACACCTCCCAGCACTGCCAGCCATTTATAGAGGAGTTCAATCATGCTTATACTCCTCATCTTCCCAATTATGTAGCCATAGAACCTGTAGAGAAGCATAGCCAGAAGGGCAGCAATTATCGGTGAAATAACCCACGCTCCTGCTATTTTCTCCAGAGTTGTCCAGTTGACGGGAGCATGGATGGCGAGACCAACTCCAACGACACCGCCTATAATCGCTTGCGTTGTTGAAACAGGTAATCCTTTTATCGTCGCTATCGTAACCCAGACTCCAGCAGCTAGGAGAGCTATTATTGCCATCTCAATCGTTAAATATCCTTCAGGAACTATTCCTCTCCCTACAGTCTTCATGACCTTATAACCCCTAAGATATGCCCCCATAAGGACGAATATTGCTATTGTGAGGGTTGCCTGACGGAAGCTCAGCACCCCTGCACCTACGGCTGTCCCCATAGCGTTTGCTGAATCATTGGAGCCTATGTTCCACGCGATGTAAAATGCTATTGCAATCGCCGTTATTGCAAGAATCTCCATGCTATCACCTCTATAGATTATATAGGCCTATATAGATTATTTAAAATTTTCTGGAAAAACTTCCATGGTAGTGTGATGTGTGATTTTATCTTCCTTTGAGATATTATCAAAAGGATTTTTAGAATGCTAGCGTGATGACTGGTGCAGTTTATTCCCCTAATATTATCAAATTCGTTTTACAAGTCATAAAATTTTCGAGAAATAATGTTCGAATCTAAACATCAAAAACTAAATAAGTCCACTCCTACCCAAAGACACTTGCCGAGACTCTCTTCTCCTTATACCGAAAGGCAAATAAATGCATTTAGGGAATAATAATTGAAAAAAGTTTGGGAGGCAGGAAGATGATAGAGATTCGTTTTCATGGTAGAGGTGGACAGGGTGCAGTTACTGCCGCAAACATATTAGCTTCAGCAGCATTCCTTGAAGGAAAGTATGTTCAGGCGTTCCCGTTTTTCGGAGTTGAGCGGAGAGGTGCTCCAGTTACGGCATTTACAAGAATAGACGAAAAGCCAATAAGGATTAAAACCCAGATTTATGAACCAGATGTCGTCGTTGTTCTTGACCCATCATTGCTAGACACCGTCGATGTCACCACAGGTTTGAAAGACGGCGGAATAGTGATCATCAATACAGAGAAAAGCAAGGAAGAGGTTCTTGAGAAGCTCAAGAAAAAGCCGGCCAAACTGGCACTCGTCGATGCTACGACGATAGCTCTCGAAGTTCTTGGACTGCCTATTACAAACACAGCTATTCTTGGGGCAGTTGCAAAGGCCACAGGTGTTGTAACACTTGAACATGTTCAAAAGGCCATTCAGGAAGTTTTCTCTGGTGCTCTAGGAGAGAAGAACGCTAAGACGGCGGCAGAAGCCTTCAAGAAGACAGTTACATATGAGCTTTGATTCTCTTTCCTTTAACATTGCTTAAAAGCCATTGAGGTGAGAAATTTGAATACATTATTTGGAGAGGGGAAAAGTAAGGCCAAAAAGATAGCATTTAAGTCTGTTGAGGAATACCCAGAGGCTCCAATAAGCCTGGGGGCTACACTCAGCAACTTTACCGGTGACTGGAGAACCTTCATGCCTGTTGTAGATGATGCAAAGTGTGTCAAGTGCTACATCTGCTGGAAATTCTGTCCAGAACCGGCAATATTCATCAGGGAAGATGGCTACGTGGGCATAGACTACGACTACTGTAAGGGCTGCGGAATCTGTGCAAACGAGTGTCCAACAAAAGCAATAACCATGGTAAAAGAGGAGAAGTGAGGTGGTAGCTATGGAGTACAAACCGATTAAAAAGGTTATAAGCGGCAACTATGCTGCTGCATACGCCGCAAGGGATGCCCGTGTTGAGGTTGTTGCCGCTTATCCTATAACACCACAGACGAGCATTATTGAGAAGATTTCCGAGTTTCTGGCCAATGGAGAGGTTGAAAATCTTCAGTATGTCCCTGTCGAAAGTGAGCATTCAGCCATGGCTGCATGTATTGGAGCGAGTGCCGCCGGAGCTAGGGCATTCACCGCCACTTCAGCTCAAGGGCTTGCTTTAATGCATGAGATGCTTCACTGGGCCAGCGGTGCTAGGCTACCTGTGGTCATGGTCAATGTTAACAGAGCAATGGCTCCACCGTGGAGTGTCTGGGACGACCAGACAGACAGCTTAGCCCAAAGAGATACAGGCTGGATGCAGTTTTATGCAGAGAACAATCAAGAAGTTTATGACGGTGTGATTATGGCTTTCAAGGTAGCTGAGACCGTCAACCTTCCGGCCATGATAGTGGAGAGCGCCTTCATACTGAGCCACACCTATGATATCGTTGAAATGATTCCGCAGGAGCTCGTTGATGAGTTCCTCCCGCCGAGGAAGCCCCTTTACACCCTTACAGACTTCGACAATCCGATAGCAGTTGGTGCTCTTGGAACTCCAGCTGATTACTATGAGTTCAGATACAAAATAGAAAAGTCTATGGAGGAAGCTAGGGAAGTCATTCACAAGGTTGGCAAGGAATTTGGTGAGAGATTTGGAAGAGATTACAGTCAGATGATTGAGCTCTACCGCACGGAGGATGCCGACTTCGTCTTCATGGGGCTTGGTTCATTAATGGGAACAGTTAAACAGGCCGTTGATGTCCTCAGAAGTGAGGGTTATAAAGTCGGAGCAGCAAAGGTGAGATGGTTCAGACCGTTCCCGAAGGAGGAACTTTACGAACTGGCCAAAAACGTAGAAGGAATAGCTGTCCTTGACAGAAACTTCTCCTTCGGACAGGAGGGCATACTCTTCAATGAGGCCAAGGGGGTTCTCTACAACACAGATGCCCACCCACTAATAAAGAACTACATAGTCGGCTTGGGAGGAAGAGACTTCACCGTAAGCGACGTCAAGAAGATTGCAGAAAATATGAAAGGGATCATAGAAGCCAAGAAGCTTGACAGAGAAGTTGAGTGGTATCATTTAAAGAGGTGAGAGAGATGGAGATTCCCGAGAACGTTAAGAAAAGATTATCTCTGCCATTTGAGGAGAACTTTTACGCTGGTCACACTGCCTGCCAAGGCTGTGGTGCTGCACTCGGATTGAGATATGTCCTAAAAGCATACGGCAAAAAGGCCATCTTTACAATTCCTGCATGCTGTTCCACGATTATAGCAGGTCCATGGCCATACTCAGCTTTCAACGCTCCTCTGTTCCATACGGCCTTCGAGACAACAGGTGCTGTCATAAGTGGGATTGAAGCCGCACTCAAAGCTAAAGGGTATAAGGTTAAGGGTGAGGACGGCATAATGGTCATCGGCTGGGCAGGAGATGGGGGCACGGCAGATATAGGGCTTCAAGCTCTTTCGGGATTCCTTGAGAGAGGCCATGATGGTCTCTATATAATGTACGACAATGAGGCATACATGAACACTGGAATTCAGAGGTCGAGCTCCACCCCCTACGGAGCATGGACAACAAACACCCCCGGAGGAAAGAAGCATTTCCTTGAGAGGAGACACAAGAAGAAGGTCATTGACATCGTCATAGCCCACAAGATACCCTATGCCGCTACAGCAAGTGTGGCCTTTCCAGAGGACTTCATGAAAAAGCTAAAGAAAGCTCAGAAGATACCCGGACCGAGTTTCATACAGCTCTTTGCACCATGTCCAACAGGCTGGAGAAGTCCAACAGACAAGAGTATTGAGATTGCTCGTTTAGCGGTTCAGACAGCATACTTCCCACTCTTCGAATACGAAAATGGTAAATACAAGATAAACATGCCGTCAACTAAGAAGGAACCGAAGCCGATTGAAGAATTCCTTAAGCTCCAAGGAAGATTTAAGTACATGTCCAAGGACGACATTGAAGTACTCCAGAAATGGGTGCTCCATGAGTGGGAAGAGCTTAAAAAGAAAGCCGAAGTCTTCGGCTGATTTAATCTTTATTTGTTATTTGTTAAATTGCGTTGTGTTGAATCCTGTAAAGAGGTGGTAGAAATGGCTGAAAGCCCCTTTAAGGCGGATATTGAGAGAGTTGAAAAGGAATATAGCGAAAAAATGACACCTGGAGCAATAGTATATCTCCCAGGAAGCAGTGTTATAAACAAGACCGGTTCATGGAGAGTCTTCATGCCAGAGTTCCATAAAGACAAATGCGTCAGGTGTTATCTCTGCTATGTTTACTGCCCAGAACCAGCAATATACTTGGATGAAGAGAACTATCCAGTCTTTGATTATGACTACTGTAAGGGTTGCGGAGTTTGTGCAAACGAATGTCCGACAAAAGCCATAGTTATGGTTAGGGAGAAGAAGTGAGGTGGTGAAGATGCCGATAAAGAAGGTTATGAAAGCTAATGAAGCTGCCGCTTGGGCTGCCAAGCTTGCAAAGCCAAAAGTCATAGCGGCTTTTCCAATTACACCCTCAACACTCGTCCCTGAGAAGATTAGTGAGTTCATTGCAGATGGAGAGCTTGACGCTGAGTTCATCAAAGTTGAAAGCGAGCACTCAGCTATCTCAGCATGTGTTGGTGCTTCAGCAGCTGGCGTCAGAACCTTCACAGCAACGGCTTCACAGGGACTCGCTTTGATGCACGAGATACTCTTTATAGCCGCTGGCATGAGGCTTCCAATTGTCATTGCTGTGGGTAACAGATCTTTAAGTGCTCCAATCAATATCTGGAATGACTGGCAGGACAGCATCAGCGAGCGCGACACAGGTTGGATACAGTTCTATGCTGAGAACAACCAAGAAGCCCTGGATCTCATTATAGCAGCGTATAAAGCAGCTGAGGATGAGAGGGTTCTTCTTCCAGCAATGGTTGGATTTGACGCCTTCATCCTGACACACACCGTAGAACCAGTGGAAATACCAGATCAAGAGGTTGTTGATGAATTTCTTGGTGAGTACGTTCCGAAGCATGCATATGTCGATCCTAAGCGGCCTATCACGCAAGGCTCCCTTGGATTCCCTGCACACTACATGGAAACTAGATACAAGGTTTGGGAGGCTATGGAGAACGCCAGAGAAGTAATAAAGGAAGTATTCGATAAGTTTGAAAAGACCTTTGGAAGAAGATACCACATAATTGAAGAGTACAAGACAGATGATGCTGAGATAGTCCTTGTAACTATGGGATCACTCGCTGGAACAGTTAAGGAGTTCGTTGATAAGAAGAGAGAAGAGGGCGTCAAGATCGGTGCCGCCAAGATAACTGTCTACAGACCATTCCCGATTGAAGAGATAAGAGCTTTAGCTAAGAAGACAAAAGTTTTAGCCCTTCTTGAAAAGGATATCAGCTTTAGTGTTGGTGGAGCAGTATTTGCCGACACCAGTAGAGCACTGATCAACGAGAAAGAGAAGCCAATAATTCTGGACTTCATACTCGGCCTTGGTGGTAGGGACGTTACATTCCAGAACTTGGAAGAGGTCGTTGACATAGCAAAGAAGGCCCTTGAAGAGGGAGTAAAAGAAGAAGTCTACTGGATTGGCTTGAGGAAGGAGATTTTGTGAGGTGAGGAAGATGGCTGTAAGAAAACCCCCTATTACAACTCGCGAGTACTGGGCACCTGGTCATGCGGCATGTGCCGGCTGTGGCTGTGCCATTGCTCTCAAGCTTGCAACTAAGGCCTTCAGCGAAGCTATGGAAGAGAAGTATGGAGATCCCAATGCTTTTGCTATTGCCCAAGCAACTGGATGTATGGAAGTTGTAAGTGCGGTCTTCCCATACACAGCTTGGAAGGTCCCATGGGTCCACGTTGCTTTTGAAAATGCAGCTGCAGCTGCGAGCGGTATTGACGCCGCATGGAAGAAGCTTGGATACAAAGGTAAAATCCTTGCAATAGGCGGTGATGGCGGTACAGCAGATATAGGTATTCAAGCACTGAGTGGTATGCTCGAGAGATGGCACAACGTCGTTTACCTGATGTATGACAATGAGGCATACATGAACACTGGAATTCAGAGGTCGAGCTCCACCCCCTACGGAGCATGGACAACCACTTCACCTCCAGGAAAGTACTCAATAGGCGAGGACAAACCCAAGAAGTGGGTGGCTTTAATAGCCGCCGCCCACCAGATCCCGTACGCCGCAACCGCGAGCATTGGAAATCCATTTGATTTCGTCAAGAAGATGAAGAAAGCTGCAAAAGTTGATGGCCCGGCATTCGTTCAGGTTCATTGTACCTGTCCAACAGGATGGAAGAGCCCGCTCGAGAAGAGCGTTGAGATAGCTAGACTCGCCATCGAGACAGGTATCTGGCCGCTCTTTGAGATAGAGAATGGCGACTTCCACAACATCAAAATACAGAGCCCCGGAGGAGGAGCAAAGGTCAAGCGCGAGGGAGGAAAAGTGGTTGCCATCGAGTTCAAGAAGCCTGTCGAGGAGTACCTCAAGCTCCAGGGAAGATTCAAGCATCTCTTCAAGCAGCCTGAGGCTATACAAGTCATGAAAGAGCAGATTAAGGCCATGTGGAAGGTCCTTGGTGTCGATGTTATCCTACCTTGACTCCTTTTCTTTATTTTAACTTTAATTTAGATTCCCAATGTCGCTAATGACCTCTGCGAAGTATTACCAATAAAAGCATACTCATGAGCATCAAACTTCCAACCCCACATATTCTTTTACCATTAGGAGCCTTAAAAGTCAGAGAGCTTACTGTCGTAGTGTGTCCAATGGAAACTATCTTCAGCTGGATAGGCAAAGGCTTAGAACCTAACATGGCATATAGGATAATGCTCTCTTTTAGAGCTTCTTCTTTAGTGGGAGTTGAGCCTGTTATCATCATGTCCATTACAGGCCGCCCCGTCGTTAGCCCTTCTCCGAGACTATAGGGACCATACAGTCCAAGAGCCCTGCTAATCAGCTGCGCACGATTTTCGTTGAGCTCATCAAAGGGAACAACCGCTATTCCTTTCATTTTTAGCTTCTTCTTCAGATTTCCATTGACGCCAACTAGAACCACCTTTTTGCTACTTTCTGCGAGTGTTATTATTTCACTCTCATTCTCGGGAGAGAATGAAATCACACTAACCTTAAATGCCTTTTGAATCCTATCCAGCAGAGATAGAGAGTCAGAAGTTATCGCATTGAAGCTCGAAGAAGATATCATCTTGTACAGCTCGGAATTCATTATGATAAGACAATTCTCTGGGGGATCAACAAATATATCAACAGGGTATCCCGCTTTTCCTTTTACAGCATCTGCAAACCTCTGTGCGGCATCTTCTGAGATTCTAAATGGAAGTTGCCATATCCAACCTCTATTGGATTCTCTAATCACTGGATGTAATACTCTCACAATATCAGAATTTGTGGCTATAATTTCTCCTTGGAATTCTATGTACATTTTGCCCTTTTTCTGCATCAACTCCTCGAGAAGCTCTGTCTTATTATCGTCTATATCCCTTACAGTCAATATTATCCTTTTGTCACTGATTTCTCCCTCAATGCCACTTTGAATAGATATTTTGTGTATTCTTTCTATCAAAATACGCAAGCTACTGTGGAGATCTTCTTTGGTGCTGTCATTCTCAGCCTCAATTGTAATCACGACTGTATTAACTGTTTTTGAAGCAGTATTCAAAGGAAAAATCATAGAAAAAGATATCAGAATTACGATTAATATCAAAGTTATCTTCATGTTATCACCTAGACTAATATTGCTTTATTTCGATATATGTTTTTTGAGATTTGAAATAACCAGAAACCCACTATACCAACATTAATTGGCCATTTCTGTCCCATACTGCTATATTCCAGGACAAAGCTTATAAGCCAGCTTCTGTACTCTGGATTAGAATTATCTAAAAAGAGGTGGTAACTATGACGATTAAAACTCCCCCAACCCTTAACATATCCGGTCTCGGTGCTGATCCTCTAACCCAGAGAATAAATGAAAAACAGCAGAAATGGAAGTACAAAATAGCAGTTTTAAGCGGTAAGGGTGGTGTAGGTAAATCTACAGTAGCTGTTAATTTAGCAGCAGCTCTTGCAAAGAAAGGCTATTTCGTAGGAATCCTCGATGCGGATGTCCACGGCCCCAATATCGCTAAGATGCTCGGAGTTGAAAAGGCTGAAGTTCTAGCAGAAAAGCTCGAAGATGGCCGTTTTGAGATGATTCCGCCGATGAATGACTTCATGGGGCAAACCACGCCGATAAAGGTCATGAGTATGGGCTTTTTAGTAGGAGAAGATCAGCCTGTAATATGGCGCGGGCCTCTTGTAACAAAAGCCATCAAACAGCTCCTTGGAGATGTTAAGTGGGGAGAGCTTGACTTCATGATAGTTGATTTCCCTCCGGGGACTGGTGATGAGATTTTGACTGTTGTGCAGAGTTTAAGGCTTGATGCTGCCATAATAGTGACGACTCCTCAGGAAGTTGCCCTG
>Ga0256842_1002938_pt1 | contig 11742 bp, 7 predicted proteins | sample 4559240metaG_FD_185973 | JGI IMG/M metagenome (GOLD analysis project Ga0256842, IMG submission 185973) | Hydrothermal vent microbial communities from Guaymas Basin, Mexico - 4559-240 | ecosystem: Environmental > Aquatic > Marine > Hydrothermal vents | place: Mexico: Guaymas Basin | collected...
GCTGTAGGGCTGGACCGGTCCGAACTCAAGCCCCTGGAGAAGGAAACCTCTGCACGAATACTGGAGAATAACCCCTATATTCATGTAAGTTTCCTTCAATGAAAGGGGAAGCCCATCACTTGAGTGATGGGAGGAGGTCACCCTTAACTTGCATATAATCAGTGTCAGTTTCGATTATTAATCCAATTCCTTTCCCTAAATTTCCTCTTTTAGAATTCCAAAAGGAATATTCGAACATTTTAATAGGCTCTGGCTCAACTGAAAGAACCTTAGCACCACCACGAAAACCAGCAGGAATTTTAGCTATTAAAATGTGGTGATTTGGATAATCAATCGGAATTAAATTGTGTGGATTCTTTCCAATTCGAAGAGAAGTCTCTTTTATGATAGGTTTAAGTCTTTTCAACTTACAACCACAACATTCAACGTACATGAGTATTTTTTCTTTTTTAATTCTATTAAGCCACAACCTGTAATGTTTTCCTCTATCAGCACCCAATTCTATAAATTTGTATCCATTATACTCTTCTATAATTAAAGTTTTGTCGTATAGATCATGCAAAGTTTTATCTATTATTTTCATTTTATCCTCCTCCTTTTTTTTATTTTTTGTTTCTAAGAAGAAAGACTAAAAAACCAGCCAAAAGGTGACATTTTTTCATAAATTTTTCCATTCTTTCTTCCACTGGTATTTATCTTTTTTGCGATTGTATTTCTTTTTGTTTTTATAAATCACGGTAGGTGGTGGAAATTCCACCATAATCCTTGCCTGTCTAAAGGTTGTAAAATTTTTCTTCTTAATCTAATAAAAAACAAACCATGCAGGAAATCCGAACAGCTCAATACAGTTAAAATTAGATAAGAAGGAGAAAAAAATGAGAAAAAAGATAATTTCTATTATCTCTTTTTTTTGTATATGCTGTGTAATTTCCTGTAGCCCAATAGACGTTGGAAAGGACATGATAGAGGAGACCAGGAGCGATAGGTATTGGATTAAAAAAAGCCAAGAATTAGTAGAGCTGATTAAAAAAGAAGATTGGGAAAAAGCAGAGAAAATGATTTGTGAAAGAACTCGTTTTGGCAACTACCCTATTCTTCGTTATGGAGATCCTATTCAAGGTGGCAAAGGTGTAAAAATTATGGTGAATGGATGGAGCATGCCTATTCTCATTTGGACTATGTATAGGCACAAGCCGCCTTTATCTTTTGTTGAAAAAGCAGTCCTGGCTATTAATCATAATTCCCACAATTTAGACTGTTATTGTGATCCAAAAAGACTGAAAAAACCAAAACCCTCTGAGTGCTATGCTTTTGCAATTAAAGACGACGTAAGAAGAATAACGATTCTATCTCTGGCTGTCAGTCACGGACAGACAGATGTGGTTAAGTGGCTTTTGTCCGATCAGAATCCAAGAAAAAAAGAACTTCTTCTTGCAGAAAAAGGTTTTAATTGTCCTGCTGTGCATGCAGTACTGAATTTAGGCAAAAATGATGAAGACCTGGCTATTTTCATGCTTAAAAAGTTCTACTTTACTGAAAAAAAACTTTGTCAAGACCATATTGGAAGAGACTCATTAGATATTTTTAACAAATCTCTTGATTATGGTCTTAATGATTTTGAAAAACACCTTTTAGAGCGAGCCAGAAAAAACGATTGGCTAAGAGTTACACAGATGGTGTTTGGCAATCATCAAAAAATTCAAGCAAAAGATAAGAAAGAAGCAATACTTAAACTTGTGGTTGAACGAAATCCGCAGAATTTCGCAGAAGAAGAGCTCTACAATACACGTCCTTGTGGTCGTTCAACTGATTATAAGGTGCTGCCAGGTGGAAAATTAAAGAAAATAGTAAAAGTCTATTCCTGCTTAGATGAAAATTATTATTTACCCAGGGCAAAAGTACTGCTTGAATACGACTTAAAAAGTCAAAAACCCATTTTGAAAAATTTCAATCAATTTAAATCTGCTATTAGCCACATGCAGTGGGTTCAAGAATACTGCAAGAAATGTTCACCTTTAAATGTGAAAAAATTGTATTTAGACATGCTTAATAAAATTTTTATACATGACTTGGAAAGAGCAAGAATATCCCCAATACAGGCCACAAAATTATTAGCAGAAGTTTCTCCATATGATAATCTTGAAATCACACAACTTCTGCTTAAAAAAGGAGCTAATTTGAATATTCCGATTAATAAAGATGATACAGTTTTAACATATGTGATTAGAAAAAACGCAAGCACAAAAATGATTGCATATTTCTTGGAAGAAGGGGCTAATCCTAATTTGGCTACTATCTACTCCAAACGCACTCCTCTTTTTTATGCAATCCAAAAAGGACGTATTGATGTAGTTAAATTGTTATTAAAATACAAAGCAAATCCAAACGTGAAAGATTATGTAGGGATGACACCGCTTTTGTATTCAATGTTGTATCAAAAAACTAAAAACCAGAAAAAATGGCAGCAAATAACAAAATTGTTAAGTGAGTATGGTGCTAAAAATCCTTATCCATACGGCTATTCTCCAATTGACGCAGCAATAACATTTGCAAAGACTGCAAAAAAATATGCCTTTATAATAGAAACTTACCGGTGTTATGGTTTTCCAAAACATCAGTTTGAAAATATTTCTAATTCTTTAAAAAGACAGAGAGATATTCAGTGCGGTAATTATAGTTTTTCATACCTTAATGAACAGGATATTTCACATAATCCAAATAATTTTTTACTGAAAGGAATATTTTCTCAATATTTAAATAAAAAAATAGTATCAATAAGACAAAAAGGAGATAAAAGATATGGAATGGAAAATAAAGTGGATATGACTACTGCTTTTGTCAGCTGGCTAATTGAAGTTACAAAATGTTATGATCCTGGTTTTTTTGAAAAAGGATGGAAATTTGAAGATGAAAATTTACCTAGGAGAATTTATGAACTTATGATAACTGGACACACTCTATCAGAAATGATTGTTAGACATGATTCTAAGACTTTTAACAAACTTGCTACTTCTTTTGCCTTAACATTAACTGATTAATAATGTTAAAAATTTTTAGAAGAAGATTATAAGCATTGTTTATAAATTTTTTTATATTCCAAATATAAATATTCGTCTACGGCCTTACAATTAATATGATCTGCTTTATACCATACATACATTTCTTTTAAAGCAAGAAGACCAAATCTTAGCCATCCGAACAAATTAGTCCTCAACAAGAAGGAAACCATGTCTCCTCCAGACCGAATATAGGCATCAACACCATCAACAAGACAAAGAGTTCCATGTCCAATTAAAAGCATTCTTCTTAATTCCGGAATCTTAGCATGAGGAAGACAATCTCCCCAGTCTTTTTTATGATAAAAGCGAGCTTTCATTGTGTACATAAATCTTATTAACAATTCTGTAATTAAAACGGGAGTTGCCATTGCCATACCAAACCTAAAGTCATAACCTTCTTCAAATACCTTAGTGGTTATTGTGGCAAATGTCTGTTTATGTTGACCAAATGCTCCAAAATTCATCAATTGAAAAAGATTATAAAAAGGTATTGGAATTCCTGTTCCTCGTTGACCTTGTCCAACAGAACCAGAAGATCCCGCCCAGTCTGACATAATATGTCCAAACCAATTGGCAAACCCACAAAAAATCTTGGCAGTTAGGTTCCCTCCTTGCAACTCAAAAGGTTCTGTGCGAATAGTTATCAATTGGCCGTTACTTATAAAAGTTGAAGTATTCGTAAATTGATTAAGAATTGAAAAAAATAAACCTATTAAATCGGGAGAATGTCCAAGACTTTTTAAATGATGATTCTTTAGAGATAAATTTTTTACTGCTCCCCCAGTAGCCTGAGTCGTAGTTTGATCATAATTAACACGAAATTTTTGTTCTAAAAAACCTATTGCACTTGCAGTGGGATTACTTCCTTTACTTAAAGCTTTTTGTTTATCCCATCCCAAAAAGGAGGCAAATTTTTGGGTTATTTTTCCTGCCATTTCATCTGTTATTCCCCCTAAGATACTATTTTCTGGTATATTTACAAATAAAATATCAACAAGTCCTCCAATTACACCACAAGTGCCAGCAATTAAATAATCATATTTGTCACAATTAGCCTTTTTAAAAGTAAATTCTTCATTTATACGTTTTTGAATTGCCAATCTTTGCGACTTAGTCATTAAATCTTTAAAAGGATCTTCTTTAAGATTAATATCATGCTCCTTAGCATAAATAGCTACAGAATTCATATAATCTGCCCATGTATCTCCACTTTTAATATTAATAGCGTCAAGGCTAGACAATAAAGGATAGTCATAATTATCTTTTTGATTTGTTTTTAAACTATCCTCTATCAAAGATACCATTTGGTCAAAATTGTTATCTTGTTGTTCCGGTGCGGAAACTTTAGAAAGTAATGTTTCCATATCATCTATGAGATTATCCAGAATTTCATTGTCTTTATATTGTTCCTTTTCAAGATCGGATAATACGTTATCAATTTCTGACAATTTATATTCTGCACTATCTAATTGATGTTTCTGGACTTTTAATGCATTAGCGGCATTCTTCAGAAAGTCCTCTTTCATTATTTACTCCTTTTTGTTTAAAAACTCCTTTCGTAATGTCACTTAACTTTCCTTTTGTTTTTGATTTAAGAATGTTACTCACTTCAAAATAACCAATTTTTTCAAAAATTTTACCCATATCTTCTAAAATATCAGTAGGAACTTCATCTTTTAAGACGAATACCTCTTTTTCTTTTCCATTTTTTATTTTTTGTAATTGATAATTAACAATTATGAAATTGTATAAAGGCTTTTTTGTAGGATCAGAAGTTAGTTGTTTTAATCTTTCTTCATCCAAAATTTTAGGACATTTTATTCTATTTACAATATTCCTATAGCTATTTTTCTTATTATCAACATTTTTTAAAGCACCTTGAAATTGTGCAACCATATTAATAAGCTTTTTAATCTTTTCCTTTTGAATTTTTTCCTCTTTTATTAAGGTATTAACTTTTTGAACTAAATAATTAATATCATCTATTATAAGAGATATTGTTTTTTGAGTTTGTTTTATAATTTCACGTAACATCATTTCTTTAGTTTTATATTTATCCAATTCATTTGCACCAGTTAAATGCTTAATTCCTTTGTAACTCATTATCGCTAAAATACCAGCAACAGCTATACCTCCTGTCATTCCCATCCCTAGTCCAAGAGCGGCCAAACCTGAGGTAATACCTGCTGCTGATAAACCAACAACGGACCCGGAAAGATACACTGCTGCTATCGGCACTCCGGCTGCCCCTGCCTTTGCCGCTAATTCCTTTACATTCTTTTTAATTATCTCATCATCTACATCATCTCTAAATATTTTATAATCATTTTTAACTGTCTCGATTGCAAAATTTATTTCTTCGTCAGTAACTTCAAATAATTCTTTATTATTCTGTAAAAAATCAAATTGTTCATCTATAGTACCTTTAGTGCTAGAATACACATTACATAAATCCTTCACCAAAGAAATCATAATTGATTTGTGATGACTGGCTTCAGAGTTAGATTTTATAATTTCAATCAATTTATCTATAGGTTCAATTTTATCTTTTGAAATCTCCGTGATATATTCTCTAATTTTGAACCTTGCTTCTTTACTTAAATTTAATCTTGTCATTAATAGAAAGATTTCCGCCATTTCTTTATTATCAATTTTCTCGTCATCAACAAAAGTCATATTGATTATAATTTTCATATAAGCAATTTTCACATCATCACACATATCTGACAATTGTTTTAGCTGATTCTCTTCTCTATAATCAGTAAATTTCGATATAATTTTATTTAAAAATTCTGCAAATTTTTCTTTATCAAGATAAACCATTCCTTCCTTTAATTTAAATTTTTCTCCATCCTTAGTTTCGATTAAAATATATTCTTCCTTTTTTAATTTACCTTTTTCATCTTCAAAAATATCCTTTCTATATTTTACAGACGATATTTTAGAGTAATAAAATGTTCCATATTTACTATGTATTATTTTCTCTCCAGTAAATACTATTCCCTCTTTAGCACTTCCTAAAAATGTATCATCATATATTGCTAAAATTGATTTATAAAAATCTTCGCATCCAAATGCTCTAATTGCATTGTTTAATTTTTTTTCTGGAATATTAGGTGTAACATAAATTTTCTTTCCAATTGATGAAATATTTTCTTTTATAAAAAGATTAACACTATCCATATTTTCTACCTCCTCCTGTATCTTCCTAAAGATACTACTCGATTTAAAATAAATATCAATTAAACTTCTATATTTAAAAAAATTTACCTTTTTTAAAATAAACCATTATAGACTTCTTTCCCACTCTTTAACTATTATTATTCATCCTCCTCTTTGACTTTTCTATCCAACTATTTTATATCCTAGTCTCAACAGATTGGATGTTTAAATCTTAATACTGTCTAAAATGCTTTAGAAGTTAATTCGAACATAGTGTTTAGTCAAGAGTTTCTTTTCTGTTTGAGATACAATTCTCGGTGAGTTTTGTAAACGGAGGATTTATAAGAAAAGTTTTAATTTTTTTTCGTAAAATGTATTAAAAAATAAACAAAAAGAAATTCTATAACTAACTCTTATAACAAAATATAAATCCATAGGAGCAAATTATTTCTCGCCGAGAATTGTTGATTTTTTCCCAATCTCTTTGACATTAGGGGTAGTTTAGGTTATATTTTTTACATTTATAGTATCCTACAGAATTCGATATAATTGAAACATTATGCCCTGGAATTCAAAAACAGATAAAAATAAGATTAAAAGCGAGAAAGAGGGAAGTTTTATAAAAAAATAGATAAAAGTTTTTTTTAATAAAAACAATATGATAGACAGTATATAAAGTTAAACGGATAACTATAATGAGCTAAACAATTGTAATTTTAGTTTTCCCAAATTTGACCAAACTTATTGATTTCATCTTTTTTATCTTATATTATATTCTTCAAATACTGAGGCAAGGCCAAGAGTTCACAAATAAATTTAATTTGATTGGATTGGGGACATTAATGGGATATAATTCAAATCTACATCCGAGCCCAACATGGTTCTCAGGAAGAATTTACTTAAAAGAATCTCTCGACAAGCTGGAAGAGTCTAAAGTCTTTGTTAAAGATGTAATAGAGAAAAGTTCATCAATACAAGATATAAAAGATAAAAATTGGTTCAAAACAAAATGCGTTGAAATCTTATCTAAACTTTTTTTGGCTAAATTAGATGTTGTTAGATGTTTAAGAGTTGTCTTTGCACTCAGCCCAGATGATGATACCAAATATTTAAATGAATTAATTAATAATTTAAAAGAAAAAATGGTTGGAGAAGGTATACCAGAAAAACTATGCAGTGAACTTTTCTATCTATTAAATAAGAAGCACTCCGTAAAATATTCAGGAACTGGTCACTATGGTGTGCCAAATTATGACTTTTATTGTAATGGAGAAATAGTTACAAGTGATGATGAACCTACTATTATTGTAAAGGCAATAAAAGAAAGGATTACTACTGTAAAAAAACTTATAGAATTGGCAAAAAAAATTATGTTTTATCATTATATCAAATATAGAGCGAAAGAAATAGAATATCTTTATCTTGATGATTATTTCTATGAAGATGAATTTATAATTGATGTTTTAATTGATAACCATATCATAAGTTCAGAAGAAGAATTTTTTGATAAATTTAAAGACATAGAAGGAGATAATTTGCATGAAAAGTTCAAAGAAATTTTTGATAAAGCTATAGATAATTATGTTTATGAGATAGTACAATTTATATATGACGATAGCTTTTGGAAATGGAAAGAAGAAGATAGTATATATTATGCCCATAGTTGGTAATTTTAATAAGCGGCGTATGATGTTCTAAACTTGTCTGAGAGGTGTTACGCATGACATATGTGAAAATAAAAAATATGATAAAGAGGAAGTTGTATTGGCAGCGTTTCCAATAAAATTTTTACTCATAATTGTTGCACAACCTAAATATCGGATGTATGCCAAGAAAGATGTCAGAAAAGTTATTGCATCTTACTCCTATCAACTAACCTTTTTTTAAAATTTTAAAATACTGTTTAGAGTATTTAAATTGAAAACATCACTCAAATTGAGCCTGTAACATTATTTGTGTAAATCCCTAAACGTCAAGATTCTCTCCTCAAAGGAGATAGAGAATTGAATTTCCATAACAAACAGAGAAATTTAAAGGACCTTTTAATGAAAAATTTTGAATATACAACAAATCTGGAAACAATCGGAACTGGGAGACTAAGTTAAGTGTTGATCTCAATTCTGGTATTAAATGACAGTTAAAGGTTGCTTAATGATCAAAAATAAAATAACCTTTAGTGACATTTTTACTGATGTTCACCGGGTTGTATATGTTAAAAAATAAAATAATTTCAGAGGTAAAAAAATGGATGCTGAAATTTTCACAAAAAGAAAAAAGAAGGATTTTTGTTTCAGCGGTCTTGTGTTTAATAGTTCAATAAATGCCGAAGAGATATATAAAATTGCCGAAGAGTCAGTTTGTCCGGTGCTGTTCGAGATTAACGGTGAAAAAATAGCTAATGGCTCATCATTCATTTACAAGCAGTGTATAAGAGAAAATGGTAGTAAATTGTATTTTTTCACGAATCTGCACGTTATACAGACAATTCATGATTTAATTAGAATCTTAAAATTTCAAAAATCTCAACTTCAAAAAGAGAATTTTAATTATAGAGTTTATGTAAAATATAAGGGTAAAGATTACGATATTGATACCACATTTGTTCCTCCGGTAGATATCTATAAAGTTTTTCTCCTTTATGGTAAAAATAATATTCAATTGTCTAGATTTGATTTTTCGGTATTTATCATTGAAACAGACGACGTTCAACCTGTTAAGTATTTCGGTATTAAATACGATTCAAATATAGTTATCGGTTCAAGGGTTTGGGCATTGGGTTATCCTAAAGGGTTAGAGTTGGCTATTACTGATGGAATAATAAGTCATATCTATGATAGGCATAATTTATTAGATGAAGGCGAAAATTATTATGGAATGATACAGCACAATATACTTATAAACCCTGGAAATTCAGGCGGTCCTACAGTAAATGAGTACGGCGAGGTTGTGGGTATTTCAACGTTTGAAAGAATAGATTCCGTCGGTATCAATTTTTCTCTTAATATAGATTTTATAATAGAGCTTATGCGGACAGATTTTTTAAAAGAATTTAATATTCAATCATATATATCAAATAGAATATAAGGAGAAAATGTTGATGATAAAAAATAAAATTTATAAGAGTCTTTTTTATACTGAATTTGGAATTCTCTTAAAAGGTTTTTTGATTCCTTCACAAAATAAAAGATTTTTTGAAATATGGTTTCCTTATTCTATAGAAGCAGCTCGGATTATAAAACCAAGCAAGTTTTTATGCGCTACAAATTTCTCTAATTTTTATTATTATAAAGAGTTAAAATTTAATATAGACAATAATGCCTTAAATAAGGCATATTTTACAGTTTTAGAGATAGTTGATGTTGAAATAATACATTACGAAATATTTGCTATGTCTCAAGAGCCACAGAAACTAAAATTAGAAGAAGCCTTTGAAAAATATAAAAAATCCTGGCATAGAAGAATTAATCAAGATGAAGACGAGAATTTGAGAATAATTGTGAAAGCGGTTCCTACTAATGTTGACCTTATATTTAGAGATGAGGTCAATACAGTTGAAGAGGGAAAAGAAGATCAAATAGAATTTGTTAGTCCTTCTGAGCAGCCTGTTTACGGAGAAGAAGTTTATATAATGAAGCCGCAGATTGTCGAAAAATTTTTAAACAGCACATACTCTTCCACTTGCAAAACCTGTTTTAAAGCTGGTTATCATAAGATGTATGAAGAAAATTCTGTGTCCATATTTTTAAACTCCGACCCATTATTTAATAGACATTTTGCTGTATTCGGTTTTAGCGGTGCGGGCAAAAGTAATCTATTAAGCACAATTATTTACAAAGCTCTGAAAAATAGTGATACAGATGTAAATATAGTCATTTTTGACGCAAACAGCGAATATGTAGGGTTGTTGTTTGATGCCCTATTTTTTCCTGATATAGATTCTCAAGTAATTTTTTTAGAAAATCCGGGCGGAGAGTTAGGCAGGTTTCTTGAGAGAGGGTTGCCGAGCAAAAAGGAGCAAGATGTTAAGAAGGTTTTGAACATAGCTAACCAGTTTTTTAATAGACTATCTTGGCCTGACGAATTAGTGGAAGGAGAAAATAAAGAGATTATTTTAACAGGTATATGGAATTTATTGGCAACTGGAAAAGTTAAAATATTTTTTGATTCTTATACCATTAAGTATGTATTAAATGAATTATACTTTCCGGAGTTAGAAAAAAGGATAAATACAATTGCTAATTTTAAAACAAAGGAAAAAGAACTTTTAAAAGAGATAGAAAAAACTCTTATTTTTTATCTTGGAGCCTATGGACTTCTTAATATAAATTATAACAACTTTGCTCACCATATTATCATAGATTTTTTAGATACCATTCAATCTTTACTTAGAAAAAAGATGAGAAAAAATAAATTATATTTAAATAAACTATATTCTTACAGTTTGATTGATAAAATAATTTCATATAAAGATGATGTGCAGTTAACTGTCGCAACGTATCTGGAGATAAGTAAATCTATACTTGAAAATGTTGTACTTAAGAATGATTTGTTGTCCGAGTATGAACATAGCTTAAATACTAATCATCTGGTTAGAATGTTACACGATAATAAAAAATCACTTATCATTATTATGAGTGATGAAGACAATAATTTAAGAAAATTTGCGCATAAATTAGGGAGTAAATTGTATAGGATAAGAAAAAATGGAGAGATTACAAATTCACCACAGGTTTTGTTTTTATTTGAAGAGGCAGACCTGTTTATACCTATGACACCTGTCGGGAACAAACTGGACAAAGAGATTATCCAACTTTCAAAAGAGGTAGCGACTACCTTTGCAAGAAGAGGCAGAAAATATAAATTAGGTATTGGAATTTCAACCCAAAGAACAACATATTTGGATACAAATATAGTCTCCCAATTTGCGACATATTTTGTTAGTAAATTGCCACGAAGAATTGATAGGGAGCGAGTTGCTGAAGCATTCGGAGTAGAACAGCAGGTTATAGATAGAACATTATTTCTCGATACTGGCGAATGGATGATAATCTCTCACTCTGGAGCATTAAACAGAAAAAGCATTCCAATTTTGGTGAGGTTTGAAAATGCAAATGATAGAGTTAAGGAATATTTTAAAAAGATTACCAAAAAAATGCTTCAAGATATTGAAAGGCAACAGGAAGATATATCTCAAAAAGATATGCCTGAACAATTTAATAACGTTGAAGAAAGTTTACTGCCGGTTTATGTAGATTTAAATGTAGACTTAGAATCTGGAGAAGATGCTTCGGATACTTCAAACAATACAAATAATCCAAAAACTCATGACTCTCTAGAAAAATCTGTGAATGAGCCAAATAAAAATATTGTGTATAACAAAGATAAATATTTTGAGTTCTTTTCTCGGGTGGTTGAATCCTATAAACCCGACTTTGACGGTTATAAAGTTTAAAAATCAATTATATTAATATGTTATAATTTTAAAAATGAGGGAATTGTACCTACAAGTTTTTAGAGGGAC
>Ga0256842_1002939_pt1 | contig 11741 bp, 15 predicted proteins | sample 4559240metaG_FD_185973 | JGI IMG/M metagenome (GOLD analysis project Ga0256842, IMG submission 185973) | Hydrothermal vent microbial communities from Guaymas Basin, Mexico - 4559-240 | ecosystem: Environmental > Aquatic > Marine > Hydrothermal vents | place: Mexico: Guaymas Basin | collected...
GATGTCTTCGCCCTCCATTATGTCGTGGTCGCCGAGGGGAGTTCCTACTACCGGGTCCCAGCGGACGCGGTGGGCCCCCTTAACGACCAGCCCCATGTCCTTGAGCGTCCAGAACTGCCACTCCACGAACTTGCTGAAGGGCGGGAAGAGCGAGGTGGTGTGGAACTCGCGCGTCCAGTCAACGGAGAAGCCAGCCCTTATGAAGGTCTCCTTCGCGGCCTTCATGAAGTACTTGACGATTTCCTTCGGGTCCTCGAACTTCCAGAGAATATCCTCGGGAACCTTGTAGACGTCGCGGTAGATGTGTATGGTTTTTGGGTCGCGGTTCTTTATGCGCTCTGCTATGCCCACTATCGGAGCTCCCGTGATGTGCCAGGCCATCGGAAACAGCACGTTGTAGCCCTGCATCCTCTTGAAGCGCGCTATGACGTCGGGAATCGTGTAGGTTCTCGCGTGGCCGACGTGGAGGTGGCCTGAAAGGTAGGGGAAGGCGACGGTTATGTAGAACTTCTTCTCCTTGGGCTTCGCGTTTCTGTCGGGCTCGAAAACCCTCTCCTCAAGCCAGCGCTTCTGCCACTTCTCCTCAATGGCCTTGAAGTCCACTTTCATGTCCAAAACCTCCTCAAGGTTTTTCCAAAAGAGCGGGAGTCCAGAATAGGGGGGTTATCGGTAAAATCAGACACCGATGTGATTCCAGCGGAGAAGACACTCCCCCCTCATCGGCATCGGTGCGAGTAACGGCTTTGGGTATTTAAGGTTTTTGGAGAAAAAAGAGAAAATCAGAGGTTCCTGACTATGAAATCCTCAACCTCGTGGAGCAGCTTGAGGCCGAGCTCTATGTGAACCTTTGCGCTTGGGTCTCTTCTCTTGGCCAATTCAAAACCAGCTCTGAATTCCTGAGCTGCCGCCTTTAGCTTGATCTCAGCTCCTCTTGTATTGATGCCTTTACGCTTGAGTTTTTCCAGGCCCTTGGTTGCCTCTTTGAGCCGCTCCCGGATTTCCTTCCCAAACGCCCTGAGATCTTTGAGCTTTTCCTTGATTTTCTTCTCCCTGGCTTTCTTTAGGACATATTTAACGGTAATTTGAAACTCCCTGATGGTCTTCCTCTCCTCGAACAGGAGTGTCACTGCCCCAGTGTAGTTGCCTGCCTCACTCATCTCCTTGACTCTGTCGTAGAGCTCCTCGAAGTTTGATAGCCTTTCCTGGAGTAGTGTCACGTTGTGGGCAGTGCCGTTGATGTGGGCGAGTACGTTTTCCATGAAGGTAATGGCCTTCTGGCCCCTCTTCAGGAACCCGTTTACTATCTTTTCGGCGTTCGTGTAGGCCAGACCTTCCCTGAGCTGTTTAAGCTCTTCGTCAAGTTTCATCCTGAGATCCTTTGCCGCTTTGAGATCTTCCTCGGCCTTTGTAAAATTCCTCTCCTTAAGATCCAGCATCACGAGTTTGTATGCCTCCCTGGTCTCGTTGAAAAGCTCCCAAGCGGGAGTGGTGTTCATTCCTGCCTGATCACACTTGATTATTATCCTCCTCGCGTTCCTGAGGTAATCCTCTACGCGCTCAACTGAAACCCTGACCCGCTCCCTGAACTGCCTCATGCTCCGGAGAACAATCTTATACTGGTGCATCGCCAATATTCCTTCCGTAACTGCTTCGGAGTAGTCCCCACTCCTGTAAGCTTCCTCCATTCTTACCCGGTATTCCTCGGCGAGCCGGTACCTCTCCATTATGCTTGCGTTTTCGGGCAGGCTTATGTTCTCCAACACGGACGTCATGTTGTGGAGGCGCTCAACTATCGAAACTATCCTATGGGCCAACCCCTCTTCTGGCGTTGTGTTCGTTGGGCTCTGTTCTGTTATCGCTGGGGTAGTGGAGGTAGTGCTTGCCGAGCCAAGCCCTAAGGGCACTATAGACAGTACCAACACCACCGAGAGGAGGAGGGCCGTCCACCGTCTCATGGGCATCACCGTTGAGAACTGCGTTGAACTCCTATTTTAGGAACCCGGTGGAGAACGTTTGAAACGAGGGTTCCAAAACATTAAAGACCCGTGAGAGGGATTTTCTAGTTTTGAGAGGAATATCCTGGCGATCTTGAAAATAGGAACTTTAAGAAACGGATAAGACGGAATCAAAGAAGGATAAGCTCCCTGTCGGATCTGGTCAACCTCCGGCCCCTGCCGTCCACAACGGCCACGTCATCCTCTATTCTAACGCCTCCCAGCCCTGGAACGTAGATGCCCGGTTCGATCGTAAAAGTCATACCCTCTCCGAGCACAACGTCGCCATCAGGGCCTATGTACGGCTCCTCGTGCACCTCAAGGCCAAGTCCATGACCGGTTCTGTGGGGAAAGTATTCACCGTAACCAGCTTTGCTGATCGCTTCTCTCGCCGCAGAGTCAACTTCCCTCGCCATTACTCCCTCCCTGACGGTTCGGAACGCCTTTTCCTGAGCTTCCCTAACGGTCTCGTATATCTCGACGAGCCTTTCGTTGGGCTTGCCGATAGCTATCGTTCTCGTTATGTCGGAGCAGTAACCCCTCCATCTGGCCCCGTAGTCGAGTATCACCATATCGCCTTTTCTCAGCTTCCTCTCCCCCGGCTCATGGTGAGGATTTGCGGCATTCTCACCGCTCGCCACTATTGGTTCGAAGGAAATCCCGTCCGACAGCTCCCTTATCCTCAGCTCGATCTTTAAGGCAAGCTCCCTCTCACTCATCCCGAGTAGATCCCAAGTTAAGAGCTCATCGAAAACCCTGTCCACGACCTTTGCGGCGTGCTCCATTAGTTTGATTTCCTTCTCATCCTTCCTCATTCTGAGCTCCCTAATGACCTGACTCAGCGGATGTAGCTCAAAGCGGCCGTTCCCCAGCTTGAGAATGTTTATCAACCAGTCTGCCCTCATGGTGTTTTCAATGAGCAACCTGCCGCCAGAAAGTTTCAGCTCGCCGAATATCCACGAAAGCTTGTGATATGGGTTTTCCCCATCACTCCAGAAAGTGACTGGGAAGTTCGAGATCTGGTTCCTGTACATGGCCGGGGCGAGGAGGTGGTAGGCACCGTCCGAACTGATGACGAGGAGTGTCGGTCTCTCACCAGTTTCGTGAAGGTTGAAGCCAGTCAGATAGTAAAAGTTCGCCCCCGGGCTTATTATTGCCCCATCGAACCCGGCATTTTCCATTTCTGAGACGAATCTCTCAAGTCTCAAAGTCATCACCGGAGGGGGTAGCCGCCCGGAATTAAAAACGTTCCGCGAGCCTGTGCACGATGTAACCGAGGATTATCCCTGTGAGCGCGTCCCAAACCCAGTGCTCAGCCAGAAGAACTGTGGAAACTGGAGTCAACACAGGAATTAAAGCCAGCAGCATAGAGAGTTTATCCTTTCTCCTCACGAGTGCCAAGAAGCTCAAGGTATCGATAGTGCAGTGGGGAGATGGGAGAACGAACTCTGGCCTCGCTTGCCATCCCGGAGGTGGGTACTCCCTAGGCAAGTCAGTATAAACAAGGTGGGGCGGATAGACGTGTGCTATAACGAATATAACACTCATGATCAGAAACGCCAGAAGGTAGCCCTTCCCGAGTTTTTCCGCTTCCCCCGGGTCACGGATGAGAAGGTAGAGGGCCGTTCCAAGCATGATCCCAGTGAAACCCATCCTGTATAAGGTGTCCATCAGGAGATAAAGTGCTCCGTGGGACTCAGTCCAGAGAAGCAGCTTGAGGACGAAGTCGTGAGAAGTTCCGGGAAGCTTCAGCAGTAGATCAGTGTAGTTGACGCTCCAGCGGCCAAGCGCCGGATAGATCAAACTGTAGAGATTCCAGTAGGCGTAAGCAAGAATGATGAGGAACATCGCCCTGAGTCTCGGGGTGCCCTTTTTGTTGAGGAAAGTTTCCTTCCCGAACATGTTTTTCACAGCTGTGAAGAGACCGCAAGATTTATAAATTCACCCAATGTTCCCTACATTGGGTCGAGCCGCCGTAGCTTAGTTGGTAGAGCGCCGGACTGTTAATCCGGCGGTCCCCGGTTCGAATCCGGGCGGCGGCGCCATCAGTGGGCCCGTAGCTCAGCCTGGTCAGAGCGCGCGGCTCATAACCGCGTGGTCGGGGGTTCAAAGCCCCCCGGGCCCACCAGTACAAACTTTTCTCGATGAGAAATTTGATCAAAATGGCATAGCCTTTAAAACAGCTATCCTTGGTTTTGGTTGCTCTTAATTGGCTTGTTTCACTATTTTCACTATTGAGATTAAACCCTGCCGAGAATCTCCCCTTCAACCTCCGAATCACTCAGGAGAACAAGAACGAGAGCAGAGAGGAAGAAAAGAGCAGCACCTTGGGGCAGAACACCGAGCATCATCCAGAGTATCGAGAAAATGAGATCGACAAAGGATAAATACTTTCCCAACCCTATGCTCCATTCCTTCCCGCTGTAAATCCCCCACCCGAGGAGGGCGTGGATCCCACCAACGAAAACAGCCCCGACCAACTGCAGGGGATACTCCATTGAGAGAACCCCTATTCCAACGAAGTAGAGGGCCATAAGAGAAAAAGACATCATGACGGCCGTTTTTGGCCGGGGGAGGAGCTTCATGGTATCACCTCACAGTTTCCCAGCCATCATTAGAATGCCTACTAAGATGAAAAATGCCCCCGCCCCCTTGTGTATTACCTCCTGAGGCAGGAGTTCACCCAGCTTCTCACCCACAACGGCTCCGAGGAAATTGATCAGTGCCAGCCCTATTATCGCCCCGGCAAATGCCTTCCTCCACCCGTACTTGGTTGCAAAGGCCATAGTTGCCAGCTGGGTTTTATCTCCGAGCTCCGCCAGAAATACCATCACGGAAATGTAAATTAGAGGATCCAAAGGGCTCACCTCACAGCTTTTCAAGGGCCCTTCTCATTCTCTCCATAGCCTCGATCAGCTGTTCTTTTTTCGTTGCGTAGCTTATCCTGATCCATCCCTCGCCGTGTTTTCCAAATGCTGTTCCCGGGATTACCACGACGCCCGCGTTCTCAAGGAGCCACTCGGCAAAGTCCTCGCTGCTCATATCAAGCTCGGGATCTATCTTTGCCCACACATAAAAGGCTCCCTTTGGCCTGAAGGGCTCAATGTGCGGCATTTCGTTCAGGTAGCGAAGAGTCAGTTTCCTTCTCTCGGCGTATATCTTTCTCATGTTTTCGACTGCTTCCCAGCTCCTCTTGTCCCTCAGGGCTGTTATGCCCGCGATCTGGATAAATGAGGTAACGTTTCCAATAATGTACGCATGAAGCTTTATCATATCCTTAATGACCTGTGGGGGAGCTATGGCGAAGCCCAGTCTCCATCCAGTCATAGCGAACGTCTTGGAAAAGCTGTTCGCAAGTATTGTGTTGTCCGGGGCATACTTTATCATCGGATAGTGCCGCGCCCCCTCATAGAGAAAGTGCTCATAGGGTTCGTCGCTGAGGATATAGATGTTGTAATCCTCCGCTATTTGAGCTATGGCCTTTGCAGTCTCCTTATCGAGGGTCGCACCAGTTGGGTTGTTCGGGTAGTTCATGACTATCATTCTTGTGCGCTTGGTTATCAGTTCAACGAGCTCGTCGGGGTCGATTCTAAAGCGGTTCTCCTCACGCAGGGGGATACGGATTATCCCAGCCTCCGATATCTTTGCGTCCTCAACATAGCAAACGAAAGCGGGATCTGGAATTATGACATCGTCGCCCTCCTCGAGAAGGGATTCGAAGGCAAGATATGTCGCTTCGTAGGCGCCGGCGGTGACTAGAATACTATCAACATCGACGTCTATCTTGTAAAACTCGCGATAATACTCGGCTATGGCCTCCCTGAACTCTGGGATACCTGCGTTGGGAGTATAGTGGGTATAACCCTCATCGAGAGCTCTTTTGGCGGCCTCCTTTATGACTTCGGGTGTGTCAAAATCGGGCTCGCCGATTCCGAGTGAGATAACGTTTTCCATCTTTCTTGCCTTTTCGAAGAGCTCCCTGATCTTCGATCTCTGTATGAGATTGATCCTGCCAGCCAGGAAGTATTTTCTTTTCTTGTATTTCATGGAGATATCACCCCGGCATTCGAAGTCGAAACGGGCTCCTTATAAAGTTTAAGGGGTTTTGTTTCAGAGCGCTTCCACCAAGGCGGATTTCTCCATCAGGGGTTTCAGCTTCTCTGGATCGCAGTGAACTGGGTTTGCCTTTCTCAATCCCAGCTCCTTGAGTTTTAATTCGGGATCCCCTCCATCAAATATGACCAAGTAGTTGAGGCCCTCCTTTATTCCATTCTCTTTGATCGCGTCCTTTATCTGGAGCCTTCCCGAGAGCCTGAGCAACAACTCTCCCCCAAGGGTCTTTGCACGGTTCGTTCCCCTTTGAAAAGCTCTCAAAGCCAGTACAGCAGCGTGCACAACGGCCTCATAGCAGGGAGCGCTAACGATCTGCACGTCTCCTCCAATCTTGGGGACGATCTTTTCAGCCTCCCTCACTTTCACTGCTATTACCTCGAAACCCCTCATTGTCCTCCCCCGCCATCCATACGGGGCTCCACTTATAACGGTTGTCGCCTCCAGCTGAGGGTATCCAAAATATTTATTGTATTTCTAAATTTTTCTAAATTTTTTCGTGATTTTTAATATGTCAATATTATTAACAAGGCGCAAAGTATTTAACTACTTAAAGCACTAACTAAAGTAGCGACCCACTGCCATGGGTGGTACAGCGTATGACAAAGATGCGCATCATAAGCGTTCAAGTGCCCCAGAGTTTTGTTAACGCCATGGACCAGCTCGTCAGACGCGGTGTTTACCCCAACAGAAGCGAGGTTATCAGAGCCGCACTCAGGGAGTTCCTCAAAAAAGAAATGAGCACCGAGCTACAAGGGGACGAGGTTCCTGAATATATAATCAAATAACTCCGGAGAGGGGGTAAGGAATATGGTGTTTAAGCTCCTGGAGCAGGCCGGAATAAAACTGGACCTTGATGAGGGCAAGGAAGTGGAGAAAAAAGCGGACTTTTTTGGCGAGGATTTTGACGACTTCATCAAAATAGCCATCGTTGGTGTTGGTGGTTCAGGTAACAACACTATAACCAGACTCTATGAGCTCGGAGTTGAGGGGGCCGAGCTTATAGCCATGAACACCGACGCCCAGCATTTGGCGAGGGTGAAGGCCCATAAAAAGCTCCTTCTTGGAAGGGAGATAACTCACGGAAAGGGTTCCGGCGGAGACCCAAGGATAGGCTACAAAGCCGCCGAAGCAAGCGCCCACGAGATAGCAAAGACAGTTGGCGACGTGGATCTCGTCTTCATAACGGCTGGGATGGGTAACGGAACCGGTACCGGTGCCGCCCCTGTCGTGGCAAAGGTAATAAAGGAACACGCTAGAAACAGCGGGCGCTTCCGTGAGCCCTTGGTTGTAAGCGTTGTAACGTTTCCCTTCAAGACCGAGGGAACGGTTCGCCTCGAAAAGGCCCGCGCCGGGATTAAGGCTCTCCTCCAGTACTCGGACACTGTGATAATCATCGAGAACGACAAGCTCCTTAAACTCGTCCCCAACCTGCCGATAAGCGCAGCCTTCCGCTTCGCCGATGAGATAATAGCCAGAATGGTCAAAGGGATAACCGAAACGATAAAGCTTCCGTCCATGGTGAACATTGATTTCGCCGACGTTTACAGCGTTATGAAGGACGGTGGAGCTGCACTCATAGGTATAGGGGAGAGCGACTCTAAGAAGAGAGCCGTTGAGGCCGTCAAGGCTGCCCTCGAGAACAAGATGCTCGATGTCAAGTTCGGTAGCGGTAACAAAGCACTTGTCCACTTTACCGTCGGTCCTGACGTGAACCTCGGTGAGATCAACGAGGCGATGGAAGTTGTGTACAACAACCTCGGAGCCAAGTCCGAGATCAAGTGGGGTGCCCGCGTCGATGAGGACATGGGTAAAGTGGTCAGGGCAATGGTAATAATGACCGGCGTTGAAAGCCCACACATACTGGGTGGTGAGACTGCATTAATAGCAAAGTCGGACTCAGTTGTCATCCCCGAGCCTGAGCCGTTCCCCTTCGCGGAGAAATCGAAGTCCTCGAAAGACCTCTACGCCATAATCGCGGGCAAAGAGAAGCACTCTGCCAGGATCGATGACGAGCGCAAGAAGATCATTGAAAAGATACTCTCCGGCATCGACGAGTTTTGATCAATTCTTTTATTTAATTGCATAAGGTTTTTATCTTTTGAATTCCAAACCTGACCGGTTAAACTTAGAGAGCGGGTGGTAGTATGGCCGTTGTAATCAGTGTGGCCAACCAGAAGGGAGGAGTTGGAAAGACGACCCTCACCATGAACCTCGGCTACGGCCTCGCAAGGGCCGGTAAAAGGGTTCTTCTCATCGACGTTGATCCACAGTTCAACCTCACTTTCGGCCTTATCGGCATGGACGTCCTCAAGTACGGGAACAACAACGTTGGAACCCTGATGAGCCGGGAGAGCAGCGTTGAAGATGCGATAGTCGAAGTGACTCCAAACCTGCATCTCATACCGAGCCACCTCAACCTCTCGGCCAAGGAAATCGAGATAATTAACGCCTACAATCGCGAAAGACGGCTTGTAAAGGCGATAGCGCCGGTTCTACCCGACTACGACTATGTTCTAATAGACAATCCTCCGAGCATGGGCATCTTTCTCGTGAACTCCCTCACAGCCTCTGACTACGTTCTCATTCCCCTCGAGCTCAGCTACTTTGGCGTCATTGGGATGCAGCTCATGTTCAACCTCATGGCAATGATAAGGGAGGAAACGAACGAAAACCTAACGCTAATGGGTCTAGTGCCCAACAAGTTTACCCGCCAGACCAAGGTGCCCCAAATGAGGCTCAAGGAACTCAAGGAAGCCTATCCCGACGCGCCAATCCTCACAACGATCCCCAAAGCGATAGCCCTCGAGAAAGCCCAAGGGGAGGGCCTTAGCATATTTGATTACGAACCAGACGGGCGTGCCGCCCGGGCCTTTGAGAAGCTGACCGAAGAGGTGATTTCAATTGCCGAGGGAGAGTAAAATTCCCAAACTGTTTTCCGGTTCGGTTGATGACCTGACAAAACCTTCCAAGCCTAAAAAACAGAAGGAGAGGTCAGATCTCAAATCCCAGAAAAAGCAGAAAACCCTCTACATAAGCCTTGACATAAATCGGAAGCTGATAGAGCTCTACGGGGAGGAAGGCAGGAGACAGAGCATAATAGTTGAAGATGCCGTCAACCTCTACTACTACCTCCGCCTCGCCCTCGGAGAGAAGAAATTCGAAGAGCTCATGAGCGCCGTTAGAAGGGAGGATCCTGACTTTCTCAGGGAGTACATGGAGAAGTTCCGGCTTTAATCACTCGCAGAACTCTTCGACTATTCTCCTTATTATTTTGGTGGTCTTTGCCCTGTCGCTTTTGTAGAGGTAAGGAACCCTTATCACCTCCGCCTCTATCCCGTGCCTCTTCAGCTCCTCCTTGAGCTTCTCGCAGTTGAAGTTCTGATCGGGGCCAATGGCTATCACGTCTGGGTTTATGCGCCTGACGAGCTCAAAGTCTATCCCGCCCGGGGAGCCGATGTAAACCTCGTCTACGTATCTTATCGCCCTCAAAAGCTCGGCCCTGTCCTCAGCGGGGTTTATTGGATTCCTCCGCTTGTTCCTCCTAACAGTCTCATCGTGGGCAACTATGACTACCAGCTCGTCGCCAAGCTCTTTAGCCTGCTTCAAAAAGTGAACGTGACCGACGTGGAGGATGTCAAAGACGCCACCGACAAGAACGCGGATTTTCCTGCCCTTTGATGGCTCACTCATCTCATCCCACCGTGACGTTCCAGATTTTATCCTTGGCGTGGTGGATGTTCTTCACTGCCTTGCCCTTGGGCTTCTCCTTCATCGCCCTGCCGCCCATCAGGGCTATTCCGATGGCGAGGGGCCTTCCGTACTGCTCTTCAACGACGAAGACGAAGTCGCCCTCCTTGATGTTCTCATCGGCATCAACTATGCCCGCGGCCATGACGTCGGCGCCGTTGATGATGTAGGGAACCGCCCCCTCGTCAACCACAACGCGCCTCGGCCACTTCCTCAAATCCTCTTCGTTGGAGAGCTCGTAGAGCGCTATGACGAGCGGGAAGATCAGGCCCCTTCTCCGTATGAAGAAGGGCTTTCCGTTGACAAGGAGGATTTCTGTGGTCTTGTCGAATTCAGCGACTTCAACGCGGTCCTTCTTGTTCAGCATCTTCCCGGCTATCTCCTCGCCAAAAATCTCGGCCATCTCGCGGATTATGGCCTTTACCTCCTTCTTGCTGAGGGGGTGCTTGACCTTCAGCTCCACGCTTTCACCTCCTCGTAAATTCGTCTCGCGCTTTCCCTCGGGTTATCGCTCGCGTAAATCGAACGACCCACGATGATGTAGTCCGCACCCGCCTTTAAAACCTCGCCCGCCTTTCCACCCTGAGCACCGACGCCGGGGGTTATTACCTTAATCCCCGGCTTCAGCTTCGAACGGATGTAACTCACGCGCTCCGGCCTTGTTGCCGGGGCTATAACACCGAAGGGCTCAAGCTGGTTGGCCAACTCTATCAGGCCGTCAGTCACAGGTTGAATGAACTCTCTTGCCCCCGGATGGCTCATCTCGACGACGATTATCGTCTTCCCAAGCTCCATAACCGCCCTAACGCTGTCGCTCCCGACGAAGCCGTGCGCTATGATGTAGTCTGAGCCAGCCTCGAAGACTTTGGAAGCTATCAGTCTGTTGGTGTTGGGAATGTCGGCGAGCTTGAGGTCGGCTATAACCGGAAGGCCTGTCTCTTCTTTGAGTTCTGGGATTATGCCCAGTCCAGAACCGATGAGGAGGGGCCAGTTCACCTTAATCGCCCAGAGGTAATCGGCTGTCTCGCGGGCTATCTCAAGGGCTCTCTCGCGCTCGTAGACGTCCAGAGCAAGAATTAAACTGCTCATCCCGTCACCTCACGAGTCCCTTGAGCTGTTCTGGGATTAGATCCTCCTTGAGAAAGAGGGCAACGTGATAGGCGCTTTTCATCGCATCGGCTGGATTCTCAGCCCACGTGACGACGACCATGTCCCCCTCTTCCGGCTTGAGAGCCGAGAGTCTTTCTGCAAGCTCAGGCATAGTCTCCCTTAGAGGACGACCGTCCTCAGGGAAGACAACCTCTCCGTTTTTAACGACGAGTATCATGGCGCCCTTGGCGAAGAACCTTATTGCCTCGTCCCTGAGTTCAATGCTTTTAAACTCCGGAGGATTCTTCACGATGATGGCGTAGGCGGGAAAGCCCTCGACTTTGCCCACCCTGCAGACTTCAGAAAAGTGTTTCTCCAGCTCCTCCCCAAGTTCCCTGCCCCTCTCGCTCAGACTGTGTCCCCGCTGCGTTGATTGAATAAGTCCCAGTGATGAAAGTTTTCTCAGAATTGTTCTCACGCTTCCCTCCCCAAGACCGAGCAGCTCGGCCATGAACTTTCGTCCAACGGGTTCTTTCAAAAGGAACAGCGCGGCTATAATGTCCTCGAGGCTGAACTCAGGATACGCTCCCCTCTTCCAGCTCATCCTCACCCACCGAGAAAAGTAGGAAAAGGGGGTTAAAAGTTTGCCGTCAGAGCCACCTCGGCTTCAGCCCGGCCCAGATGCGCATCTTCTCGTGGGCAATGATGCGCGGGATGTTGGGCATCTCCTTCGGGCCGGGGTTCTTCATGTAGAAGGCGTTGACCTCATAAACGGTTCCGAAGGCCTTCTTCTCAACG
>Ga0256842_1002940_pt1 | contig 11740 bp, 6 predicted proteins | sample 4559240metaG_FD_185973 | JGI IMG/M metagenome (GOLD analysis project Ga0256842, IMG submission 185973) | Hydrothermal vent microbial communities from Guaymas Basin, Mexico - 4559-240 | ecosystem: Environmental > Aquatic > Marine > Hydrothermal vents | place: Mexico: Guaymas Basin | collected...
AATAAAACCTATCATGGATGTAGCCGTAAAGTAAGTTATTTTTCCTAACAACTGTGTCATCAACCAGTGTCCCGGTATTATTCCTATCATAGTCAAAGGAATTGGAATCATTATTATCATAGGAACTATAAAAGATTGAAACTGTCCAACTATCAACAGGTAAATCAAAATCAACGCCACTATAAAAGCTGCACCCATATCCCTAAAAGTTTCGTAGGTTATCTGCCACTCTCCATCCCACTTCATCTTTGGTTTAAAGTCGGTTTCTGGTATCGAAGGAGGAATAAAGGAGTATTCAAGTTTGTAACCATCGGGAAGTGGATGAGTGGAAAGATAGCGGTTTATCTGAAGTATCGGATATATAGGAGCTTCATACTTTCCAGAAACATCCGCAATTACGTAAGAAACGGGATGCAAGTTTTTATGATATATAGTTTTATCAGCCAAAACCTTTTTAACTTCAACTAACTCTCTTAAAGGTATCAACTTTCCCGTTTTACTCATAACAGAAAGGTTCAAAATGTCCTCTATGCTCTCTCTCTGACTTCTCGGCAGTCTCACAAAAATAGAAACGGGGTCAGAATCGTAATCGGTGTGAGCCTCCGAAACGGTAGCACCTTTAAGCGCCATAGAGATAGTTTGAGCTATCTGAGCTTCCGTAACTCCAGATTCCCGTGCTTTTCTTCTCTTAACTTTAAACTCGTATTTATAATAATCGTCATCTACCAACGTATCTATGTCAACAACTCCAGGAGTTTGCTTAAAGATTTCCTCAACTTCTTTTGCTATTCTCCTCCTAACAGCATCATCTTTTCCGTAAATCTCTGCTACCAGAGTAGAAAGAACGGGAGGACCCGGAGGAACTTCAACAACTTTTACGTTAGCTCTTGGGTCAACTTTCTTGGCAACAGCTTCTATTTTAGGTCTCTCTTCTTTTGCTATATCGTGAGACTGCCTTTTTCTTTCGTGTTTATCTATAAGGTTTATCCTGATATCAGCTACATTTCCGCCCCTTCTCAAATAGTAATGTCTTACAAGACCGTTAAAGTCGAAAGGAGAAGCAGTCCCTATGTAAGCTTCAAAATCCTTAACCTCTGGTATGGTTTGCAGATAGTTGGATATAGCTTTCACTACTCTTGCCGTTTCTTCCAATGAAGTGCCTTCCGGCATATCAACAACCACCTGAAATTCGCTTTTATTGTCAAAAGGTAATAGTTTTACTATCACGTCTTTTGTATAGAAAAGAAGAACAGAACCTACCATCAACGCAACAACTGTTAGAAGAAAAGCTCCCCTCTTTACAGAAGAATCGAGAAGAGGTCTAACTACTCGATTATAAATCTTATACGTTCTGGTTTCTTCTAAAGATACTTTTTCCTCACCTTCCGATTCCTTACGGAGGAGGTAATAAGCAGCCCAAGGAGATATAACGAAAGCAACTATAAGGGAGAAAAACATCGCCACAGAAGCATTTACCGGAATAGGCTTCATATAAGGTCCCATAAGACCTCTAACAAATGCCATCGGAAGAAGAGCCGCTATTACTGTAAAGGTAGCCAAAATAGTGGGATTACCGACTTCTGCTACAGCGTAAATAGCAGCTTGTAAAGGAGGCATTTGCTTCATTTTAAGGTGTCTGTGAATGTTTTCAACCACGACAATTGCATCGTCAACCAAAAGACCCAAGGTAAATATGAGGGCAAATAGAGTTACACGGTTTAAGGTATATCCCGTTAAAAGGTCAACGAAAAGAGTTAGAGACAAGGTGGTTGGTATTGCAATAGAAACGACTAAAGCCTCTTTTACCCCCAACGTTAAGCCGATGAAAATAACAACGGCAAAAATAGCTATACCCAAATGGAACATAAGTTCTTTGAACTTGTCTTCAGCCGTTTTTCCGTAGTTTCTGGTAACAGTTATGTGAACAGAAGGAGGAAAAATTTTGTCTTTAATCTCATTGACCTTATCAAGAATCTGTTGAGCCACTACTACGGCGTTAGTTCCTTTCTTTTTAGCTATTGCTACGGTAACTGCTGGAAATTGATTACCGTGAGTTTCAAGAAATTCCTTACTCACACCATCTTTTTCTGCGTGAGGACCAAAACCTATGTAAACGTAATTGTTGGGGTCAATCGGAGCATCTACAACTTTTGCAACATCTTTCAAATACACCGGTTTACCGTTGTAAACGGCAACTACCAGATTCTTCAAATCATCCAAACTCTTTATAAACTCCCCAGCTTCAACAGGAAATTCCTTATTATCTTTGGTAATTTCTCCGGCAGGTAACTTAACATTTGCTGATTTGATTGCTTGTGCTATTTGAAGCAGAGTAACGTGATAATTTTTAAGCTTATTTTCATCCACTATTACCTTAAACCTTCTTGTATCACCACCGATTATCCAACTTTTTGAAACGTTTTCCACCTGCTTAAGCTGAAGGCACATTTCTTTAGCAAACTTTCTAAGCTCGTAAGGAGGAAGTTTATCGCTCCACAGCGTTAATGTTACTATAGGAACATCGTTAATATCCTTTGGTTTCACCAAGGGTTGCAGAGCACCGGGAGGCAATTTATCAAGGTTTGACATCAACTTATTGTAAAGCCTAACCAGCGCATCTTCCATGTTTTCACCAACTTTAAAACGGGCAATTATTAAAGCCATACCAGGCTTTGAAATGGAATAAACATAATCCATCCCTTTCACTTCCCAGATTAACTTCTCAAATCTCGTTGCTAACTTTCTTTCAACTTCCTTTGCAGAAGCTCCCGGATAGGGAATGAAAATATCAATCATAGGAACAACAATCTGAGGCTCTTCTTCCTTTGGGGTAAAAATAATCGCAGCAACTCCTATTAAAAGAGAAGCCAGCAAAATCAGAGGAGTTATTTTCGAAGTAATAAATCTTTTAGCTATATTTCCTGCTATACCAAGCTGCACGTTTTTCATCTTCTACCCCTCTACTTTTGCTCCATCAAAAAGGCTGTTCACGTTAGAAACAGCTATCCTGTCCCCAACGTGAAGTCCAGAGACAATCTCAACTCTATCCCCTAACACTTTTCCGGTCTTCACATACCTCAAATGCGCAACATTGTTGTTATCTATAACGTAAACATATTCAAGTGCTCCAACCCTGTATATCGCAGATTTGGGAACAAAAATACTTTTTTCGATTCTCTCTGGAATATAAACAGTCGCATACATTCCCGGTATTATTCCTTCTTGCTCCTTTAATTCAACCTTAACCCCAAATTTATGAGATACAGGGTCAGCATCCTTATCTATTTCTACTATACGACCAACAAACTCTTTCCCGTTTATCTTAACCGTTAACGTATCACCTTCCTTTAACTTCCCAGAATATTTAGAATCCACAAAAGCTTTAACCTGAAGTGGATACGTCCCTATTTTCAAAACACCCACTCCCGGGGAAACCAAGTTACCTTCATCCACAAGCTTTTGTAAAACAACACCATCCTCAGGAGATTTCAAGTAAGTAAACGAGATATAAGTTTTTGCTTTATCAAGCATTGCTTTTGCCTGTTCTCTTTTAGCCAGTATTTGACTCTTTTTAGCTTTCAATTGTTTCTCTTTTTCTTTCACTGCTTCAAGATTGGCTTTTGCAATCTCATACTGCGCTTTAATCTCATCAAATTTTTGTTTTGATACTGCTTCTTCCTTCAGAAGTTTTTTAAATCTCATAAATGTCCTTTTAGCAAGCTCAAACGATGCTTCTGCAGCTCTTTCACGAGCTCTCACTTCTTTTAAAGCACTGGAAATCTCACGTAAACCAGCATCCGCTTCTTTCACCGCCGCTATTGCCCTTTTAAGCTCAGGGGTAAGAACATCTTTATCAATTACTGCCAAAACTTCCCCCTTTTTAACCCTACCTCCCGGCTTCACATTTATTTTCAGTATATATCCCGATACTTTGGGAGATACAATAATCTGGTCACTTGGTATTACCATTCCAGAAAATGAACTCTTACTTTCTATTTGCTTAGAACTAACAGTTTCAATCTTTACATCACTTACCGTCTTAAACTTCAAATTTTCCACTTTCTCTTGCGAATTACACGAAAAAAGTAATGACAAAACCATACCTATCAAAATTACACTGCGCATCGCTATTTACCTCTCCCAAAGTAAAATTTTTTCGTGAACTATTATTTTATTAGAATTAATTAGGATGTCAAGCATTACAAAATTTTAGTGTTAAAGGACACTTGACTCGATTTGATTTACCGAATATAATACTCTACGCATGATTAAGCAATTGCATAAAACAAATTTTAATATTTGGAGAGGTGGTCATGATGGAAGAGCCAAGGATAGGGGTTATCCTTTGCACCTGCGGTGACGTTCTCAAATCAAAAATAGATTTTGATTCCCTTAAAACTTTCGCTGAAAACCTTCCAGGTGTAGAAAAGGTAATAGTTACAAAAGACTTTTGCAAACAACCAGAAAAACAAGCAGCAGAACTAAAAGGTAAAGTAGATGCCTTAATCTTCGGAGGTTGTTCCGAAAGGTCATCACTTCAGTTCAACGAAGACCGCATAGAAAAACTCATGGTAGCTTTAGGCTTAGACCCTGCGGCATGGGAAACGCTCAATCTAAGGGAACAGTGCTACTACATCCATGACGATATAGAGCAAATAAACAACAAAGTGAAAGACATGCTTTTAATGGCTTACGAAAAAGTCAAAACGAACGTTCCAGCATTAAAAGAGGAAAACCTAAAAAAGAAAGTTTTAGTAGTCGGCGGAGGAGTAGCAGGTCAACGTTGTGCCCAAGCCTTATCTGATTTAGGAATTGAAACCACGTTAGTTGAAGAGAAACCTTACCTTGGCGGCAACGCAGCGAGAATAGCTTTGCTGTGGCAGTCTGAATCCTCACCATCATTCTGCACAAGCGAGTGTGTAATTCCCGTTGTAGGCAGAGACACAATGATAAAAGATAACATTAAAGTAATGGTTAACTCCGAAATTGCCGGCGTCGTAAAGGAAAACGGCGACTTCAAAGTAAGAATACTGCAAAAAGCACAAAAAGTTGACCCAACAAAGTGCATTTCCTGTGGTGAATGTGCAAAAGTATGTCCTGTTGAAATTCCTAATCCATTTAATTTGGGTAAAACAAAGAGAAAAGCTATCGATAAAGATTTTCCCCTTGCAATTCCAGACTCTTACAACATCGTTGATTCAGCCTGCACCAATTGTGGAAAATGCGTAGAGGTTTGTCCGACAAACGCTATAGACCTAAACGCCGAAGATAAATACGTCGAAGACGAATTCGGCGCAATCGTAATAGCTACAGGAATTGACGGAAAGGATATGAGTGCTTATGAAGAACTGGGATACAAGTATCCTGAAGTTGTAACACTTTTCGAATATGAAAGATACGTAGCAAACAACTTTTTCGGGAAAAAACCAAAAGAAATATCCTTTGTTTTATGTAAAAAAGATGACGTAGGTTACTGTTCAAGACTTTGTTGTCTTGCCACTGTTAAGGCAGCAGCAATACTTGCCAAGAATCATCCAGATGTAAAGGTAAAAGTTTTTTACAGAAGTCTGAGAACAACAGGAAGAACGTTCGAAGAACTAAGAAGAAGAGCAGAAAAAGGCGGCGTTGAATTCATAGAAGAAGCAGTAGAAAGAATAGAAAAAGACGAAAACGGTAAACTTCTGATTAAAGGAGAAAAAGGAACTTACTCATCGGAAATGGCTGTTTTGGCAGAACCTTTAATTCCATCTCAAATAAAACTTACCAACATGCTTAACGTTCAAACTGACCAATTCGGATTTCCTCTGGAATTCCAACCAAGAGTAATTAACCCTATAGAAACATACGTTGAAAGAGTTTTCGTAGCAGGAAGTGCAAAAGGATTCAAAGATGTTCAAGAAAGTATTGAATCAGGTTTAGGAGCGGCAGTTAAAGTTTACAAAGCATTAAAAGGACAAAACAAAAAGTATTACTCAGTAATAGACCAAGATAAGTGTTCAAGATGTGAAACATGCTTAATGTGCTGTCCCCACGGCGCTATAAGCCTTAAAAATGCTGAAAGTGAAGAAAAAACAATCGTGGAAATAGACCCCAATTTGTGTAGAGGATGCGGTCTTTGCTATTCAGCATGTCCTTCAAAGGCAATTAAGTTTTCCAACCTCGAAGATGAGCAATTAATAAGAATGGCTGAAGTCGCATTCAAACACTTACCGAAAGACAAACCAAGAATTCTGGCATTCCTGTGTTACTGGTGTGCATACGGAGCAGCAGACCTCATGGGTATAAAGCTAAAAGAAAAACTACCGGAAAACTTTAGAAGCATAAGAGTAAGGTGTTCTGCTTCTTTAAGCCTTGACGTCATAGCCGAAATTATTGAAAGAGATTTGGCAGACGGAATTATTGTTGCAGGATGTCCAAAAGATAACTGCCACCACATCTGGGGTAACTACATGCAGGAAAACAGAATAGAAATGTTCAAGGAATCCTTAAAAATGTTAGGAGTAAACGACAAAATCGTTCGCTGGGAATACATCGGTGTTCCAAACGGTAAGAAGCTTGCCAATGTGATAAGAGAAGTTAATGAAACTCTCCTCAAAGTTAAAGGAGGTAGCCATGTCGAAGCCTAAATTTGCCTATTACTTAGCCGGTGGATGTGCCGGATGTGACACATCGTTAGTAGATACTTCAAAAAAGTTGGTGGAATTTTTAGAGAACGTCGAGCTAATGTTTTTTGCACCAACGATAGCGGACTTTAAGTATAAAGATTTAGAAGCACTACCGGACAAATCTATAGATTTCGGATTTTTCAGCGGAAACGTTAGAAACTCAGAACATGAACACATGGCAAAATTAATGAGAAGAAAATGTAAAACACTCATCGCTTTCGGTATATGCGCAAGTTTAGGTGGGATAAAAGGGCTTGTTAATCTTCATTCTCAAAAGGAGCTTATGGAAAAAGCTTATGTTGATACTCCTTCAACGGACAATCCAGAAAAAATCCTCCCCACCCCCCACTGCACCGTTGACGGCAAATACGACCTCGAACTGCCCGTCCTCAAACCAGCTAAAGCGTTAGACCAAGTAGTAGAAGTTGACTACTACGTCGGCGGATGTCCACCATCCTACAACCACATCAAATGGATACTTGAAAAACTACTGTCAGGCGACCTGCCGCCTAAAGGCAGCTGGCTTACAATGGGTAAAGCCGTCTGTGACGTTTGTCCCAGAAACCCCATAAGACACGGCGGTATCAAAAAACGCCCAACAGAAGTTAAAAGAGTTTTAGGTGAAATACCAGAAGATGTATGTTTACTTGAAGCAGGTTATCTCTGCCTTGGACCTGTAACTTTGGGAGATTGCGATGCAGCATGTTTGAAAGTTAACATCCCATGTAGAGGATGTGGTGGTCCAATACCGGGAGTAAGGGACTTCGGCGTCAAAGCCATAAGCACCATAGCTACAGCTATGGGAAGCCTTGATGTCCTCAAGAAAGTTCCCGACCCAATGCACCTGTTCTACAGATACAGCTTGCCAAAATCATCGGTAATTAAACCAAAAGAATAATTGGAGGAAGCAATGAGAAAGGCTGAAATAGAACCAATCACAAGGCTTGAAGGTCACGGCAAAATAACAGTCTTCCTTGACGATAACGGAAACGTTGAAAATGCCTTCCTTCAAGTTGTTGAATTTATGGGATACGAAAAGTTCCTGCAAGGAATGCCCATAGAGGAAGTCCCAAGGACCGCAAGCACTATTTGCGGTGTTTGCAGAGCCGTTCACTTCTCTGCAGCTTTAAAAGCCGCAGACCAAATATTTTCCGCGGAACCCCCTCCCGCAGCAAAGAAAATCAGAGAACTCCTACTTTTAGCCCACCATATAGAAGACCACACAGAAATTCTTTACGCTTTAGGTTTACCAGATTTCATTTGCGGACCGACAGCACCGCCTCAGGAAAGAAACTTAGTTGGCGTAGCTAAAAAGGTAGGAAAGGAATTAGTAAAAGACATTCTCCAAAAACGCTTTTCTGCAGCAAAAATAGTGGAAATCTTAGGTGGAAAGCCTGTCCATCCAGTTGCAGCAGTGCCGGGCGGTTGGTCCAAAAAAGTAACCGAAGAGGAAAAAGCCGAAATAGAAAAGCTTTCCGACGACCTTTTAGAACTCGGGAAAATGACGGTTGAACTGTTCAAAGAAGTTGTAGTCAAAAATCCCGAATACTCAAAACTCCTAAAAGAAGAAAGCTTTAACGTTGTTACAAACTACATGGGAACAGTTGACGAAAACAACAAAGTTACTTATTACGACGGCACCCAAGTAGTAGTATCCCCGGAAGGCAAAGAAATAGTCAGGTTCAAAGGAAAAGAATACTTAGACGTTTTAGCAGAAAAAACGCTTCCTTGGAGCTACGCCAAATTCCCATATCTCAAACAGAAAGGTTGGAAAGGACTGGAAGACGGAAAAGATACTCACCTATGTAGTGTAGGACCTTTGGCGCGATTCAACGCTTCAGACGGTTATTCAACACCTTTAGCCCAAAAAGCATACGAAGAAATGGTTGAATTCTTTGGAGGAAAACCCGTCTACAACATTTTCGCCTACCACTGGGCAAGGGCAATAGAAATTCTTAACCAGGCAGAACTAATAAAAGAACTGCTTAAATCTCCGGAACTTACAGACGAAAAAGTCGTAACACCTCCAGGTAAAGTTACCGGTGAAGGCGTTGGAATTATCGAAGCACCGAGGGGAACGCTCATTCACCACTACTGGACAGATGAAAACGGATTTGTAACAGACGCTAACCTGATAGTGCCAACCACCATAAACAACGGCTCAATTCAGGTAGCCGTAAGAAAAGCTGCAAAATATTTCATTAAAGACGGTAAAGTTGATGAAGGCACCCTCAATCTGATAGAAATGGCTCATAGACCTTACGACTTGTGTTTAGCTTGTGCAACCCACGCTTACCCGGGACACTATCCTACAAACGTCATCGTTTACAAAAACGGCGAAAGAATAAAGGAATTGAGGAACTATTGAAAATAATAGTTGTAGGAATTGGAAACCCTTCTTTCGGAGACGATGGAGCAGGGTTTGAAGTCATCAAGAAATTAAAAGGGAAGGTGGCTACGTGCCACCTTCTTTCTCCTTCTCTTGAACTCTTAGAGAAAATCAAAGGTTACGACTTAGCAATCTTAGTTGATGCCGTTGATATAGGATTAAAACCCGGTGAAATAATCGAGTTTTCAATTGAAAAGGGAAAAAATAAAGAACGCTTCGGCGGTTTAACCCACACTCTTTCAATGGAAGAAATAGTCACAACCGGTTACGAACTCTTTCCCAACGAAATGCCCCCAAAAGTCATCTTCATCGGCATCCAGGTAGAAAGCATGCCTCCCTTTAAAAAAGGTTTAAGCACACCCGTCAAAAAAGCAGTTGAAAAAGTTATAAATGAAATATTATCCCTCTGTTGAAACAGAAAAAGTTCAATTTCACGGTATAAGATATAATGAGAAATTGGAAAGGTTGTTTGGGAAAGTTTTTGGGATGTTCCCGCCTTTTAAGCGTTCTAAGAAAAAAAGATACACCTTTATAAGATGATATCTTACCTCCCTTGTCCCTTGAAATGTTTTGAATACACTTTTAGAAAGATATACAAGCAACTTACGCATTTCCTTTCAAACAGCTTTTCTATCTTTCAAAACCCAACACATTAATAATAGGATTATTCAATAAATCTATTCGGAAAAAAAAGTTATACTCTTCTCCAGACCTTTTCAATATCTACTTCAAACGGACACTTAATCTTAAAGGTAAAAGAACCTGTATCGCCGTCAAATACCTTTTCAAACTTTCCGTCTTTTAACTCAAAAACTCTCATCTTTTTAATGTCGGGATAAACAAGGGCGTAAAACTTAACCTTTTCTCTCTCGTATAGGGCAAATTTTACGTTTTCGTCCTTAAAAGCGGTAGATTTAGAAACTATTTCAAAAACAATTTCTGGAGTAAACTTTAAATACTCATCTACCCGTTTACACACAACTATCAAATCCGGTCTTAAAACGGTATGTTCATCGACTATCCAATCGAGCTCTTGATAAACAAAACACTCTTTTGGATAGTTTTCAATCTGCTCTTCTATTTGTTTTGCAACAAGAAAAGATACCCTTTGATGCTTACCAAAAGGAGACGGCGCCATAGCAAAAGGTATACCTTCTATTAATTCCCAGTCTCCTTCCCATTGCTTATAATCTTCCACCGTATAGTGAGGCATAAACTCTCTTGCAGTATTCATTCCACCCTCTAAAGCGTTCAATTTCTATTATAAATTAATCCACCTTCAAAACGGCTAAAAACGCTTCCTGTGGAACTTCCACCTTACCCAACATTTTCATCTTCTTCTTACCTTCCTTCTGCTTTTCAAGAAGCTTTTTCTTCCTTGTAACATCACCGCCGTAGCACTTAGCGAGAACGTCTTTTCTTAAAGCTTTAACGTTGGCTCGGGCAATAACCTTATTCCCAATTGCCGCCTGAATTGCAACTTCAAAGAGCTGCCTTGGAATGATTTCTTTCAACTTATCAACCAACTGTCGTCCTCTCTGGTAAGCCTTATCTTTGTGGACAATCACAGAAAGAGCATCAACAGGCTTTCCGTTTATGAGAATGTCAAGTTTTACAAGCTCAGAAGGTTTATAACCAGCAAACTCGTAATCAAAAGAAGCGTAACCTCTCGAAACGGATTTCAACTTATCGAAAAAGTCAAAAAGGATTTCAGAAAGCGGCATATCGTAACGAAGTTCTACCCTCGACTGGTCCAAATAGGTAAATCCTGTCTGAACACCTCTTCTATCCTGACAGAGCTGCATAATAGGTCCCACATACTCAGCAGGCGTAATGATGGAAGCAGTAATGTAAGGTTCTTCAATTCTTTCAATCTTTTCTAACGGTGGCATCTCAGCGGGATTCTGAACATCAACAACGGTGCCGTCTTTCAAATAAACTTTATAAATAACGCTCGGCGCAGTTGCTATAAGGTTTAAACCAAACTCCCTCTCAAGCCTTTCTTTTATCACTTCCATGTGGAGAAGACCTAAAAATCCACACCTAAATCCAAACCCAAGCGCAGCAGAAGTTTCTGGTTCAAAGAAAAGCGCAGCATCGTTTAATTTCAGCTTTTCCAAAGCCTCTTTCAAATTCTCATAATCGTCAGAATCCACAGGATAAAGTCCCGCAAATACCATTGGCTTTGCAGGTCTAAATCCGGGGCAGGGTTCGTCGGTTGGATTTTCTGCGTCCGTTATCGTATCACCAACCTGCGTATCCTCAATGTTTTTAATATTTGCTGCAATCCATCCAACTTCACCAGCAGAAAGTTGCTCCAGTTTAACCATATGCGGATTTTGAGTTCCCACTTCTACAACTTCAAACTCTTTATCGTTAGACATAAGCTTTATGGTCATTCCAGGTTTTATAACGCCGTCAAAAACTCTAATAAAAGGAATTACCCCTTTGTAGTTATCGTAATAAGAATCGAAAATCAAAGCTTTTAAAGGTTTGTTCGGGTCACCCGAAGGCGGTGGCACTTTCTTAACTATTGCCTCCAAAATCTCTTTTATCCCTATTCCTTCCTTCGCAGAAGCAGGTATGGCATCGTCTGGGTCAAGTCCCAAAACTTCTGCAATCTGTTCCTTTACCCATTCAACGTTAGCGCTCGGCAGGTCTATCTTATTTATAACCGGAATAATTT
>Ga0256842_1002941_pt1 | contig 11735 bp, 11 predicted proteins | sample 4559240metaG_FD_185973 | JGI IMG/M metagenome (GOLD analysis project Ga0256842, IMG submission 185973) | Hydrothermal vent microbial communities from Guaymas Basin, Mexico - 4559-240 | ecosystem: Environmental > Aquatic > Marine > Hydrothermal vents | place: Mexico: Guaymas Basin | collected...
TAGTACGTTTTTATGAGATCGGCACCGCTCTCAGCAGCTGCACGAGCTCCGTACCTAACGATCTCAACGTCGTAGATGTTCTCCATGTGTGGACCTCTTGGGTAGGCTAGCTGTAGGCATGGAAGACCATAGGTTTCAGCAGCCTGCCTAACGACGAACCAGTGCCTAAGCATCTCATCTTCGTAGGGACTACCCCAGTACACGGTGGCTGCAACGGCATCGGCACCCAGCGCAACGGCTTCCTCGACGTAGCCGAAGACGCTCTGGAGATAGCGATGCTCTTCGGGTCTAAGATTGGTCTTCGCACTGACCTTGATCACGATGGCGGTCTTCCCCGCCCAGATATCGTAGGTTATCCTAGCTATGCCGGGAAGCATCATTATTGCATCGATTCCAGCGGCTACGACTTTCGAGATGATCGTTCGTGGATCCACGAACTCTGGAGGGAAGTCTTGAGGTCCGTGCTCGACCCCGTGATCGAAAGCAAAGATCACGGCTTTTCCATCGGGTAGGATCCTCTTCATCCTAACGTACTTACCAACGAAGTTGTAGGGTGGATACATCGCATACACCGAGAGAAGAGCTTCATCCAAGCAATTAAAGCTAGATTAGCTTAGCTACGAAGCACTAAGCACGGTGTAGAGAGCTTGTGGTACCTCGATAGGGATAGGTACTGGATGGTGTTGAGACCCGACGCCGTGGAGGCTATACACAACGAAACGTTTAGACGAGCTCTGAAGTGGTACTACGCAGTTCTTCTCGAGAACTACCCAGCAAAGTTCTGGATCGCTCGAGCGATAGAGGTCAACGAAAAGCTTGAATCGCTCGATCTCGAAGGGCTGTGGTCTCTACACGATGAGCTCGCCAAGGAGTTCGAATCGTTGTGGAGCGAAGTTCGTCGAGAAGACATTACCTACGGAAGGTTCGTATCGATGTATAGACCGCGCGAACCCAGCTTCCTAGACGTCAAGATAGAGATCGCTAAGAGGATCCTGAAATCGTGTAGGTTCTGCGAATGGAGGTGTGGAGTAGATCGATCCTCGGGTATGAGAGGGTTCTGTAGACTCGATCACCGTAGCTACGTACATAGCTGGTTCCTACACGTAGGTGAAGAAGCTCCGCTGGTACCCAGCGGAACCATATTCTACGGTAGCTGCAACTTTAGATGTGTCTACTGTCAGAACTGGGACATTTCTCAGGAACATCCTTTCGATGGTGTCGAAGTCGATCCACGTAGGCTCGCTCTCATGCAGAAGGAGCTGGCTCTGCGTGGTGCTAGAAACATCAACCACGTTGGTGGAGATCCAACACCTAACCTCCACAACATCTTGGAGAGCCTCAAGTACCTAGACGTAAACATTGCGCAGCTCTGGAACAGCAACTTCTACATGAGCGAGGAAGCGATGAAGCTCCTCATCCACGTAATCGATATATGGCTACCCGACTTCAAGTACGGAAACAACGAGTGCGCCGAAAGGCTTTCGAAGGTAAGGAACTACCTCGAGATAGTTACGAGGAACCTACTGATGGCGGTGAACCACGGAGATATGATAATCCGACACCTCGTGCTCCCCAACCACATCGAGTGCTGTACGAAACCCGTGCTTAGATGGATAGCGGAGAACCTTCCCAAGGATCGAGTCCTCGTAAACATAATGGATCAGTACAGACCCGAGTACCACGCCTACCAGTACCGCGATATCGCTCGGAGACCCAGCGCAAAGGAGCTCGAAGAGGCTTACAGCTACGCGGATTCCCTAGGTATCCTATGGAGAGATATCTCTCGCTAGGGCTAGGGAACGAAGTCGTTGGGCTCGAAACAGTTCCTCACGTATCCACCGCACTCAACGTTGATCAGGTTCCTACGCTTTATCTCGACGAGGCTCTCCCAAGCGAATGCGTAGAGCGAGCTCTTACCAACCCACGAACTCAATCCCGTCGATCGAACGACGTCCAGCAAAGGTGTTTCTCCAATTCTCCTAGCGAGCTCGGCGATCTTGAGGTAGAGAGGCTTGAGCTTAGCCATGGCTCATCTGGTTCTGTCTACGTACCTACAACAGATTTAAGTCGTTAGCCAAGTATTACACGCATCGGCGAATTGTATGGATCTCGAATCCATCGGGAGAGCTATCCGTAGATACTTCTCGATCCGGGAGCTCGTGGACTACGTAGCGATGGTATCGAGGTACAACAGAATCCAGGGTTCCTCGGATCTAGAACGAGCAGCTACCTTCATAGCATCACAGCTCGAGGAACTCGATCTGAAGGTAGAGATACGTAGGTACAGCTATAGCTCTAGGTATGGGATCCTACCACCCGTTGCTGGATGGGATCTGGTCTACGGAGAGGTATCGATGGTTAAACCACGTCGTGAAACCATCCATAGCACCACCACGTGCTCAACTGTCGTTGTAGCCCACAGTCCTCCGGGAACCGTTGAAGCACCAACGATTTTCCTTGGAGAGGTTAGGAACGAACGCGATCTCGAGGGAATCGACGTCTCGAACAAGATCGTGATAGCGAGCGGCAATACATCGATAGTCTACAGATTGGTTCAGAAGCATGGTGCGGTTGGACTCGTGCTCTACCGTTCATCGGCTCACGAAGAAGCAGTTCCATACCTAGGACTATTCCCGAAACCCGATGATGTCCCGAACATGAGGATCCCAGCCGTTGCTATGAGTAGGAAGTGGGTCGATAAGATTCGTAGGATGATTGATCGAGGAGAAGAGGTTGTTCTGAGGATCGTTGTTGAAGCGCGTTACCGAAGCGATGCTGCGATACCCGTGGTAGTTGCTAAGATTGGTAGCGGTAGACGTGAGCTACACGTGGTTGCACACCTTTGCCACCCAGCACACACGGTCAACGATAACGTGAGCGGTGTTGCAACCGTTCTAGAGCTAGCTAGATCGATTGCTCGAGCCGTACGTAGGAAGGAACTGGAGGAACCAAGCGAAACGGCATTGACGTTCGTCTTCTTCCCGGAGTTCTACGGATCCGTTGCATACCTATCGACTAGGGATAGAACCGGGATCGAGCTGTGCGTAAACCTGGATATGGTTGGCGAGAAGCAGGAGGATACGGATTCGACGTTGAGATTCGTAGCATCGCCGAGCTTTGCGAGGTCTAGGATCGAAGCATTGGTGTTTAGAGAGGTATTTCGAGAGCTCTCGAGCCATAGTGGTTTGGGGGAAGCGACGAAGTTCTTGGGATGTAGATTCGATATCGTTCCCTACGAAGGTGGGAGCGATCACGATGCGTACCTAGCCTTCGGAATACCAGCCGTAATGCTGAATCAGTGGCCCGACAAGTACTACCATTCGCATCTAGACAACGTATCGAGGTTCGATCCCTCGATAGCGAGCCGTGTAGGGATAGCCGTTGGTAGAGCACTCATGGGTTACGCACACGGTGTGATCGGTGAGGAAGAGCTCGAGAAGTGCTTTAGGTACTACGAGATGCTTCTAGAATCCTCCACCATGCTACGTGCCCCAGCACGTCGTGCAGAGGTTAGCGAGGAGATGAAGCTTGAGGAGAGGTTCGGAATCAAAGTACCTCCGAGCGTAGTGACGTTGAGGTACTTCGCAGAGAAGCTTAGCGAGGAAGAGTACGTGAAGCTCGTTGAAGAGCTTGATAAGGACGAGGTGCTGAAGTTCTTGGTTGTTAGGTACGTACCGCTCGTGCTGTGGTGGAAGAAAACAGCTTCGGTTAAGGATATCATAGAGCTGTTCGAGAAAGACTATGGTTGGAGAATCGACGTTGGCAAGATCAGGAAGGCGCTGGAGATCCTGAGAAACGTCGATATCGTTGAGCGTGTAGCGTAGCTCATCTTAGCCTTCCTCAGCTACTTCCCACCCTCATCACCTTTCAGAATGGAGCTGCCTCATCACATCAGCGGTGCTCCGCAGAGTACCGATGCTAGCACCAGGGTTATTGGTAGCGCAACAGCGCTGAAGAGCACTCCGTACAGAGCCATCCTCTCCATCTTGACGATGCCCGAACCGAACACGATTGCGTTGGGAGGCGTTGATACGGGTAGTAGGAAGGCTAGCGATGCCGCGATAGCTGCGGTCACGACTATGCTGGTGGTTGTTCCCGTTGCGAAGTGAGCGGTGGTTCCTATAGATATGAGTAGCGGTGCCATCATGTTCGTGGTAGCGGTGTTGGAAGCGAACTGCGTGATTATCCACGTAAGCACGACTCCGACCAGCAGTACTGTGGTTGGAGTAGCGTGTCTGCCAACGAGTACGAGGCTTATCCACTTACCGGCACCCGTCTTGAATAACGCATCTCCAACGATGAGACCTCCAGCGAAGAGGAACAGAGTATCCCAATCCATCTTCGAAAGACCTTCCTTCCAGCTGAACACTGGTTGATACGGATTCAAGCTCTTGGGAACACCGAAGAGTAGAAGCGGCGCTATCAATGCCGGCACGGCATCGTGTGGAACGATCACTTCGAATATCTTGAGCGCTGGAACGACTCGTGATAAACCTCTTAGGATCCAGAGCGATACCGTTACGACGAACGTTGCTATGAAGAGCTTCTCCTCGATCGATAACGGACCTAGCTCCTCGATACGTCTCTCTACGAGGCTTCGATCTATCGATGCACGTCCGAAGATCACCTTGCCGAAGACTAGGAGTAGCACGAATAGGACTATCGATATGGGTAGACCCCACTTGAGCCAGTCGAAGAACGTTATCTCAGCAACACCGTACCTACTTAGCTGCGAAGTTGCTACGAGGTTCGGAGGAGTTCCGATGAGCGTAGCTATGCCTCCGATGGAAGCTGCGTAGGCTAGACCAATCATCGCGAACTCGCGCTGCTTATCGCTTAGCGTTGTAGCGCTGGTTACGACAGCTAGGAGGAGCGGGTACATCACGGCGGTTGCGGCGGTGTTCGACATCCACATGGATAGGAACCACACGGCCGCCCACATACCTACGACGATCCAGAAGAAGTCGCCCGTGGAAGCGAAGATCTTCACGATCTTCATTGAGAGCCTCTTCGCGAGCCCGGATCTCTGCATTCCGTACCCAAGTACGAAGCCTCCGAAGAACACCCATATCAGTGGATGGAAGAAGACCTCGAGCGTGGACGTCACTCCCTGCTTAACCTTATCGTAGCCGAAAGCCTTGGGATCCAAAGCGATCGCGATACACGTAGCTACGGCTGCTACGAGAGCAGTCAATCCGAAGGGTAGCGCTTCGCTGAACCACCACGTTATGATCCACAGTAGCAATCCGAGAGCGAAGTTCGGTGCCCACGGAGCTTCGGGATTGATGTAGCTACCGCTCGCTGGATCCGTGGCTGGTGGTGCGAGTACGCATATCGCGAATAGTAGGGGTCCGAGCACGAGACCTACGACTCTACGAAGAGACTCAGCCATGGCTCGGAACACCTACGTGCATCAAGAACAAGTACTCTACGTAAATATATGTAACGCGAATAGCATCGCTAGAATCAGTTAGTCCCGGGAATCATCACGTTCTTCAGACAATAGGTGGTTCATCACCGTTAGAACACTTCCGCTCAGCGTAGTTAGCTTTCATCACGGTTCAGAGGCCGTAAGAATCATCATTGCGCGTTGAGTATCCTCGTCGAGGATCCTCAGCTGCCGCTGATGCTGCCATCCCCCTCGCGGGTCCACAACAGGGGTCCACTACATCATCGGAACGCTCTGTAGCGAATTTGGTTCGAAGCGAAATAAATCCGGATTACGACCGTGTTCTGGAGTGCGTCAGCGGTTAATGGCCTTCATCACGGTTCAGCTAGATGGCGGTTCATCACGTGATGAACCTGAACCCTCTGATCCGTGATGAGGAGTCCGACGGCTGATCAATGCGTAGCGGTACAGTGCTTCGAGTGCTAGTAGCGTACCTCTGGAAGCCGGTGCTGGAACTACGACATCTGCACGCTTCTTCAACTCGTCGTCTGCGTCTCCCACAGCTATGCCTAGATCCGCTACCTCCAACATATCTGCATCGATCTCGCTATCGCCTATAGCAACGATGCACCCCCTCAAACCGAGTTCCCTAACTAGCTGTGTGAGTGCACGACCCTTGCTGCAATCCGGTGGATAGACGTGGATAGCGTAGCCACTGAATCGAACCCTAACCTCGTCACCGAAGTTCTTCTCGATGAAATCCCTAACCTCGTCCATGTTCAACGAGCAGCTCGGTGGTATGAGTAGCGCGTAGTCGTAGTGTCTATACGGGTTCTGCCAGCTATCCACCAAGCCGAACGCTTTCTTGAGAGCTTCAGCTGCATCGCGTACGGATCTCGTAGCTACGCTACGCAACCTACCGCGAACCTCGATCAAGCACCCGTTCTCTGCAATCATTGCATCCTCGAACCCTAGATACCTAGCCAAACCCTTGACTACCGGGTAAGCGTTGGCGGATGCTAAGCACACGATCACGCCGAGAGATCGCATCCTTCTAAGCAGATCCACTACCTCGAGATCGAGCAGGAAAGAGTTTCGAGAGATCGTAAGCGTTCCATCGATATCTATCGCGATCAGGTCTAGGCTCCTACCACGTAGAAACTTCTCGAAGGTGTTGAGAAGAGCTTGAACGTAGTCCATAACCATCAACACTGGTAAGCATCGGGTAGCAGAGCTCTGAACTTCTTACCCGTTCTCGGACTCACGAACAACCCTATCTTTATCTCCTTACCACGGTGATTCCTAAGCACGTACACCTTCTCTGGAACTATCACCATCTCTAGATGGCTGGTAGGATCCTTTACCTTGACAGGCGTTCTACAGACCATTGCTCAGCACCAAGGGAAAGGCTTTTTGCAGCGAGGTATAAGTGCTTTCGAAAAGGGTTAGGAATGCTATCCATAGACTCGCAACGCATCGAAAGCATTGCTAGCATCCTAAGAGGGTTCTTGAAGAGCATAGAGATCGATAGGTTCGTCGATTCCCGGTTCTATCCATCTCCATCGGATCCTCCGCAGCAGGTTGCGAACTTCTTCTTCGTAGCCGTAGCTCTCGATCATAGGGTCTACGAACCTGGTGAACGGCTATGCATAGCGTTTGGAACCGAGACGTTGTGTGGTACGGATGCTCTGTACAGAATGCTTAAGGAGGTATACGAAGAGGATCCAAAACGTTTCGAACCGGAGTCCTTAGCTAGGTTGAGTATCGAGGATCTTCGTAGGTGGCTGTGTAGGGATGGAAAGTGTGTGAGGGGGTTGGAGATCAGAGCGATGCTCTTGAGGGATCTAGGAGAGAAGTGTTTGAAACTCTTTGGAAGGAGTTTCCTTAGCATCGTTGAGCGTTGCGATGGGTATCTACGTCGAGAGGATGGTGAGGGATTGATAGATCTTGTCAAGGTATTCAAAGCGTTTCAGGACCCCGTCGAGAAGAAACCGTTCCTCTTAGCCAAGATGTTGGAACGACGAGGATTGATAAACGTAAAGGATCCGTACAGCAAGCGCGTACCCGTGGATAACCATGTTGTTAGGATTGCGTTGAGGCTCGGCTTGGTGAAGCTAGGTAGGGATCTCTTGACGAAGGTTGTCGAGGGTAGGGAAGTCGATCCCTACGAAGATGTACTGATAAGGATGTGTATACGCGAGGCATGGCAACGCGTATGCCTAGCGTCGAGCCTCGATCCGTTCGTTCTAGACGATGCTCTATGGACGTTTGGGAGAACGGTGTGCTTGGTTAACAAACCTCGGTGTTTAGAGGGTAGGATCGAGGTTAGGCATCCCTTCGTAGCGATGGGTAGATGCATCTTCGAGAAGGTGTGCCCCGTAGCTAGGGGAGAGATCGAGCCACTAAACGAACATCAGTTCTGGAAGACGTGGTGGTATTGAAAAGGATCTCAGCCGCGGGTTCACCGATCATCGATCACCCCTTGTAAGCCTCATCATCGAGGGATGGAGCTAGATATCGAGCACCGTCGAAGCGTACCACATACCATCTCTCTGCTCGATCTTCATCTGTGCGTATGTCACAGCCTTGACGACGGTCCTAGGTTCGTGCTTCGATCTATCGAAGACCTCGCCCCACACCTCTGCCTCTAGACATATCTCTTCCTCGCTACGTTTCTCGATCTTACGAACTTCGAACTTGCTGAACACGAGGTTCTTCGAATCGTGTAGGTAGAGCAGTTCCTCGAGCCATCGATACAGCAAGTTCTCTAGATCGAAACCGCATACCTCGATGCTGTAGCGTTCCTTGGGCTCGACGCGGCTGGTATCGGTCATCACCTCGAACATCGCTTTCGCCATCTCCTCGAACAGCGCTTCTAGGCTAGGGCCCCACGCCTCGATGAGTACGTCGGCTGTGTGTTCACCGAACTTAAAACCTCTCTCGCTCTCCATCCTAGTGCCCCCGTTCCGTTCTAGCCATACGCTGAACTACTTATATCCCCATCCATGCGTCTCGCTATCGGGTTCCTCTCCTTGGATAGCGACGGGGTATGGATTCGATACACGTTGGAGAAACATAAGAGGATCGGTTACTCGAGGATAGCCCTAGTCTTCTTCCTAGCGCTAGGAGTGGCAATCACGGTGCCGGGAGCGTTCAACTCCTTCCATATGGTGAAGTTCTACAGCTATCGTACCCTGATGATGTTGAAGTACGTATGGCTGGTCTTCGTACCCTACTCATTCATAGCTCTTGCAGCCATGCTAAGGAATCCTAGGAGGGATTTCGATCTCGAGAAAATCGAGCAGAGGGGCAACTATACAGTGATATTCCAGATCACGACCCGGGGTCTCGAAATCGATGCTGTGAAGAGGAGCGTGAACTCGGTACTTTTCTGGGCACCGAAGTACTTGAAGAAGTTCGAGGTATGGATCGTTACCGAGGAGGATATTCCGGAAGAGAACCGTAGGTTCTTCGAAGAGATCTCGCAAGACGATCACGTACGCGTTCTCTACGTACCTCGCGATTTCCGGACGCCTAGAGGAACCATGTATAAGGCGCGTGCTCTATGCTACGCTGCCAAGGTTAGAGAGCTCGAAGGCTTGGCTCGTAGCGACGTCTGGGTGTATCTCATGGATGAGGAGAGCGTTGTTGGGGAAGACACGGTGCTGAGCATCATCGAGTTCGTAGAGCGCTACGCACCGCGAGGGAAACTCGTTGCTCAGGGAATGATTGTGTACCCCAACTTCTGGGGACGAAACATCTTTACGAGCATAGCCGACATCTCGAGGATCGTGCAGGACATAACGCTGTACAGACTACAGTTCACGTATGGAAGACCCTTCCTAGCAGTTCACGGATCGCACCTACTCGTACGTGCTGATGTGGAGAAGGAGGTTGGGTGGGATTTCGGACCCGTACGAGCTGAAGACCTAATCTTCGGGCTCGTCGTAGCCAAACGCTTCGGTAGGGTATGGGGATGGCTTCGAGGTAAACTCTATGAGCAGAGCCCGTTCACGTTGAAGGACTACGCTAAGCAGCGTAGGAGATGGATGTGGGGACTCATGGATGTCGTTAGGTGTAGCGATGTAGCGTTGCGCGATAGGATCCTGGTAGCGTTCAACATAGCTTCGTGGTTGCTAGCAATCCCCTCGATAGCGATATCGGTAATCAACGTATTCATACCCACACCTCTACCGCATCCATGGCTCGCGATACCTCTCGGGCTTGCGCTAGGCGTGGGGATGTATACGTACCTCGTTAGCTGCAACATTGCGTTCACCGCGGCCGGGATAGATGGGAGGTGGGAGAAGTTGAAGCACCTAGTCCTTGCAGTGATGCTAGCGATCCCCATAACGATCGCAGAGTGCTCCATGGTATGGTACGCTCTCCTAACCTACCATCGGTCTAGACGCGTAGGGTTCGAATTAATCAAGAAGTAGCGCTATCCTGCTCGATGATCTTGGCAATAAGCTTGCCGTACTCCGTAACAACGTACAACCCTTCGCTGCGCTCTACCAATCCTAGCGAGGCGAGCTTGTCGAGAGCTTTCCACGCTGTCGATCTCGGCAACCCCAGCTTCGTAGCTATGTCGCCTAGCGATGCGTTGCCGCAGCTTGCTAGGAACCTCAGTACATCTGCTTCGATACTGCTTAGCGAGACGCTGAGCGGTACGGCAGCGTCGAACTCTACGAATCCTTCGCCGCTCTCGAGCTCTACGAAGATCTTTACGTTTCTACGCTCGCGTTCGGGTAGCGATAGAGCTGCTATGAGGCTCTCCACCACGAGCGCTCTCATACCTCCGCCAAGCGAAAGTACTACGCTTCTCGAAGATCTCAAGCACTTTCTTAGGACTCCACGAATCGTTGCTACGCCATCAACGAAGTTCTTGATGGGTACCTCCACGAGCGTAACATCCTTGACCTCCGCCATCTCTGCGAGAGACTTTATCTTCGAGAACGCTTCCCCTACCTTCTTCTCGAGGAATTCGTCTCTATGCTCACGTCTAGGCACCAACAGCTTTATCGCGTCGACGTCTCGGAACCCTATGCGTATCAACGATCTAACGACGTGCTTCTCATCGAATCCAAGCGTAGCTACGATGCACACCACTGAACCACGCACCCCAAGCAAAGCGTTGCTTCGAGTCTAATAGACCCAGATATCCGGACGAAGACGGGTAATGGATTCGGTTGAAAAGCTCTGCTATGGCTAGCCATCCATTTCTCGATACGCTTCGAGCAGTACCTCAACGTCTTCTATCTGAACATCCCTGATCACGGGTCTCTGTACACGGAATCGAAGGGCTTCGGAGAAATCGAGTTCTACCACCCTAACCTCTTCTTCGCCTCTACGAAGCTCTGCAAGAATAGTTCCGTTCGGAGCTACAACTAAGGAACCTCCTCCAAACGTAGCGCCATCGAGAACGCCGGCGGTATTGATCCACGCGATGAACATCGTGTTCTCTAGTGCTCGTGCTCGTAGAAGTACGTGGAATAGAGGTACCGAGCTATCGGGCGAAGCAGATATCACGATGCTTAGGTAGGCACCCTTCAATGCGTATGCACGGAAGATCTCGGGGAAGAACACGTCGTAGCAGATCGCAATCCCTACACCTACTCCCCGGAACCTCCATGGATCGAGTCTACGGCTCTTCGATGCTCGGAACCACCGCGCTTCATCGAACATGGAGAACGTTGGTAGATGCCTCTTCCTATAGACGTAGACCTCCCCACGATCATCTATCGCAAGCGCTGAGTTGTATAGGTACCCCAACGAGCTTAGCTCTGGGAACCCGACGACGATCCCTACTCCACGCGATAGGCATAGGTTCCTCAACCTCGTTACGGCGGGGTGCGTTAGATCCATGCCGAGCCTGTAGAGAGCATCCATCGAAGTGTATCCACAGAGGAAGAGCTCGGGAAACACGTAGAGATCTCCTTCGTAGCTCTCGACGATCTCCTCGATACGTTTAAGGTTCTTTTCGATCGATCCAGGTATAGGTTCGAGCTGAGCAAGTACGAGCCTAAACCTCATCTACGCAACCACCACGATTCCGGTAGGGAACCGGAATGAAATCGTCTTCGACTCCGTTGCCCCCGATAGATCTAGAGTATGTATCTAGGAGAATAGAGCAGTTCCTAAGGAAGTACCTAGCGAGATCCTCGGCTCACGGATACGTACTGGGTGTTAGTGGAGGAATAGATTCGGCTGTAGTGCTGGCTCTACTCGTTCGAGCTCTTGGCCCCTCGAAAGTCGTTGCATTGATCATGCCCGATCCCGAGGTTACGCCGAGAGAGGATCTAGAGGATGCTCTTAGCCTCGTTGAGAGCTACGGTGTTGAGCACTA
>Ga0256842_1002942_pt1 | contig 11727 bp, 11 predicted proteins | sample 4559240metaG_FD_185973 | JGI IMG/M metagenome (GOLD analysis project Ga0256842, IMG submission 185973) | Hydrothermal vent microbial communities from Guaymas Basin, Mexico - 4559-240 | ecosystem: Environmental > Aquatic > Marine > Hydrothermal vents | place: Mexico: Guaymas Basin | collected...
CGATGCAGCCGTTGCCGTTCTTCAGGGCGTAGTCGAGGACACGAGCCGAAGCCGGATAATGGATATGGCGCTTTTGCACCACGTCCAGAATCACGTTCAGGTCAAGCATGATGTTCATCGGTGTTTGTCTTCCATCGCAGCGTAGTAATCGGCACGGTCTGCGTTGTCTTCGGGAATGATGCCGCTAAAACGGATAATATCCGGACTCAGTCCGTGGACGTTCGCATGTTGCAGACTGCGCAGATAGCGACCAAGTAGCTGGGTCATGGTCAGACCGTGATCTGCGGCAAATTTCCTGGCAAAATCCAGATCTTCTTCCGGCAGTCGGATGGTAAGTTTCCTGGTTGCCATATCGTCCTCCTGATTTTTATTGTTGTACGGCTATTTTTGCAGGTGCGTACGGCTTTGTCAACGGTTCAGGGAAAGTCCGACAAATCTCTGGCCGCCTGACAGATGTCGGGGCGGGCGAGGATGGCGGAGATGACGGCGATGCCGCTGGCACCGGCGGCGTAGACGCTACCGACGCGTGAGGTGGTGATGCCGCCGAGGGCGAAGACGGGCAGCTCGACGCTGGCACACACCCGGCGCAGCTTGTCCAGCCCCTGGGGAGCGCCGTAGGCGGCTTTGGACGCTGTGGCGTAGATGGGGCTGAAGGTGATGAAATCGGCGCCTTGCTGTTGCGCCCGTTGCGCTCCGGCCAGGTTGTGGGTGGATACAACGATGAGTTTGTCGGCGCCGAGCAGGCGGCGGGCGCAGGCGGCGTCCATGGACTGTTCCCCCAGGTGTACGCCGTCGGCATCCAGCGCTAGGGCGATATCGACGCGGTCATTGATGAGCAGGCGGGCGTTGTAGCGCCGGGTGATGGCACGCAATTGCTGACCGATATGGAGCAGGGCGGCAGCGCCTAGATCTTTTTCGCGCAGTTGCACGGCACGCACGCCACCGGCCAGCGCCTGTTCCACTGCCGCCGCCAGGGTAACGCCCGGCGGCAGGCAGCGGCGGTCGCTGATGAGGTATGGCGAACACGGATGGGGCATGGCGGTTAGCCGACGTCGGCGTTGAGAAAGGCGCTGTCCCAATCTTTCCACACCGCTTCAAAGCCTTTGGCGCGAATCACGGCGCTGATTTGTTCCGGCGTGCGGTCGTCGTCGATGGTAAACTGCTCGGTGCTTTCCTCCTTGTGGGAATGGCCGCCGGGGGCGGTACACGAGCCGGCGCTCATGTGGGTGATGCCCAGGGGCATCAGGCCGTCGCGCAGTTCGGCGCTTTCGCGCGTGGATAAAAACAGCCCGGCGTCGGGAATAAGCAGGCGCATGGCGCATACCATTTGCGCCAGCTGCTTGTCGCTGATGTGGTGCAAAGGCTCAAAACCGCCGTTGGCGGGGCGAATACGCGGGAACGACACACTCACCTGACTGCGCCAGTAGGTCCGTGCCAGATACCAGGCGTGCAGACCGGTGTAGAATGCCTCGCTGGCAAACTCGCCCAGCCCCAGCAGTGCGCCGATGCCGATGCGGCGCAGCCCTGCCGCGCCGGCGCGGTCGGGTGCCTGCAGACGCCAGTCGTAATCGCTTTTTTTGCCGTAGGGATGCAGTTCGGCGTACAGTTGGCGATCGTAGGTTTCCTGATATACTGTCAAACCGTCTACTCCGGCGGCCACCATCTGGGCGTACCCGGCGGTTTCCATGGGGTATACTTCGATGCTGATGGAGGCAAACAGCGGTTTTATCGCTTCCACTGCCGCCACTAGGTATTTGTTGTCGGCCAGCTTGGGGTGCTCGCCGGTGAGCAGCAGAATGGAGCGGAAGCCGTAGTCGTGGATGAGCTGGGCCTCGTGTTTGATCTCCTCCAGCGTCAGGGTGGTGCGGGGAATGCGGTTGCTGGCGTTAAAGCCGCAATATTTGCAGCCGTTGCTGCACTCGTTGGACAGGTACATGGGGGTGTAGAGCTGCACGATATTGCCGAAGCGCATTTTGGTGATACGGTTGGCTTTTTGCGCCATCTGTTCCAGATAAGGCAGTGCCGCCGGTGACAGCAGCAGCGGCAGATCGTTGATGGTGATGCGCTCGCGGGCGAGGGCGCGTTCCACCTCGGCGCCGCTGGCGGCGGCGATTTGCTCCATTACCTGCTGACGCGGATAGCGTTTGATTATGTCGCAAAAACTCATGGCGCTCAATCCCGCAGAAAGCCGGTGAGAGGACTGGAGGCACTGGCCTGGTGCTGCTCCTGTCCCAGCCCGGCCAGATACGCTTGCCGTCCTGCCATTACCGCCTGGGCAAAGGCCGCCGCCATCATGCGGGTATCTCCAGCAACGGAGATGGCGGTGTTTACCATTACGGCGTCGGCACCCATTTCCATGGCCTCGGCGGCGTGGGAAGGAGCGCCCAGCCCGGCATCTACCACCACCGGCACACTGGCCTGCTCGATGATGATGGCGATATTGTCGCGGGTTTTGATCCCTTTGTTGGTGCCGATGGGGGCACCCAGGGGCATTACCGTGGCGGCGCCTGCCTCCTGCAGATGTTTGGCCAGTACCGGATCGGCGTTGATATAGGGCAGCACGGTAAAGCCGTCTTTGACCAGAACTTCGGTGGCTTTAAGGGTTTCGATGGGGTCGGGCAGCAGGTAGTAGGGATCGGGGGTTACCTCAAGTTTTACCCACGGCTCGCAACCGGCGGCGCGCGCCAGCCGCGCCAGGCGGATCGCTTCATCGGCGTCGCGGGCGCCGCTGGTGTTGGGCAGCAGCAGATATTTGTCGCGGTCGATATGGTTGAGCAGGTCGTCGTGGCTGTCGTCGATATTGACGCGGCGCAGTGCTACGGTGACGATCTCGGCGCCGGAAGCGGCGATGGTTTCAGCCATTTCCAGGTTGGAGGCGAATTTGCCCGTACCCACCATCAGGCGGGAGCGGAACGGACGGTTGGCTATTATCAGTTGATCCATAGGTGTATGTCTAACCTCGTACTGGTTGAGTTGAATAACGGTGGCAGGACGGCTGTTGCCGCTTGTCAACCGCCGCCGACAAAGCTGACAATCTCCAGTTTGTCGCCGTCGCCAAGGGTTGTCGTGGCGAAGTCGGCCTGGCTGAGGATGGTGCCGTTGTGTTCCACTGCTACGCGCTGCGGATTCAGATTCATGGCGGCCAGCAGATCGGCCAGGCTGGTAGTGGTGGCGACAGTGCGTTGTTGGCCGTTTACGGTGATATCCATGTCGTTTACTCCTCGTCCGGGTTGATAAGCCCCAGCAGCAGGCGGATGGCGCAGTTAGCCTGATGACCGGCGGCGATGGCGACGCGCGGCGCCATCAGGCTGGTGCCGCCGTCCACACCGCTGGTGCCGTCGCCGCACAGATACAGGCCGTGCATGACGCGGCGGGTACGGATGGTGTTGCTGCTGGCGTATCCGGCCATGCCGGAGGCGGCCACCAGCGGCGTATCCGGCTGCTGTTGCCGCCACACTGTGGTAAGCTGCGCCTTGCTTTCAGCGCTGTCCAGCGCTTCTATCATCACATCTACACCGGCAAAAACGGCGGCGATGTTGTCCGCGTCAAGGCGGGTGTTGACCGCCTCAATGGTGATGTGCGGATTGATGCGGCACAGGGTTTGCCGCAATGCCGTCACCTTGGGCAGACCGATCTGGTCGATAAAATAATGCTGGCGGTGCAGATTGGACAACTCCACCACGTCGCAATCGGCGATGATTAACCTGCCGATGCCGGCACGTACCAGCGCCGTGGCAATGGCGGAACCGAGGCCGCCGACTCCGGCGATGCCGACGCTGGCGCGTGCCAGCCGTCGGTATACTTTGTCGCCGTGACGGGCGCGCAGCATCTGTTCAATGGCGGCGGCGTCGGTACTGTGGCGGCGGACGAACACCACCCGGTCGCCTGCGCTCAGGGTGGCGTCACTAGCGGTCGGGATACCGTTGTGCACCACCACGTCGGCGTCGGGGCAGCATTGGCGGCGCAGTTGCCACAGGGTGCAGCCGCATTCAACCTGCCGGGGCTGTTCATCTACAGTTATGCGCATAAAAAACAAAAAGGCCGCGGGCGCGACCTGTGCCGGAACGTGGAACTGTTCCGCAATTCAAGCCGCTTCCCTCCGCCGGTATGATCCGGATCAGGTTCTAAGGGTCATCTCGCACAGCGCGAAACTCTCAGTAAATAACTCCCCCAGGGCGTATGTTGACAACCGTTGAAAAATAGCAGTGCCACGGTTCTTCCGTCAACTTTTTTATCGCTTTGCTATTGTTTTTGCCGGTCGCTTTAATTCATACTGTACTGGTGTATTGTGAGATGAACATTTGTCGACAAGGGGGTTGTGCTGAATATGAGTATTTCGGAACGATATCGCGAACTGGTGGCCGAGGTGCGGTTGGTGCTGCAGGGGTTGCGCGCTGACGAGGGCAGCAACGCGACAGAGCGGATATTCCGCGTGTTGGATCGGGGCCTGGCGACATTGAGTGAATATGAAGAAGCCGTGGGTGAGATTCCGCGTATGCGCCTGGATAATGAGCTCAGCCCGGTACTGCTGGAGGCGCACAACCTTTTCGACCGGGGGCGGTTGCTGCTGGAGGAGGACGGCTGCAGCGCTGAAGCGCTCAAAGTGTGGGAACTGCAGAAGAAGGTGTATCGTCTGCTGAATGATCTGTAGCCTGTTCTGCGTCGCAACAGCTTGCCACGCGGTTGCGACCGGTGTTTTTGGCGTGGTACAAAGCCTCATCGGCGGCTTTGAGCAGATCGTCGACACCGTCTATGCCGGGGCGCGGGTAGCAGGCGATACCGATACTGGTGGTTACTGTCAATTCGCGCAGTTCCCCGTCGAAGGTGATCTCTTCCACCGCCTCGCGCAGCCGCTCAGCCACGTCCATGGCGTGTTTGGCGGTGGTGTTGGGCAGTACCAGCACGAACTCTTCACCACCAAAGCGGGTGGCGATGTCGTAAGGGCGCAGGTAGCGTTTCAATACCTTGGCAATGGCTACCAGCACTTTATCACCGTTGAGGTGGCCGAAAGTGTCGTTGATATTTTTGAAATGATCGATATCCAGCATCAGCACTGACAATACCTGGTCAGAGCGGCTGTGGCGTTCAACCTCGCGGCTCAATGTCTGCATCAACATGCGCCGATTGTACAGGCGGGTAAGAGAATCGGTGCTGGACAGAGTGAGGAGCAGACGGTTACTGCGTTTGAGGTTATCGTGCAGGGTTTTCATCTTTAGCTGTACTTTAACCCGCGCGATCAACTCGCCGCTGTCAAATGGCATTACCAGATAATCGTTGGCGCCCTGTTCGATAAGTGTCAGCTTTTGTGCCGTGGTGCATTGTCCTGTGAGAATTATCACCGGAATATCGCGCAGATCCTCGTCTTGCTGCAACTGGCGCAATAACTTCACACCGCGCATGTCGCTGAGTGTTGTGCCGCACAGGATAACGTCTGTCGCATTGTTCCTGGCCAGGCTGAGTGCTTCTTTGCCACTGCTGCACGAATGGTAGGTAGAAAAGGGCGCACTCTGCTGCAACGCTGTAATCAGGTTGCGGCGTGTTGTGCTGGATATGTCTATAATCAGAATGCCCGGCCCTGCAGCCATAGATTACCTCTGAAACGATGGTTTTTTTTGTGTTGGCAGTATACGTGGTGCCGAAGGGCAGGTGTACGCCATCTACCTTATCGGCTTGTGTTGCCGCTTTCTTTATGTGGTTGTGTGCATTATCTGCAACGGGATGCTGCGCTTATACCAACTTTTGCCGTCGATTGCAAAAATACCCAGGGGATTTTACCCCATGAATATAATTTAATTTTATAAAACCGGGCTATATTGTTAGAATGTGTCGGCATCATGTTGGGTAAATGAAAGGATTTTAGCAGTGTCGATATCTCTTTCGCAATCAATAAGGCGTAACGGTGTTGTTCTGGCTTTGCTGTGGAGCATTGTTGTTGCGGTCGGTTTTGTCGGTTACTATCATTACGTGCGTGACGACTGTTTGCGCCTGGCGCATATTCAGGCGGTGCAGGCTTATGAAAAGGATATGGTCTATCGCCGCTGGGTGGCTGTGAACCACGGCGTGTATGTGGCCGTTACCGAACAAACACCGCCCAATCCCTATCTGTCCCATCTGCCCGAGCGCGATATCGTCACCCCGTCCGGTCGCCACCTCACTTTGGTAAATCCGGCCTATATGACCCGCCAGGTTATTAAAATCCAGTTGCGCGATTACGGCCTGCGTGCTCATATCACCAGCTTGAAACCGATACGCCCCGGCAATGCCGCCGACGCGTGGGAAACTGCGGCTCTGCGCCGCTTTGAACAGGGGGAAAAAGAAGTTACGGCGGTGGTAGAGAGAGATGGCGTATCCTGCTATCGCCTGATGCGTCCCATGTACGTTGAGCCGGCGTGTCTGTATTGCCACGCCCGCCAGGGTTACAAGGTGGGGGATGTGCGCGGCGGTCTGAGTGTGACCGTGCCGGTGCAGCCGCTGTGGAATGTAGCGGTGCGTGGATTGCGCCTGGTTGGTTTGGCTGTTGCTTTGCTGTGGCTGCTGGTAATGTTCTATATCGCCTTTTTTACCCGGCGCTTGTGTGGCCATGCCAAGGCGATGGACGAGGTGCAGCATCACCTCAAAGTCAGCGAGAATAAATATCGCACCTTGATAGATACCCAACCCGTGGGAGTGTTTGTCTATCGTTTTGACGGCGACCAGTACAGCAACTTTATTGAGGTGAATCGTTACGCCGTGCAGCGTTTTGGCTACAGCGAAGAGGAGCTGTTGCGATTGACGCCGCAGGATATTGTCTGCCGGGAGGATTACGAGCGCTATGCTAACGAAAAATGGTGCCAGCGCCGTGCCAGGCACGGCTGTATACGTGCTGAAATGACGGCTGTTACCAAGAACGGTGAGCGTTTTCCGGTGGAGTTATATTCCTGCCAGGTGGAGTTGCTGGGGGAAGATTACATCCTTACCATGGTGCACGATATCAGCACGATGAAGCAGGCTGAAATGCAGCGCCAAAATCTGGAACTGGAGCTGCGGCAAAAAAATAAAATGGAAGCCCTTGGGGTGATGGCGGGAGGAGTTGCTCACGATTTTAACAACAATCTTTCCATAATTCTGGGCAATATAGAGTTGACGTTGCTTGGTCTGGACAAAGACAGTCCCTTGCGCGACTACGTAGAACACGCCCGCACCGCCGTGTTGCGCTCGCGTGATCTGGTGCAGCATATTCTTACCTACAGTCGCCGTGGTATGCAGGAGTTTGACCGCCTGAATCTTGTTCAGGTGGTTAGCGAAACCATGCAGATGTTGCGTGCTACCACCGCTTCTACCGTGGTGTTCGATGTGCAGTTGCCCGCCTATCCAGTGATGGTCACTTCTGATTTTGCCCGTCTGCAGGAGATACTGATCAATTTGTGTGCCAATGCAGTACATGCCATGGGCAACAAAGGCCGGTTGCAGGTTCTGGTACAGGTGACCAGTCTGGAAAGGGACGATATTCCTGCCGGCTGTGAAGCGGCACCGGGTTGTTACGCGTGCTTGAGTGTTGCCGACAGTGGCTGCGGTATTGAGCCCAAGAATCTCACCATGATTTTTGATCCGTTTTTTACCACCAAAGATGTAGGTGAGGGAACGGGCATGGGATTGGCGGTGGTTAAAGGTATTGTTGAACGGCATGGTGGCTTTATACGGGTAGACAGCCAGGTGGGCAGTGGTACCCGTTTTGATATCTACCTGCCGGCCAGTGTTGACGAGAACCACCCAAGCCGACCGTTGCGCCGGGGTGGGCATATTGTGCTGGCGCTGGATAATTCCATTATTGCCGAATTGTGGGCGCAGACACTGCGTTCGGAAGGGTACGAAGTTGACCTGGCTGAAGATTGTGACGCTGTCGCCGCGCTGTGTGCTGTGGATGCCATGCCGGATATGCTGGTGTGTGATTCTGCTTTTTCCTCCGGCGGCGGTTGTAGTCTTGCCGGGAAGTTAGCGGCCCGATGCCCGCATCTTGTAGTGGTGCTGTGTCTGCGGGAGGATGAAGATTGTCATGCGGTGGCGGCGTCGCTGCGGCTGTGGCGAGTACCGCTGTCGCTGCTGGATATGCTGGACAAGGTGCGTGAAGAACTGCAGGATGTTGACTTAAGAGGAGTGTCCCGGCTATGAGTGATGGTGGGGTAAGTGGATGGGAACACTTGCGGATAATGGTGGTCGACGATAGCGACTTGGGGCGCAAGGCGGTTGCCAATATGCTCAAGTATCTGGGGATTGCCACGGTGGAGGCGGTGAGCGGTTCCCAGGCGCTGGAATATATGCGCGAAAACAGTGTAGATCTGATTCTGATGGATATTCAGATGCCGGATATGGATGGTCTCGAAGCCACACGTCGTATCCGCACTCTTGAACACTGCAGCAGCGAGTCTCTGCCCATTATTGCCATGACCGCCAACACATTTATTGAACAGAGGGATGCCAATTTGGCGGCGGGAATGAATGGTCAGCTGAACAAGCCGGTGGAGTTGAGCGCCCTGGTGGCTCAGTTGCAGCAATATTTCCCCAACAGTCAGGTAGACGGCATAATAAGTGATATTATCACCACGGACGAGGTGTACCGTGAATTGATGCCTGCTCTGCCGGGTGTGGATGTTAGGGCCGGCTTGCGCCACGTAATGGGCGAGCGTGACAGCTATCTTAGGCAACTGCATAAGTTTGTTGACCAGTTTGGTGCTTTTGATGCCGAAATTCAGCGTTGCATAGTGGACTCGGCCTGGGATGATGCGCGGCGGCTGGCGCATACCCTTAAAGGAGTAGCAGCGACTCTGGGAGCTGATGTGCTTAGCTGGTCGGCACAGCAGCTTGAACAGCAGTTGCGTGATGGCGAATTTCCGGAGGCGCTATTGTCGGCAGCACGGGAGATGCGGCGCTTGCGTGGGTGTATTGCCGCCCTGCCTTGTCCCGGCGGTCAGGATGACGCTACAACCGACCAGCCGGGAGATGGTGCCGAGTTGCTGTCTCTGCTGCCTGGCCTGCTGGATGCTTTGCGCGGGTTGCGGGTAAACGAGATTCGCCAGGCTTTTGCGCCGGTCAAACAGCAAAAATGGCCCCATGATTATGACAACTTTTTACAAAAACTGGACAAATTGGTAAATAGCTATCAATATGCAGAAGCGGCCAAGCTGGTAAAAACAGTATTGCATCAGGACGGGGGAGACGGTGGCACATAAAAAAAAGCAACTGTTCATCGTAGAGGATACCCCGGCCAACATCGACATACTGTTTACCGTTCTGGGAGATGAATATGACCTGCGCGTGGCGGTTTCCGGCGAGATTGCGCTGGAAGCGCTGGCTCAGGGAGAATTGCCCGACCTGGTGCTGCTCGATATCATGTTGCCCGGCATTGATGGTTATGAAGTATGCCGGCGGCTGAAAAAAGATCCGCGCACCCGCGATCTGTGCATAATTTTTCTCACTGCCCTTGACGACAGCGGCGATCAGGCGCGAGGTTTTAATCTGGGTGCGGTGGACTATATCACCAAACCATTTGATCCGCTGGTTGTGCGGGCGCGGGTGCGTACGCAGTTGGAGCTTAAAAGTTACCGTGACCAGCTCGAAGAGCAGGTGCGTAAACGCACCGAGGCGCTGGTGCATGCCCAGGAAGCCACCATTGCCAGCATGGCGGTAATAGCCGAGTATCGCGATCCCGAGACCGGGGAGCACGTTCAGCGAACCAGAGAGTATGTGCGTCTGCTTACCCGTGAACTGGGGCGGGAGTTTCCTGATATCTGCGATGAATTGCAGTGTGACGTATTGGCTCAGGCGGCGCCGCTGCACGATATAGGCAAAGTTGCCATCCCCGATGCCGTGTTGCTGAAGACCGGTCGTCTTGATGAGGAGGAGTTTGCCATCATGCAGCAGCATACCCTCTTTGGCAGTGAAGCGATAAAACGCACTATGCAGATTTGCGGCCCCAGTCAGCTGCTGCACACTGGTGCCGAAATTGCTGAATTTCATCACGAAAAATGGGACGGTAGCGGCTATCCCCATGGTTTGCGTGGCGACGAGATTCCGTTGCCGGCACGGATAATGGCGGTGGCCGATGTCTATGACGCCCTCATCAGCAAGCGGCCATACAAGAAGGCGCTGGAACACGAGCGGGCGGTGGAGATAATACTCAACGGCGATGGCTATACCAGTCCAGAACATTTTGACCCGCGCGTGCTGGACTGTTTTGAGCGGATAAACGGAGCGTTGCTGGAAATCGCTCGGCGGGTGGCGGACTGATCGCTGGCTGTCCAGATTGAATTCGATTACCGAGAAGCAAGAATGCGCAGACAACTAAAATTGATTACCGCTGTGCGCCTGCTGTTGTTGGGGGCGTTTGTCATGCTGGTGCTGGCCGTTGTCGCCGTTCAGATATACGGTGCGCGTGAGCGTTTTGCCGCCAGTTCAGCCCGGCTGCGTAGCGAATATATGGCGCAGCAGAAAAGTTTGCTCAAAACCGAGGTGGAACGGGTCAGGGCGACCATAGAGTATTATCGCGAACATAGTGAGCAGCACGTTCGCAGCATGGTGCGTGACCGGGTGTACCGTGCCTGTGCTGCGGCTGAGGCGCTATACAACCGTTACGTCGACCAGAAAAATGTTGCTGAAATACAGCAGATCATTATCACGGCGTTGCGCGCCGAACGCTACCCTGAAGACAATGGTTATTTTTTTATCACCGCCCTTGATGGTACCGAGGTGCTCTTTGCCGACAAACCGCAACTGGAAGGCCGGAACATGCTGCAGGTGCGTGATTCAAACGGCAAATATGTGGTGCGCGACATGCTTGAGATAGCGCAGCGTAAGGGTGAAGGATGGTATCGGTATCTGTGGACTAAGCCCGGTATGAGCGGTGCTGATCATACAAAAATTTCGTTCATCAAGTTATTTAAACCACTCGGCTGGATTATTGGCACCGGTTTATACGTCAGTGATGTGGAAAAAGATCTTCAGGATGAGCTGCTTGATGAGATCAGTGCCATCCGTTTTGGCAAAAATGGTTACATTTTTGTCAATACCACCGCTGGAGATGCCTTGATTATCGCTGGCAAGCGTTACAATGGCGACAAAAAACTGTGGCAGGTGTTTCCCGATAAGGCACAACGCTTAAAAGAGATTTTTGCCCTGGAACTCAATGCGTCCAGAAACCCTGGCGGTGATTACATTCACTATACTTTTCCAAAACTTGCCGATCCCGATACGGAGGCGCCTAAGGTGTCTTTCATAGCTAAAGACGATCATTGGAATTGGATAATCGGTGCCGGTGTGTATCTTGATGATGTGGAAGACAAGTTGGCAGTTATGCAACGTGAGCTTGATGGACAATTGCAGCGGGATATCGGCAAGACGCTGTTGGTATCGTTGTTGTTGTTGGCGTTGTTTTTATGGTTGCTGCATGTAGTAAGTCGCTGGTTGCTGAGAGATGTTTCCTCATTTGTCAGTCAGGTCACCCGGGCCGCTTCGGAAGGTGGGGCGATTGATAGCGGTAAAATTCGTTTCAGCGAGCTGGCGCAGATGGCCGTTGATATCAATGTCATCCTAAAGGATCGTCATGCGGCGGAACGCGCCTTGTTTGAGGAAAAGGAGCATCTGCGTACCACCCTCAATTCCATCGGCGATGCGGTAATTACCACCGATACCGATGGCGTGATTACCGGAATGAATCCGGTGGCGGAACACCTTACCGGCTGGCCTGAAAGCGAG
>Ga0256842_1002943_pt1 | contig 11727 bp, 15 predicted proteins | sample 4559240metaG_FD_185973 | JGI IMG/M metagenome (GOLD analysis project Ga0256842, IMG submission 185973) | Hydrothermal vent microbial communities from Guaymas Basin, Mexico - 4559-240 | ecosystem: Environmental > Aquatic > Marine > Hydrothermal vents | place: Mexico: Guaymas Basin | collected...
ATGAAGCTAAAAAGTTTGCTCGTGAATTACTAGAGGCTAATAGATGATAATAGATACACATATACACTTGGATGATGAAAGATATAGAGATGACTTAGATGAAGTACTAAATCGAGCTCGTGAGGGTGGGGTAAAACGCTTTATTATACCAGGGGCTGATGCAAAAACTTTATCTCGCGCTATTGAGATAGCTGAGAGTTATGATGATGTTTATTTTGCTATTGGGGTTCATCCGTATGATATTGATAGTTTTGATGAAAAGGACTTCTCTCTACATGTAGAGCATAAAAAATGTGTAGCAATAGGTGAATGCGGACTCGATTATTTTCGATTAGAGGGTAGTGATGAGGAGAAAGAGGAAGAAAAACGAAAACAAAAAGAGGTGTTTATAGCTCAGATAGAGTTAGCCAAAAAATACAAAAAACCTCTGATAGTGCATATACGAGATGCCTCACGAGACTCTAAGCAAATACTACTTGATTATAACGCTAAAGAGGTTGGGGGAGTTCTTCACTGCTATAACGCTGACGATGAGCTTTTAAGTCTTGCAAATGAAGGTTTTTATTTTGGTATTGGTGGAGTTTTAACTTTTAAAAATGCTAAGAAACTTGTAAATGTATTACCAAAGATTCCAGAAGATAAACTAATCATTGAAACTGATGGACCATACTTAACACCAACACCTCATAGAGGGCAAAGAAATGAACCTTTTTATACTACTTTTGTAGCAGCTAAAATGTCTGAATTACTTGAAAAACCACTAAAGAACATAAAAGAAATAACTACTCAAAATGCCCTAAAACTCTTTAATATTTCTTAATATTAAAAGCCTCTTAACTAAGTTTAATCTTCTTTTGGATAAAATCTAATCTTTAAATTCAAAATAAAGGTTAGATATTGAGATATTTATTATTATTGTTGCCTTTTATTCTTAGTGCTAGTCTTACTTTTAACTCTGACCACAGAAGAGAGGTTGAGATATTAGAATCATTTGATATCGAAGCTTCATTTCTTTATGATTCTGTTTTAAATAAAATGAAAAACTCTAAAATAACTACCTATAAAGAGAAGCGTTTCTTTAAAGCTATGGATGATGCATACCTATTTATCCCTGCGATTAAGAATGTACTAGCCCAATATGATATTCCAGCTGAATTTCTTTTTCTTGCGATGGCAGAATCTCATTTTTCAAATCGGGCATACTCAAAGAAAAGGGCTTCTGGACTATGGCAGTTTATGCCTCTTACTGGCAAAATGTATGGATTAAAGATTGATGAATATGTTGATGAGAGAAGAGATTTTATCAAATCAACTAAAGCTGCTGCAAAGTACCTATCTTATCTTCATACAAAATTTGGCAAATGGTATCTAGCTGCTATAGCTTACAACTGTGGAGAGGGTAGGCTTGCCAAGGGTATAAAAAGAGCTAAAACAGATGAACTTTCAGCTCTTTTAGATCCTAAGAAAAAATATATCCCAAGAGAGAGTCGCATATACATTAGAAAGATAGTATCGCTCGCTATGATGGGAAATGATGAACAATTTTTACTAAAAAGTGAGTATGAGCATCTTTTAAATCGTGCAAATGCTTACTCTGTTTCAACAATCAAACTACCAAGAGGTGAGTCCTTAAAGAGAGTTGCTAAACTTATTGGAATCCCTATAAATGATTTAAAATCTTTAAATAGACACTTGAAATATGATTTTGTACCACCATACAAGAATGGTTATGATATTTATATTCCCTACATTAAATTATCTGAATTTAAACAAAAATACTTTAAAGAAAAAATACAAAATATTTACAGAGTACATAAAATTAGAAGGGGTGATAATCTTTCTGCTATTGGACATAGATATGGGGTTCCATATAGAGTAATTATGGATTTTAATCGTCTTAAAAACACCAGGTTAAAACTCAATCAAAAGCTTATAATTCCAATAGAAACAAGATCTAAAAAGAAAAAGATTAATTCTAAATTTTATTATATGGTTAAACGTGGAGACACACTTGACTCTATCTCAAAAATGCACAAAATAAGTGTTAAGAATTTAAAACAACAAAATCATATTAAAGGAAGCCTTATTAAGGTTGGTGAGAGACTAAAACTATATGAATAAACTATATATATTTACACTGATTGTAACAATTTTATTTACTACTGGATGTAGTACTAGAGGAAAAAGGACTTACAGTAACTTTTCTAAACCAAAGAGATATTCTGAAAATAAAAGTTCTTACAGTTCAACTCCCAACAAAAAAAACTATAAACATCCAACTATGCGTCCTTATGTTGTGCGTGGGATAAGATACCATCCAACTGTTGTAAATGTTGGTGATATCTTTAAGGGTAATGCATCTTGGTATGGTCCTAATTTCCATGGTAAACTAACTTCAAATGGTGAAACTTATAATATGTATGATATGACTGCTGCACATAAAACTTTACCTATGAATACAATTGTTAAAGTTACAAACCTACGTAATGGTAAAAGTGCTGTTGTTCGCATAAATGATCGTGGTCCTTTTGTAGCAACTAGGATTATAGATCTCTCTAATAAAGCAGCGCATAAGATAGCTATGGTTGGTGCTGGAACTGCTCCTGTGCGACTAGAGATACTTGGTTTTGCTTCAAAAGGTAAGAAAAGTATTCCTACGAAAAAACAACTTCAAGCAGCACCAAAACAAAAGCATCTTTCTGATTTTGCACTTCAAATAGCATCTTTTTCAAAAATTGATGGTGCTTTGTCAACGCAACAAAAATTTGATGGAACTGATGGATATAAAACTATTATCAAAGATATGCAAGTTGATGGAAACAGGGTGTTTAAAGTTTGGTTAAAAGGCTTTAAGAGTGAGCAAGAAGCACGTGACTACAAAGCTACTGGTAATTTTGAACACGCATTTATAGTTAGAGAAAATTAATAAGGGAAATCATGATAAGTAAAACTAGAAAAACAAAAGAAACAGATATAACAATAGCCTTAGAGATAAATGGAACTGGTAAAAGTAACATAAACACTGGTGTTGGATTTTTAGATCATATGCTTGAGAGTTTTTCGAAGCACTCTTTGATTGATTTGGATATTAAATGTGTTGGTGATACTCACATAGACGATCATCATAGCGTTGAAGATGTTGGTATAGTTCTTGGTTCTTTACTTGCCCAAGCTCTTTATCCTATCGTTAATATGGAAAGATTTGGTTCTGCAAATATTGTAATGGATGAGGCTTGTGTATCTTGTGATTTAGACTTATCAAACCGTCCTTTTTTAGTTTATGAAGTTGATGTTTTTGGTAAGGTTGGAAACTTTGATACTGAACTTGTAGAGGAGTTTTTTAGAGCATTTGTTCTTAATTCAAAAATAAGTGCGCATATTATAGCTCTTCGTGGTAAAAATAAACATCATATCATAGAGGCTTCATTTAAATCATTAGCAGTAGCTATTCGTCGTGCAACTACTGCAAATGAAAGAGTTGGAATCCCTAGTACGAAAGATGTTCTGTGATTAAACTAATCGTACTTGATGTAGATGGCTGTCTAAGTGATGGCAAATTAATCTACTCAGCAGATGGTATAGAAAGTAAAAATTTTAGTGTTAAAGATGGACTTGGTATATCAACATGGGTTAAACTTGGTCTACATGTAGCCATTATCACTGGACGTAACTCCAAGATAGTTCAAAAGCGCGCAGATGAGTTAGGCATACAACATGTTTACCAAGGGATAAAAGACAAAGATAGAGTTTTAAAAGAACTTGTAGAATCTTTAGGACTTCGGTTTTATGAAGTTGGAGCTATTGGTGATGATTTAAATGATTACAATATGCTTCGTCTTGCTGGAAGAAGCTTTACTCCAAAGGATGGAGTAAAAGAGATTAGAGAGCTTGTAGATACTACGCTTACATGTAGGGGTGGTGATGGAGTAGTTCGTGAAATGATTGATACACTTGTTGATGAAGCAGATATGCGTGATAAATTTATGGAGATTTGGATTTAATAGATGAAGTTAAATATTTTCTTTGTATTAATAACACTACTATTACTTTCTATTTTGTTTATATTTAAACCATTAGATATAAAACAGCAAAAATTTGTAGATGTGCCGCAATTTAAACTTTTATCATTCACTATGCATGAGCTTAATAGACAAGGTCTAGTAACACTTATGAAGGGGACTCAGGGGATTAAATATTCTGACAGATATGTTATTCATGATATAGATTATACAGATAATTCTAAAGAATATGTAGCAAATATGAAAGCAAATCATGGTGTTTATAAAAATGAAATCGTTAAACTAAAAGGTGATGTAAGGTATGTCCGTGAAGATGGTCTAATCTTTGAATCACTTGAAGCAACACATAACAAGAAGAGTGGAGTTTCTCATACTGATGGAGATTTTACTATATATCAAAATAACGATATTATTATTGGTACAAAACTAGTTTATGACAATATAAATGATAAAATTAAAGCAAGAACAGTAAATGGAAAATATCAACTAAAAGAAGGAAAAAAATGAAAAAAATTATACTCTTAGCAATTATTGCGGCTTTATCTCTATCTGCAGAAGATTTAAAAGTAAAAGCAAAAATATTTAATTCAGATCAGAAAAAAGGTATATCTGTATTTGAAGGTGATGTAAACATCATAAAAGGTGCAGATGAACTAAATGCTTCAAAAGTTACTATATATACCGATAAAGAACAAAATCCTACAAAATTTGTAGCTGAAGGTAATGCATCATTTCATATAGTTACGCAAGAGGGTGCAGCTTATAGAGGTAAAGCTCAAAAAGTTATATATCTTCCTACAAAAAAAGAGTATCACTTTTTCACAGATGTATATCTTCAGCAATTAAATGAGAAAAAAGAGATTATTGGTGAGGAAGTTATATTAAAAAGTATTGAGGGCAAGGCATATGCTAAAGGTGATAAAGAGAAGCCAGTAATAATGATTTTTGACCTTCCAGAAAAAAAGAAAAAAAAAGAAAAAGAAGATAAAAAATAATGATTGAAATAGTTGACGCAAAATTTGTAACATCCGCTCCAAATATATTAGGTGCTCCAGATACTGATGAACAAAATGAAGTTGTATTTATGGCTCGTTCAAACGTTGGAAAAAGCTCTCTTTTAAATGCTTTAACAAACCACAAGGGACTTGCTAAAGTATCTTCTACACCAGGTAAGACAAGGCTTATAAACTACTTTGATGTTACTTTTATAGATAGAGAAACTAAAGAAAAAAGTATAGCAAAGTTTGTTGATTTACCAGGTTTTGGTTATGCAAAAGTTTCTAAGTCTATGAAAAGTGATTGGGAAAAAAATCTTACTGATTATATATCTAAAAGAGCTCAAATAAAGCTTTTTATTCATCTTGTTGATTGTAGACATCCTTTTTTAGAGATAGATAAAGATGTTGTAGATTTTTTAATAGAGCATGCTGATGAAACACAACATATAGTTCAAATATTTACAAAGATAGATAAACTTAATCAAAAAGAGCAAAATGCACTAAGAAAGCACTTTCCAAATGCTTTAATGGTGTCAAGTTCTAAGAAAAAAGGGCTTCATAAAGTTGTAAATATTATCCATGAAGTACTTCAGGATGAAACCAATGAAGATTGAGTTAGTTAAAGCAAGTCTTGGTGATATCCAAGAGATGCAAGAGCTTGTAGCACCAGAAATAGAATCTGGTATCATCTTAGTTAGAAGTGATGATGAAATTGCTACAAATATTCGTTCATATATCTTAGCAAAAGATGGTACGGATATAGTTGGGTTTTGCGCACTTCATATACATGCTCCATCATTAGCGGAAGTTCGATCACTTATAGTGAAAGAGGATTATCGTGGTAAAAAAATAGGCGAACAGCTTGTAAAAAATGCTATGAGTGAAGCTTCTATGCTTGGCTTGAAAAAAGTTCTAAGCCTGACGTATAAGCAGTCTTTCTTTGAAAGATTAGGTTTTGAAGAAATTCCAAAAGAGTCCCTCCCAGAACATAAAATCTGGGCTGATTGTATCAAATGTAAACATTTTCCCGTATGCAACGAAGTATCACTCATAAAAACTCTGTAGCACCATTTATCTATGTTGCTTTATTTTTAGTATATAGCGCATTGAGTGGTGTTTACCTGTTTTTACCACCTCTTTTATCAATCTTATTTCTTTTTTTCACTAGGGCTTTAAAGCGTGAAGACAGTATCTCTTTATTATTGATATCTTTGTGTCTGGTTATTTTTGAAGCTCAAAATGACTTTATGCTTTTTAGTACAATAATTTATTTTCTACTTATTTATAGATATATCTTACCAAAACTATATATGAATTTTTCTTGTTTAGCATGTATCAAGATATCTACTGTTTTACTTGCTTATATTGGCTTTTTTATATTTAATTCTTTACTTTCGTATATCTTTTTACTTCCTGAGCCTAGCATTAATTATTATATAATATACTATATAGTAATTGAGTTCTTTATTGTGAGTGTATTATGAAAGTTAAATTTATACTATTTATTTTTATTTCTACATGGTTAGCTCTTATTGTGCGTGTATTTTCATTAGCCATTGAGTCAAACAAATACTATGTTGAAAAGTCATATGAAAACACAGTAAGAGTAGAACAAATTGCACCTGTACGTGCCGAGATAGTTGATGTGCATAACAAACCATTAGCTATAAATAAACTAGGTTTTAAAATACAATTTGCACCACATCTTAGATCTAAGAAAAATAAAAAACAATTTGATGAAGATTTGAAAATTTTACTTAAACTTCTACCAAATCTTAAAGAAAAAAAGATTGTTAAAAACTATAAGAAACATGACTCTTACTACAATCATAACTTTATAGATGTCGTAAGTTTTGTATCATATAAAGATATTATGCCTGTATACTCTATGCTTAACTTAAGAGAAAACATTAATATAGTTCCAGCACCTAGAAGATTTTACCCATATGGACCTATAGGAGCACATATAGTTGGTTATGTATCTCGCGCAAATAAAAAAGATATACAAAATGATAAACTAAAAAAACTAATAGGGTATACTGGGAAAACTGGTGTTGAAAAATACTACAATACATATCTTCAGGGAATTGCTGGAAAAAGAGAGGTAAAAGTTGATGCTAGTAATCAAGAGATACAAGAGTTATCTAATAAAAGCCCAGTTGAAGATAAAAAACTCACTTTAAACATAGATATTAGACTTCAAAAATATATATATTCTATGTTTAAAAATAAATCTGGTGCTATTGTGGTAATGGATGTAAATGGAGCTATCTTATCTGCCGCTAGTTTCCCAGAGTATGATTTAAACACTTTTGTTACAGGAGTGTCATATAAACTTTGGGATAGACTTTCAAACTCACTAGAAAAACCATTTACAAATAAACTTACTCATGGTCTTTATCCTCCTGGTTCAAGTATTAAACCAGGCTTAGGTTTAATCTATATATCAACTAATGTTAGTCCATATAAAAAAATAGATTGTCGCTCCTCTTTTCCACTTGGGAAAAGGATTTTTAGATGCTGGAAAAAGAAAGGGCACGGACTAACAAATATAACTAAAGCCATACGAGAAAGTTGTGATGACTATTTTTATAAGGGAAGTATTCAAGTTGGCATAAAAAAAATGAGTGAAGGACTTAATCGCTATGGACTTGGCAAGAAGACTGGTATAGATTTACCAAATGAATTTGTAGGGACTGTTCCATCTCGTGCTTGGAAAAGAAAAAAATACAATAAACCATGGTATATTGGAGAAACAGTAAATACTTCAATCGGGCAGGGTGATTTTCTAGTCACACCAATACAAATAGCACAACTTACAGCTTTAATGGCTACGGGAAAACTTCCACGTCCATATTTAGCAAGTAAAATAGGTGATGATATTGTCAAACCAGAATATAAAGATGTTTTAAATAATAAAGAGAAAAAAAGACTACATATTATACAAAATGCAATGTATGAAGTTTGTAATAATCCTCATGGTACTGCTACTAATTACTTAAGCTCAAAAGTAAAGATAGCAGGGAAAACTGGTACTGCTCAAGTTGTAGCAATTATGCAAGATATTAAAAAACGTACACAAGAACATGAAATGTCATATTATACTCGTTCACATGCTTGGTTTACAACATATGGTCCATACAAGAACCCTCAATATGTAGTGCTTGCTATGGTTGAACATGGTGGACATGGTGGTCATGCAGCTGGTAAAATTGTTTCAGATATATATAATTGGCTTTTAGAAAATAAGTATATTAAAAAATAGTCCTACATGTAGAGTTATGCAAGTGCGTTTTGAATAAATAATGCCAATATACTAAGCAAAAATATCGCTCCAGCTTTATTGTATAATTTATTTGCTAATATAAATACAAGTGTTAGCGAAGCTGCAGCCATTATTAAAAGGTCAAATTGAGTTTTAGCAATATCAATAACTAATGGACTTATAAGTGAAGACCCACCAAAAACCATAGAAAAATTTGCTACATTTGAACCAATAATATTACCAATACTCATTTCGGCATTACCTTTTTTAACGGCTACTAAAGATACTACAAGTTCAGGTAGTGAAGTTCCAAGGGCGATTAAAAACAAGCCTATTATCCACTCACTTACACCAAGGACTCTTGCTATATTTGTTCCACTCTCAACCACAAAATTTGCACCACCAATAGTTAAGATAAAACCAATACTAAGTAAAACTATTGACTTGCCCCAGTTAAATTTTTCTTTTACTAGATCTTCATCTATTTCACCCTCTAAATCCTCTTTAGAATCAGAAAATAAAAATAAAAGGTATGAAACCATAATAAATAGGTAAATCACTCCATCAAAACGACTTATTTCACCATCTTGAATCATTATAAAGAATAGAACAACAGGGATAACTACCCATGCCGAATCTTTAGCAAAAAGGTCTCTTTTTGGATGCATTTTGTTTGATATAAAAAATACAACACCTAAAACAAGGGTGATATTAAATGTAACACTTCCTATTACGTTTGCTATAGCCATATCAGTTTTTCCAGCTGAAGTTGCCATCATTGAGGCAGCCATTTCTGGTAAAGATGTACCAAAAGCTATTAAAGTAGCACCAATTACAAAGTGAGAAATATTAAAATGAAGAGCAATTCGCTCTGACTCTTTTATAATAAAATCAGCGCCATAAATCAGAGCTGCCATTGCTGATATAAAAATTATATAATCCATTGTATAGTTATCCTTGTGTCCGTACTATTAAACTTTTTGGTAAGTTAAATTTTACTATAAGTTGTAGTTCTTTTTCTCTCATCTCACCATGATCAACTTCATGATCATAGCCTAAAAGATGAAGCAGTCCATGAGTAAATAAGAGTGCAAGTTCATCATTATTTGTATGACCTAATTCTTTAGCAAGAGTCTCTACATGTAGAGCTGATATAACTATGCTTCCAAGTGGACTCATAGGCATATCTTCATAAGGAAAACTCAATACATCTGTACTTTTATCAATCTGGCGGTGAGTTTTGTTTATCTCTTGCATCTCATCAGCATCAGTAATAATAAGTTCAATATCTTTATCATTAAGAGAATTACTTATATTTTGAAGTAAATTTATATCAATTTTTAAAGAAGTTCTATTATCTAGTTCAATCATAAACGCAATTATAGCAAAGATAAAAAATTTATGTTAAAATCTTTTTATGAATAAACAAATTAAAAAAGCAGTATGTGTTATGAGTGGTGGAATGGACTCAACATTAGCTGCGTATATGATGAAAAATGAAGGCTATGAGATAATTGCTGTTCATTTTAACTATGATCAACGGACACAAACAAAGGAGTTAGAGTGTTTTTATAATATCTGTGATGCTCTACATGTAGAGAACAGATATGTACTAGAGCTGGATTTTTTTAAACAGCTTGGAGCATCAGCACTTACAGATAAAAGCATAGATGTACCAACAACTGGTTTAGAAGATGGTGTACCTATAACTTATGTACCTTTTCGCAACGGTATCTTTTTATCTATGTCAGCTGCAGTTGCTGAAAAAGAGGGTGCAAGTGCTATAAGTATTGGTGTTGTTGAAGAGGATAGTTCTGGTTACCCTGATTGTCGTGAGTCTTATATAAAAAGTATGCAAGAGAGCATAAATCTTGGTACAAAGGATGAAACAAGTATAGAGATAAAAATGCCCCTTGTAGCACTTAAAAAATCTCAAATTGTTCAAAAATCAATAGAGTTAGAGGTTCCACTTCATCTAACTTGGTCTTGTTATAAAGATGAAGAAGAAGCGTGTGGAGTTTGCGATAGTTGTAGGCTTCGCTTAAATGGTTTTAAATTAGCAGGTGTAACAGATCCGATCAACTACGCAAAACATTGAGTTTAATGGTCTACATGTAGAGCATATATGTAAACCAAAACTCAAAAACTCATATATTAGTATAAAAAAAGAGGGCATTACTCTAAAAACTCCAAAAGTTTCTCAGAACTTTATAGATGACTTGCTACATTCCAAAGAGAACTGGATGAGAAAAAAGCTTGCAGAAGTTCAAAGTAGGGACTATGTAGATAAAAATATATTAGATATAAATCTAGCAAAAGACTCTATGAAAGAAAGAGTTGAGTTTTATGCACAAAAAATGGGTTTAATTTTTAATGAATTAAAATTTAGACGGATGAAAAGAAGATGGGGGTCTTGTAGTTCAAAGAGAAATATAACTCTAAATCTTTATCTTTTTAACACATCAAAAGAGCTTATAGATTATGTTATAGTCCATGAACTAGCACATTTAGTGCAGATGAATCACTCAAAAAAGTTTCATAAAGTTGTAGAGTTTTATATGCCGCAAGCAAAAGAGCTTGAAAAAAAGTTACAAGCTTTTACTCTTTAGCTTTAAAGTAGTTTTTATGATATTTACTTGATGGTGACCACATCATCCAGCCACTAGTGTTAGCATCTTTTGCTCCACGCATCTGCTCATTAACTTCAAATTTTTTATAATATCTTTTTTTAGATGCATAATCTTTAAAGTACTGCAACCAAGGTCTAACTCTTTTGGTATTAATCCTATCTTTTATATTTTTAACACTTCTATAAATTACAGCATGAGGATGATTTGCTGGATAATCAAAATAAAAAGAACCAGATGCAAAGCCTGACGGATAAAGCATAGGACAAAGGTAATCAGCATGAGCAGCCAAGGATTCTATGGTTTGACCTATACCATTGTCATCCTTGCTCCAGCAAACATTTCCATATGTATCAACTGAAATAAATACACCATACTTTCTAAGTCTTTTTTTTGCTAAATTTAAAAAAGAGCCTATTGTTTTTATGCGACTTTTCTCTGTATTTTTTTTTGATAAAATAAGCCCATCTTTTGCAGGAAAACGAATATAATCAAAGTTAATCTCATCAAAACCAACTTTAGCAGCTTCCTCTGCCATGCTGATAGTATAGCTATGTGCTCGCTTATCAAATGGATCAACCCATGCCATATTGTCATGATTACGCCATATAGTTCCATCTTCTTTTTTAATCGCATACTCTTCATTATGTGATGCTTGTAGCTCATCTTTAAAAGTAACAATTCTCGCTATAGTATAGATATTTTTTTCTTTCATAGTCTGAATAAACTTATTTATATCACGATTTGTACGACTTTTTTGTGCTCCATAATCATTTGCTTGTTTAAACCCAGTTAAAAATGAAGTTGAACCATATTCA